>ERZ1034842.624-NODE-624-length-12878-cov-3.933089_pt1 | contig 12878 bp, 19 predicted proteins | sample MGYA00520634_ERZ1034842 | MGnify/ENA primary metagenome ERZ1034842 (study PRJEB33766, sample SAMN09781734) | gut metagenome | biome: gut microbiome | host: Homo sapiens | place: Madagascar | study: EMG produced TPA metagenomics assembly of the PRJNA485056 data set... | reverse complement strand
CCTCACTCCGCTTGCGGCCTGCGGAACCACGGGGGGGGGGCTTGCTTCCGCGCCTGAACACCAGGCGAACACGATAGCGGACACGCAGCTGCCCGACCATATCGTGAACGGCGACTTTTCCTACAAGGCCGACCAGCTGCCATTCAGATTGCCTATCGCACTCGGGGAGGCTACCTGGACGTACGTGCATCCCGACAAAGGCATCTGGACCGATGACTGTTTGTATCCAAACCACATCGCTTCCGACTGTTATGTGAGCGGCTCCGGGCGCGTCAATACGGGCACCATTGCCGGCTTCGATGCCGCCCGATTCGGCTGGAAATCCGACGAGCCGGCAATGAACGTCTTTCCCTCCGGGCCGGTCGAAATCCAACGCAGCGTCGCGGACGGTCAGGTGTATGCGGAGATCGTCGCAGAGGACGGCAACTACACCATCTACCAGGACATCCAAGCCGAAGGTGGTACCGTCCTGACATGGAGCCTCAAACACGCGCCGCGTGGCACCACCTACACGGGTGGAGACGAAATGAGCGTCATGATCGGCCCGCCCGGCCGGGAGACCGTTCAGGAAGCCACCCGCATGACTAACAACGGAAGCGGTGACAGGATTGGCGAAACCATGACGCTCATCCACACCAGCAAGCCGAATAACACGACGTTCGCCCCATGGGAGACATACTCCGGCGTCTATACCACGCCTGGCACGGGCATGCAGACCATTCGGTTCACCTTCCGCGCCGGCTCTGCGGGAAACACCGGACGATCCGGCAACCTGATTGACGATGTTAGTTTCGAGAAGTCGTATCCGCTGAGCTACGACATGAACGGCGGAACGGGCGGACCGAAGCAGACGCGATAGGGTTTTTCCCGCATAGCCTATCCGCATGGCAAACAGAATTATTACGGCCGCCACCATCATCGCCCTCCTCACTCCGCTCGCGGCCTGCGGAAATATCGGGGGGAGGGCTTGCATTAGAGCCTGAACATCAGGTTCGTTCGATAGCGGATACGCAACTGCCCGACCATATCGTAAACGGCGACTTCGAATATCCGGGCGGCAAAGCGTGGATGGAACTGCCCGACACGGCGGATTGGGCGGGCATCAGCCGCAAGGACGGCAAGATCTACGCCGCCGTGGCAGGCAAGTGGGCAGCCTATCCCGGGCTTGACGCGGCCAAGTTCACTTGGGATTCCACCGAAACCGGTTACGGCACCCCGAAACCAGGCACTTCCGAAGGTCAGTTACATACGAACGAAGTGGAAGTGCAGTTGGACAAAGGCACGAACAACACGTATGCCGAATTGTGCGCCCATCAGGCCGGTACCGCCATCTATCAGGACATCGCCACCACACCCGGCGTCATGTACAAGATCAGTCTGAAGCACACCAGCCAGTCGAAGACGCATGCGGACGGCATGCAGGTGCTTATCGGAGCGCCCGGACGGGAGATGGCGGTCGAAATGACTCGCACCGCCGACCAAAACGGGCTGAACAAAGTGGGCGAGCGGAACGCGACCGTCGTGACGAAAGCATTCAACGAGGGTTATATCGATGGCGCCGGCAGTCGGTATCACGACGGACAGTGGGCGACTTATGAGGGCACGTATCTGGCGACCGGAACCGTCACCCGCTTCACTTTCAGATCAGTCTCCGCCTACAAGCCCGACTTCGGCAACCTGTTGGATGACATCAGCTTCGAGAAAGCCTATCCGCTGAGTTACGACATGAACGGCGGAACGGGCGGACCACAGCAGAAGAATTACTGAAAAACTATCTGACGGCCGGTCTTTTCGGCGCTTTTCATCTATGGTCGTCGCGATCGGGCGAAACGGCGCGTACCTCAACCGGCATTCAGTATTCGAAGCCACCGGCCCGCAACCTCCATGCCGCCTCCGGCTTGGCACTCCAACCGTCGAGCAGCCTGAGCTCGTCGTCGGTCAGCGGGTTTTCAAGCAGCCTGACTCGCCGGTCGACGGCGCGGTGGGCGCGGGTGAGCCCCGAATCGTATCCTTGGGCCAGCTCCCACATTCCTTTCCAGAACGGGGCCATGACCTGCCAGTCGGCGCGTTCCAACACGCGTAGCAGGTGGCACGCCTTGGAGTTCGACGCGCATGGCATGGGGCGCAGCTCGTCGACCGTGGCGTGGTCGAGATACCACAGGGCCTTCTCGAGATCCTCGACGCCGTTCTTGGCACGGTGGCGGAACACGTATTTGATGGCGTTGCCGCCCGCGAACGGATACAGGCGGGTCAGCTCGATGCATTCGAACGGTCCGGCCTCGTAATGGCTCGGATGATTCACATTGTCTTTGCTCATGCCTATGCGTATGCGTCCCGTGACGCATGGCATATCCGCTCTCGCATTGTCGGCCGGTCTTTTCGGCGCTTTTCATCCATGGCCGTCGCGGCTGGACCACACCGACGATACGGCCGCGACGGCATCAAACCGAAAGGCCTCAATCCCTCTCGTATTCCTTCCGCGCGGAAAGCGTCACTTCCACCGCGTCCTGAGCCTCCTCCAAATATTTCGCCGCCCTTCTCAACAGTTGCTCGGCGTCGGTGCGGTGGCAGATTTGCTTCAGCTCCCAGACCTCCTCCCTCAGATTGGCGATGCGGTCGAATGCATCCTGAAGCGTTTCGGACGATTGGGCGGGTATCTTGTCCCAGCCGTTCAGTTCGGCGGTCATGCTGAGCGTCTTGGCCGAGAACCATTGCTTCGCGTCCCTGTACTGCCCTAGGGCCTCGGCGGGGAAGAACTGATTGTTGCATCCGCCGTTAGCCCACAGCTCATTGTGGTAGTCCAAATCGGGGTCATACTGGAATATGGTTAGGCAGATCGCCTGCAATATCTGCTCGCGAGTAGCGTCCGCCGGCACGACGGCGGTCAGCTCCTTCCATGAGGGCGCGCACATGGTGATACGCACCACGTTGTCCTTAAGTTCGACGTCTCCGCGCCCATACTGCCCCAGATCGTACCGGTCGAGAATGTCTTGCGCGATATCGGTCGTGTTCGTCATGATGTTCCTTTCGTTGTTTGTTGCAGCAGTTTTCGCCACGCCGCCAGCATGACTGACGGCGTAAGGGTGCAATCAACCACCCTATGATGTTCCGTCAATTAGAACGGTTCCAGCCGTTCACTGGCACTACCGGACAGGAACAAGCCGCAATGCTCGTCATTGCGGTCGTTGACAAAAATCTCCGTACGACCCTTGTTTGGTGACGGCGGAAGAATGTCGTACACGCTGACAAGCTCGGGAACGAAGAACGTCACATCACCTATCTCGAACCCTATGCCGTCCGTAGGGAATTCGCCGCCGAGCCAAGCAGTACGACGCTCATAGCGGACAATGCTTTCAGGGGTGGCCTCCGCCAGAATGCAGTGCCACACCGACGCCTCCAACCGTCCGCCCGTATGGCTCCACGCGCACAGTTCAGAATCGTTTCTCGCACATTCAAGCAATGCCGCCTTGATGTCGAGGCAGCCGAACCGCGCATACCAATCAAGCCTTGAATCGCACATGATACCCCTCGTCCATCGCACCCACATGGCTCAGCGCCAACGCCAACGCCGCGTCGAACGCGGTGCCACGGTATTGCAGTTGCCCGACGTCCGCATGCCACATGGAATCCATATCGTACGGACGATGCCCGTTGAGCCGTTCCGCCATCTCCCCGTCCGAAAGCCGGCCGCCGTCGTCGAACTCCACCCAACCATCGTCGGCCGCACGCCAATCCCACGTCTCGTCGTCACACCATTCCTCGATATCGACGACACCGTTACGACGCAACGCCCCCACGCTCACATACACGACAATCTCATCCGGCGCGACCGACGCGGTAATGTCGGGCACCGCAAGCTCCGCCGCCCCCTCCGCGACGCGTTTGCTCGCCCAATACTGGGCATAGCGGACACGCCTATGCTCGCGCTCCTCGTCGGTGAGCGGTGGTGTCGGCTCGTTTTCGTTCGGGTTCATCGTCCTCTCTACCTTTCCTCGCAATCCCAACGGTCGTAGCATGTAGGACATTCGTATTGCGCGTATTCGGGATTCCACTTGGCGTGCTCACGGCATACCAGACGCCAGCAGGCCTCACATATCTCGCCGCAGTCCGTGCAGTTGACACGCCCGCAACAGGGGCATTTCCTCGCATGCTCCTCACATAACGGTATGCCGCAACCGCCGCAGTGGTCAGCCACGTCATCCGGCTCGTACGGACCGTGGATTGAATCTTCGCAGGTTTTGTTCGCGTTCATGATGGTTCCTTTTCATTCCTTGCCTAACAGGTCAAGTCCGGCGCACACCGTCTCCCATACGGTCTTGCCGTCGAACACGATAAGCATGCCGGATATGCAGTATTCGCTGGCGTGCGGTGCGGGCTGTCCGCAGTCCACGCCAGCACGCCAGCCGCCGTCGAACATGTCGAAGTCGTACAAATCGCCCTCGTACGATACGTCCGACGTTTTCGCATGGTCAAGCCTCTGGAGTTCCTCATCGGTAAGAGCGCGCCAGCCGTGCGTATCGTACACGCGCAGGCCGTCGCGGTTGGCACGCAGTATGGCGAGTATCATCTTGTGGGCGGCCGTGTAGAATGATGCTGTTTTCATGATGTTCGTCTCCTTTTTCGTCAGCTCCATGCGTCCCCCGCATCCTAGGCGACCGATCTGCTCATAAATGTGGGACGGTATACGACCGGCACATCCGACAAGCCATGCCGAACGCGCATCCGACGCTCGCCGGATAGAAACGGTTCAATCATCGCCAGCATCGCGCCCGTCGGCGAGTCTCGTACCGACTCGTCCACTGTCTCCCGTTTGTCGCCGTTGCAGAAGAAGCTGGAACCGCCAACCATCCCGCTGTAGCGGGCATGCCCGCCATATCATCGATAGTCCATTTTCGTTAGTCGTTGTCGCCGGTGCTGTGACGCAGCATCGTCCACCTGTCAATATGGTCGGCGCACCAGCGGGTGCCTTCCACGGTCGGCTTGCCGCAGCCGGACGCACTGTAGTTCCACTGGCAGGTTCCGTCGATATCCTTGTTTTGCTCGCGGTACCGCTGCTCGTCCTCACTGTCCAGAATGTGTATGGAACGTGCGGTGCTGTCTCGACGGCTTTTCACCGCCTCGTATTCCGCCGCGTCCTCGGCCAGTTTTTCGGCTGCGGCCTTCAATCCGTCAAGACTGGTGTTTGCGACGTTCGTTTTCGACGCCAGCACGACGGAGGTTTGCTCTTGCACCATTGTGTCGAGTCGGCGGAGGTTGATGCGCAGGTACGCTTTTTTGCGTGCAATCCAATCAGGCAGTGCCGCCGCCTGTTCGAGTTGCCGAATGTATTCATTGTCGTCCATGTAACATGTTTTCCCAGGCTCCTGCATTATTCGTCCTTTCCCGTCGGTTTCAACGCCGTGCCGTCAGGCTTGTACAAGCCGAGCCGGGTGCCGTCCTTGGATACGCGGATTTCGACCAGTGTCTTGTGTCCGGTCTTGTCGGTTACGTAGCATCTCGTATTTCCGGTCGGCAGCTCATGGTCGGGCAGGTCGCATTCGGAGGAGACTGATTCCAGTCCCCAGACTTGGGTTATCTCCGTTCTCAGGTCATGCGGGGAGGGTATGACGAGCATGCCGATGGCGCTGAGGACTGCGAGAAACATCGAGGATGGGGATTCTGTGGCGACGCCGACCATCAGACAGGCGATTATCCCTATGACGAAGAGAGGGGTCATATCCATCGTGTCCGCCGTCTGAAGCCATTGCGAAAAGTCAATCATCACTTGTCCTTTCCTACTAGCTTCAACGCCGTACAGTGTGACGTACAGGCCGAAGCGTCATCGGCTTTCTTTCTCGCTCTGGTTCGGCACTTCCAAAGGCATGGAACCCGAATATCCCAACAGCTCCTCGCAATGAGCTGCGACGGCTTGCAGGGCGAACCGTTCTCCCGCCAGAAAGCCTTCATCCGACGCGTTGGGAATCTTCTTTTCGATTCTGGACACCTGCTCCATACACCATTCGATTACGTCGTTCAGGGTCTTGTCCTTCTGCGTGATGTTCACTGCCATGTGAGTTGCCTTTCTGTTTTTCTGTGGTTTAATGCTGTCTGTCTGTTTGCTGTCTTAGATTGGATTCGAGCCTAATCGAACAGTCTCATTCATTTTCGTTCCGCTTCCGGCCTGTTCTGCTGAGTACGTACCCGTCCAGATACAGTTGGAACAGGCTCGCATACTCACCGTCGGCGATGTCGTCTTCCGGTTTCGCATACAGTCCCACGTTCATGAGTGCGACCGGCAGTCCGGTGCGTTCCTCCCGTTCGATATGGAACGGTATCTCCTCCTGACCGTCTTCGGTCCCTCGGACGGCCACACCGTAGTCGCCGACCTGTGGCTGGTTGTCCTCACTGCTGTCGTCCCAGTCTTCATAGGTGAGACAGGACGGCATGGAGCCGCTGTCGAGCATGGATTCGCATTTGCAAATCACACGCGTCAGAGCGTCGGCCTGCACGAGGTTCTCGTGGCTGCCTTCCCTATCGTTGTAAAGCGCATTCTTCCAGTTAGTGCAGAAGTCGATGACTTCCTGCAGCGTCTTGTCTTTCTCGCGGATTGCATCAATCACGTTCGTAGTCATGGTGTTCCTCCTAGTTTTTGTTTTGCGGAATGGCAGATAATGGGTTGGGAATGTTTTTCAATGGCACGAGTTCGGCGCCGGCCTGTTTGGCGTGCCACTGGCAGACGCCGCCGAAGCTTTCCCCGTCGCCCCCATCCGGCCATCGGCGAATTGCCACAATGGGTTTGCCGCACGGGTACATCCACCCGTCCGAATCGACCACGGTCTGGGCGCAGCCAATGTCCATGAGCTCTGTGAGGTTCAGCATGATTCATCCTTTCCACATTGAATCGCTCGGCTATCGCCTTCGGGGATTGTCCAAACGCATTCTCATTGCGCTGACCGGCACGTCGAACAGTTGCGCCATTGTTGCCGGATCCTTGCCGGTAGACCGGAATTCCTCAATCTTTGATTCTGGCATGAGGATCGCGCCGGCGAACTCGTCGGCAAAGAACTCGTGCGGGAAGTAGTCCTTCTCCCCGCGCCCGTACATGCGGCTCTCTTCGAACCCGTATTCGTCATCCTTGGCTATGACCGTGCGTTCTATGAAATGGCCGAGTTCATGCGCGAGAATGAAACGCCGGCGTACACTCGGCTCCTCTTTGTCGATGAATGCCTTCGCGTCCCTCTCTGAGGCTCGTTTCACGATCATGCCGGATAGATCATCCGGCATGACGCACTTATACGTTGTGACACCGCACGCCCTGCATATTTGTTCGACATTCACTGGAATCCGCTGATCCCAGCTCTCGTCCAATACCTTCTTTGCGGCTTCGCGCGCCTGCTCCCATACCAATTGAGCCATACCAACCCCCTCACCACACACGTTCTACGTGCGACGCGAATTCCAACGCCTTCTCGCCCTTGTCGGTCAGCGCGTCGAACACTTGGTCGAGGTAGTATCTGCGTTCCAGCACGCCCAGCTCACGTAGCCGTTGCGATTCCTCCGCCGGTTTGACCACGCCATACGGTTTAAGTTCTTTCAGGATTGCGGTGTCCCGCCCGTCCAACAGGGGCGGGTCGTCGGGTTCCAGCAACGCTTTCAGACGGTTGGTCTTGTCCTCCATGTCGGATACGACTGCGGCCAGCGAATCCGGCATTGGCGTATCCGTACCGTCGCACAGGCTCGCCCACTGTTTACGCTTGTCTTTCGCCTTGTCGAGGTATTCGTCCGCTGTGAGAGTGATTATCCGCACGCGGAACTCGTCGAAGTCGCAGACTCCTTTATGATTGTCGTAATCCCGCCAGATGAAGGTGCCGTTCGGACGAATCGAGCATTCGAGGAACACGTACACCTCGTTAGGGTCGCGGATGTCCGCTATGCAGTCGGAGTATTCCGATTCGGTTAGAGCGAACTCCACGCCTTCCTTGCCCAGCCTGTCCAATAGGTCGCGGACGGATTGCAGCGTCTTCTCGATTTTCAGCATTGTTCAGTCCTTGTCCAGTCGGCGCACGTCGGCCAGCATGTGCGATGCGGCCTGACGGCGCGTCTCATACGGGCTGCCAAGCTCCTCGCCCAGCAGCCACCCTTCGAACACGGACACCGGGTCATGTCCGGGGTATTTGTTGCAGGACTCGCATACGCACATGTACCGTTCGGCCATATCCTCGGTGTCCTTCGCCTCCTGTTCGTCGTGGAGCGTGCTCCGGCACCATTCGGCGGTCTTGTTGAACCGTTCCTTCAGCCGCATGAGCCGGTCGGTGCGCGGCATGGGCGCGGACAGTAGGCGGGCCAGCTCGTCCAATGTCTGTTCCTCGCCCATGCCGGCCGTGTCGAGGACGGTTACATCTTCGACAAGCTCGTATCGCGTGCGGACGATGCGAATGGTGTTGGTGTCAGTGTCGGGAAGTCCGACGACGACTTCACATCCCGCTTGAGGGTTGTATGCGGTGATGCGTCCGAATTGGTGGTCGTTGTACACATGCCAGTCCGGCAGTGTGCGAGTGACGGTATTGAGGATGTCGCGTGTTCTCATGATGTAATCCATGCGAGGATACCCCGCCCCTCGTGGGCGGGGAGGAATCGCATGGCCTCCTTCCCAGAAGTCATGCGTCCCGATCGTTGCGACGCATAGAACAGAATATGGCTAGGAAGAAGAGCGCCACGGCGAGGCGACGCGAGGGCATAATGAGCGGAACGCCCACCCGCGCCCTCGTCATGCCGTTGGCGCTCTCGCCCGACCAGCACGCCATGTACTCCCGGCTCGCCGATCTGTACAACCGCGTCTGGGGTTCGGCGGTGTCCTGGTATGACGCCAACCGCACTGTCAACGCCGTAGGGGCGCACAAGGCGCTCTACGCGGGCCTAAGGGGTAGATTCCCGCAATTGCCGAGCCAGTTCGTGTGCAACGCCCTGCGCGATGCCGCTGGGGCGGTGCGCTCGTGGAACTCGAACCATCCGAAACGCAGATGGTCGCTCAGGGCATCACGGAGGAAACCGACCATCAGGTTCGACCTGCGCACCATGGGTCTTCGGGGAAACCTGTTGACATTGAGCTCCACGCACGGGCTGAAACGCCAGAGATTCCTGTTGCCTGGAATGCCGGAGTGGTTCGCATCGAGGTATCCGGAGCGGAGGCTCCAGACCGTGACGCTCGCCCTCGACCCGACCAATCCCACGGCGCGGTTGACGCTCACGTTCAGGATTCCCAAGGCCGAACCGGTCGAAGGCAGGGTGCTCGGCGTGGATCTCGGCTTGCATGCCCTCTACAAGGATTCGGAGGGAGGTGAATACCGGTATCCGCAGGTCCAGCGCGTCAGACGCCGCTACGCATACGACAGGAGGACATTGCAGGAAAAAGGCACCCGGAGCGCCCACCGCCGCTTGAAGGCGATAGGCAAAAGGGAAGAGCGGTTCATCCGCGATGTCGACCACTGCGCGGCGAAAAGGCTCGCGGACACCCCCGGCATCGGCGTCATGGCCTTCGAGGACCTGACCTGGATACGCCGATTGGCGCGCAAGGGCACCAGGACAGGCAGGAAATGCCGCAACATGCTCAACCAGTGGCCGTTCTCCCAATTGCAGGAGTTCACGGCCTACAAGGCCGCAGCCAAAGGCATTCGGGTCGTGATGGTCGACCCGGCGTATACGAGCCAACGGTGTAATAGGTGCGGCTACGTGGACAAGGGCAATCGTGACCGCGCCCGTTTCGATTGCCTGCGTTGCGGCCATAGCGACGATGCCGACCACAACGCCGCCCTGAACATCAGGGATAGGGCGATACAAAGCCTTGGACAGACCCAAGGCCAGGGTGCGGTCAACCACCCATGATGGATGGGGTGCCTGTGACGACCTCCCTTAGAGGAGAATCACGGGAATCACGCTCACGTCCAAGCCGCGACGCTTGTCGTCGCGGTAGTTGACTTCGTCAGTTCCATTCCTTCGGCGCGACGACAATCCAGCCGTTCGACAGCGGGTATACGTCGCAGGGTTCATCCGAGTCCAAATCGTCGTCCAACGGGTTCCAGTCTTCGAGACCGTCGTGGGCGATTTCGTCGTTGAGTGCCCCACTGTGGATACGTTCGGTTTCGACGTGGACGTCCTCCGGTTGGAGGAAGACAAACGCGAACGGTTCGAGCATTGGTTCGAAAAGATACGGCAGTCCGTCCTTGGCGCCCCAGTTGGCGACCACGTTCATGTGTCGTCCGTCATCCGTTTCCACGAGGATGATTCCCGATTCCTGTCCGGTGATGTCGTGCAGGTTGATGGTCATGTTGGCTCCTTTCAATCCTCACACCAGTCCATGCGTCCCCACGCATAGCCTTCTTGCATGAATGATCCGTTCCGCATCATTGCGGAAATCCGCCAACAGTCGGCCGGCAATCCGACGGTCCGTCTGACCGGTCTCATGGTCACGGCCATCGGCATCGTATTGGCCGCGTTGAAGGCCGCCGTATGGATGCCGATGCTTCTTGTCGGCCTGCTTATGCTGGCATTATCGCCACCATCGGGGTTTTTCCGCGCGGCCGGCCTGCTGGTCACGAGCGTCGCCCTATTGGCCTGCATGATGCGCGCCGTCTACGCGACACCCGTACTGGCGGTCGGACTATCGCTCATCTGGCTCAGCCGGCCGAGCGAACCTCACGATTAGATCTCAGCGCGCCCATTGACCGCCATAGGGCTGCGGGCGGCGAAGTGCCGCTCCGTCCTTTCCGAAACGAGCGGCATTTCGCTCTCCTCCGCGTATATTCAGCGTCTTTCGGGAAATGTTCAGACATTCTGGAAGTGGACGATAATGCCTGCATTGTCCGATGACCATTCCCACATGGACACCCAATCGCTATCCGCTAGATTATGCAATCCAACCAACCGTTCGTCTACAAGCGGGCAATCGGTCAGATCATACTGATGCCATTCGCCGTCAGGCACCCGGAAGCAATGCTCAAGCCCTTCGCACAGGCGTTCGACATCCACGCCATCCGGGAACGGAACGAACATCGACTCCTCCCCATACGGCTGTCGTTTCGCCACTTCAATCCCCATGCGGGCGTTGTCCGCGAAAAAACCTCTAATATTGCCGGCGATTGCAGCCTTACGGTCGCCGGTCAACGCACGCCACGGCAATCCTGGCGGCACGTCCGGCAGAATGACGGTCGGTCGGTCGTGGACGGACTCGTAACCGGGCACGTACAGGAACAGCGAATTCTTCCCGCAATCGACTTCGATGCCCTGCCGCTTCCACTCGTCGAACAGGGGTTCGATCGCATATTCGGGATCCAATCCGCGTCGCAGGAATTCAGCCTCCGTATTCAGGTCGTGGTGGTCGGCCCATACTTTTAAATCCAAGGCACCGACGTTCAAGACGCTTACATATCCAACCGACTCCAACAGGTCGTCGATTCGCCGGTGACGTTCCGCATCACCCAACAGCAGGCCAAGTTTTACGGATGCCATGGTGGTGACGTCCACCAAACCGTTATCCTTGCGGCGATGGTAACGTTCAGCCAAAGTGCTCATAACAGACTCCTTCCTAGCGGACAATGCGCTCACCTCGCCCATGCGTCCCCACGCATGGCCTTCTTGCATGAATGATCCGCTCCGCATCATTGCGGAAATCCGCCAACGGTCAACGCGACCAATCCGACGGCCCGTCTGACCGGCCACATGGGGACGCATGAGTCGGTCATACGTCACGAAGGAGCCGAAAAATGGAACAACGCGTCGAAACACTGGTTTTGCCGGTCGAACCGAAAACCGTCAACGTGCCGAAGCTCGACATGAACGGTTCGCCTTGGGCTGCGGCCGCCAAACTGGGCCGCTATCTCATCTCCGGGCTGGATGAGCAGTCACGCGATGACCTCATGCTGGCCGTACTGCGCGTCATGTCCGGCACCGAAAACGACGAGAGCGAACCGGAACCGTCATCGGTCGCTTCGACCTTCGCCAAACGGACCAAGACCCGCGCCCACTTCCTGTTCGCAGATGACATATGGTATGTGACGAGCATGTCCGCATTCCCACAGTCGCACTGCGGCCTGCACTACTGGCTGTGGACCCATGACGGAAACGGCCGCAAAGCCGTGGGCGTGTACGCTTTCGATCTGCCCACGGCCGTCGGCGCTCTCGCTGTCACGACGGATTGCGACATCGTGGAACGTGTGCTGAGCCGCGAAAAATACCGTACGGCCCCCATTCGGCAGCGTTTCTTCGCCCTGGCGACCGAACGCTGGATCGTCGAAAGGAACCTCGCCGCGAACCGCCGCTACTCCACGACGCACACCGCAAGCGTGTTCGAAGACAAGCTCGACTTCGACGACCGCCACCGCGAAGCGGCCGAAGCGAGCTGTTTCGCCGCCCGTTTCAGCCACGTCGAATTGGACAACAGCGTGGACCTCGACGAGTTCGCCCATTTGGACCATGAGTTCGACGAGCTGTCCAGCAAGGGCTGGCTGCCGGCCATCGGCTCCGATAACGTCGTCCGGTTGCGCCTGTGCGGCCGCCACCACGCCATCGGCGTCTACTCCCCCACGTTGAAGGCGATCGCCATCGACCCGCGCGCGCCGCGTTCGGGCGCACACGAAATGGCCCACGCCTATGACTTCGAGCATGGGCAGCTGTCGGCGCAGAACGCATTCCGCCCCATTCTCGACAGGCAGTCGAAAACACTCGCCGGTATGAATCTGTCGGATTCGCGGTACCGTTATCTTTCCACCCCGACTGAGGTGTTCGCCCGCGCGTACGAACTCCATCTGCTTGACACGGGCCGTGCCTCGTCGATGACGAGCGCGAGCGTGGCCGCCCTATGCGAGGCGGACGAGTCCGCCGCGCCGCTGGCCCAAAACCTGCCC
>ERZ1034842.622-NODE-622-length-12944-cov-27.256032_pt1 | contig 12944 bp, 9 predicted proteins | sample MGYA00520634_ERZ1034842 | MGnify/ENA primary metagenome ERZ1034842 (study PRJEB33766, sample SAMN09781734) | gut metagenome | biome: gut microbiome | host: Homo sapiens | place: Madagascar | study: EMG produced TPA metagenomics assembly of the PRJNA485056 data set... | reverse complement strand
TTGGAGTGGGTGTTCATGATGCCGCCCGCCAGCTTGACCAGCTTGCCCACATGGCCGACAAGGAGGACTTCCACAAAATGTTCTGCTGCGGCCATATCCAACGCTTCCCCAATGAAATTGGAGACTTTTACAATAGGGATCTCATGCAGTTCCGGGTAGTTTTGGGCCAGGTAATCCAACCCATAGTTGCCGGGGGCCAGAATCAGGCGGCGGCTGTGCAGGGCGGCCTGGTGGATTTCCAGCTGCAACGAATCCAACAGCGCCTGCTGGCTCATCGGCTCCACAATGCCGCTGGTGCCCAGTACCGACAGGCCGCCTTCGACCCCCAGGTGCGGGTTAAAAGTGCGCTTAGCGGCCTGTTCGCCGCCCTCGATGCGGATGATCACCGAGAAACCGCCGCTGTAACCGTCGGTCTCGGCTTCTTTCAATAATGCTTCGGTAATCATCTGGCGCGGCACGTGGTTGATGGCCGCTGCGCCCACAGGCTGGTCCAGGCCGGGTTTGGTCACACGGCCCACGCCTGCGCCGCCGTCGATGGTGACGGTATGCGGGGCATCGGGCAGAAGCGTAACCTCGGCAACGACCGGCAGGCCGGTGGTGGCATCGATGTCATCTCCGCCATCCTTTACAATGGCGCACTCCGCGCCGGTTGCCGTGCGGCGGCAGAATTGGGGTGCAACCTCGACTACGATGCTCTTGGGGGTACGCAGGCCGACGCTTTCTGGCGTGTGGCCGGTCAGCAGCAGACGGGCCGCCCCCGCCGCCCCCAGCGCTGCGCAGGTGCCGGTGGTATAGCCGCAGCGCAGCAGTTTTTGCCCGCTGCGGATGTAATGCTCAAATTTTGGTTTGGGCTTTTCGCTAAACAGGGCAGTGTACTGCTCATCCGAAAGGTCGAACAGGTGGCAGATATTTTCCCTTGCGAACGCCTCTTTGGGCGTAAGCACGCCGGAAACGCCCTGTGGCGAGACGCAGACGACCGCGTCGGCCAGCTTTTGGGCCAGTTCCAGCTCATGCAGGGTCACGATGATGGCCACATTCTTCTCGTGGGCCAGCGTTTGCAAAACAGCCATCAGCTCAGCCTTGCCTTTTACGTCCAAAAAAGACGTAGGCTCGTCCAGCAGCAAGATCTCCGGCTGCTGGCAGACCGCCCGGGCCAGCAATACGCGCTGGCGCTGTCCGTCGCTGATTTTTGTGAAATCCCGCGCAGCCAGTTCGTCTGCCTGTACCAGATGCAAGGCGTCACGCACCTGCTGCTTATCCTCATCCGAGAGGATGCCCAGTCGCCCGGTGTAGGGGTAGCGGCCGGCGGCGGCCACGTCAAAGCAGGTGGTCAGCTCGGTGCGTGCCATGTGGGGCAGCATCAGTGCCAGCTTGCGGGCGCGTGCGTTGGGGGTGTAGGTGGTCAGCGTTTTGCCGTCCAGCAATACCGCGCCGCTTTGGGCCGCCAGCTGACCGGCCAGCGTTTTTAATAAGGTAGATTTGCCCGCACCGTTGGGGCCGATGAAGGCCAAAATCCTGCCGCACTCGGCCTGCAGAGAGATGTCCCGCAGCAGCGGGGCACCGTAGCCGATGGCAAGGCTTTGGGTCTCGCAGTAGCTCATGTTGTCCCCTCCCCGCTGTGGCGGCGCACCAGCAGCCAGATGACCACCGGCGCACCAAATACCGCCGTGACCGAACTGATGGACAGTTCCGTCGGCGCAAACAGGCTGCGGGCGATCAGGTCACACAGCAGGCAGAACGATGCCCCGCCCAAGGCGCAGCCCGGCAGCACATGCAGCGGCTTGGCGCTGCTTAACGCCTGCTTGACCAGGTGTGGCACCGCAATGCCGACGAAAGAGATTGGCCCGGCAAATGCTGTGACACAGGCCGCCAGCAGGCTGGACAGCAGCACTAGCAACACCGAAAAGCTGCGCACCGAAACGCCCACGCTGGCGGCGTAGGATTCACCCATCTGGTAGGCGGCCATGGGCTTGGACAGTAAAAACGCCGCCGCCAGGCAGGGCAGCGTAATGGCGGCCGCCGTGCCCACATTGCCCCAGGTCATGCCGGAGAAGCTTCCCATAGACCAGTTGTGCAGGTTGACGATGTTGGAATCCTGGGCAAAGGCCACCACAATATCGGTGATGGCGGAGCAGATGTAACCGATCATGACACCGCAGATGACCAAAATGCTCATGCGCTGCACGCGGCGCGCCACAGCCAGCACAAACAGCATGGCAGCCATAGCCCCGGCGAAAGCAGCCAAAATCAAGGTGAGGGAGTTCGTTAATAGGCCGCGGTTTAAAAACACCACCATGGTCAGCGCCACGGCCAGCTTGGCCCCGCTGGAAATGCCCATGACGAAAGGCCCCGCAATGGGGTTGGCAAAAAAAGTTTGCAGCAGATACCCGGCTACTGATAACGCCGCCCCCAGCAGAACGACCATGACGGTGCGGGGCAGGCGCAGCTGCAGCAAAATGTTGCTTGTCAGTACATCCTGCCCACGGCCCAGCAGGGTACTGACCACATCGGCGGGCGAAAGTGCCACGCTGCCCCAAAACAGGTTGAGGGCAAACAGCACCAACAGAGCCGCCGCCATAGCGAGGTATGCAATTGTCAGGCGCTTTCGGGTGTGCATGGTGTTATCCTTTGCATTTTGCTTGTAAAAGCGGGCATTGCCCGCCTGCGGGCCGATACAGGCATCGGCCCCTACAGTGTTGGGCAAGCGGCATTTGGGGTAGGTATCAGGTGATTTTCGTCAAAAATTTCAATTCACTGTCGTCGGGCGTGCCCTCGGTAAAGACTTTATTCATGTCCAGGATCAGGTCGGGCATCTCCATGCTTTGCTGGAAAAGGCTTTGCGCGGTGCACCAGACGTTGCCCTGCTGCACAGCCTTGAACTGCGCCAGCAGCGGGCATTTGGCGATCAACTCGTCCATCGTGCGGATCTCGCCCTCGATGGTGCTGTTGTAGATCAGCACATCGGCATCCTTGGCCCCAGCGTAGAAATCTTCTAGTGAGATGTTGACGGTGGCCAGGTTGTTGCCGCTGTCCGTCAGGTCGGAGAAGACATAGTCGCCGCCCGCCATCTCGATCATTTTGGCGACATAATCGCCGCCCTTGCGCACAGTGGCCAGATTATTGGAGGTGATGGAGAAGAACGCCACGGTTTTGCCGGTGGCGGATTCATTTTCCAGCGGTGCAATGCGCTGCACGGCGTCGTCAAAGACCTGCTCGGCCTCGTCAGTCTTGCCCAGCAGCACGCCGTACAGCTTGACCCACTCCATCCGGGCCAGGGGGCCGCTCTCGTAGCTGGAGCGCTCCACCAGCACCGGCACCCCGAATTTTTCCAGCTGTTCCTTCACTTCGGGCGTGTGGTAGATCATCGTGTTTTCGATGGCCAGGCCGCAGTTGGCGGCAAGTATCGTCTCATAATCGGGCGCACTGTACTTGCCCGCGTAGGCGATCTGGCCGTTTTCCATGGCGGTTTTGGCTGCATCCAGATACCAGTTATCGGCCTGTGCGCCGGAAAGCGCCACCGTATCCAGCCCATCGATACTGATGATGGGATCCATGGCGGAGGAGGACACGAGGTAAATACTCTCGATAGGCTGCTGTAAAACGGTAATGTCCGCGTCCAGCTCGGCTGGCGCGTTCTCACCCTCAGGCACGACCAGATAGCGCGTACCATCGATGGTAATGAGGTAATAGCCGCCCTCGCACTCGTCAATGGTGAATTGCTGGGCGTACTGCAAGGGGTAGCTGCCGGTGACGGTCAGCGTCTCCGTGCCGGAGGCCGCTGGCTGGGCCGCGCACCCTGCCAGCAGCAGCGCGGGCAGGGCGGCCAGCATTATAAGCCGCTTCATTCGGCAGCGGCCAGCGTGGTGCTGTCAAAGGTCAAGGTGTAATCGATCTCATGGGGGGTGCTCATAGCAACGGTGTCGGCGGTGACAGCCAGGGCAGTGTCCAGCGCGGCCACGGGGATCTCAAAGGTGGAGTTGCCCTCAGTGTTGGTGGGCAGGTACTTTTCGCCGTCGATGAGCATGTAGTCGTAGTTGGGGCTGCTCCACACGATGGTGGCGGTCATTGCACCGTCGACTACGGTCAGGGCAGCGGGGCTGTCCACAGTAGCGCGGCCGCTGCCGCCCTCCAGCGTGACAGCGCAGGTGTAGGTGCCATCGGCAGGGACTTCCGCCGCAGCGGCATCACCGCCATCGACAGCGGGCACAGCGTTGGACACGCTGACAACATGGTCGTACCAGGTACCCTTGGTGCCCAGGATAGCCAGCTGGAAGTCGGTGTCCACAGCCGCGACAGGAATGTCAAAGCCGTAAACTTCGTCGCTGGTGCCGTCGGAGTAGGTCACGGTATCGATGGTGGGCTGCAGCCATTCGTCCTCGTGGTCAGGGGCGTCAGCGGCCATACCCAGATACAGGTTGACGATCTTCTGGGACTGCAGGCTGACGTGCATCGTCATTTCGCCGTTTTCCACGGTCAGGGTGCCCTTGCCATTGCAGGCTTCGTTGACGTGGAACATGCTGCTGTCGGTGTTAAAGTCTGCGGTGTAGATGTCGTCCGGCAGGGCAGCCTCGGCGGCGGGGGCTTCGCTCTCGCTCTCACTTTCAGCAGGGGCGGTCTCAACGGTGGAGACCGCCTCGCTGGTGCTCCCGCTGGCAGCGGCGGATTCGGATGCGCCGCAGCCTGCCAGCAGCAGGGCAGCGGCCAGGGTCAGGGATACGATCTGGAACTTTTTCATGTGTACTTTCCCACCTTATTTCATTAATTTTATTAAGTTTACAACGTATACTGCAAGGGCACTATCGGCACCGGGCCGATACGAGCATCGGCCCCTATAAATGCGTGCATTAGGGGTAAGCAAAACCAAAAAACTGCCCGAAGGCTTTCCCCTTCGGGCAGAATGTAAGGCAAGACCGCATAATTCTAAGTGCCGATACGGCAAGCGAAAAGTACAAGCTGCTAAGCAAAAAGCGCAGAGAATACTTTGTGTATTCTCGAGCATTTTTGCAACGCAGATTGTGCTTTGCAGCTGCCGGAGCGACGCTTAAGCCCGAAGGGCGGGAATTGTGCGGTGTTGCCGTAAAAAATCAGCCGTTCAGGGCATCCATGGCGGCCTTGGTGTGATTAACGTAGATCTGCTGGATGTCAGCAATCTCGCCCAGACCGGCGATCTGGGTGTCGACGCTGTCAAAGCAGCCAGCGGCGTTGAACTGGCTCAGCCAAGAATCCTCGTCCGCACCGGCCATATCATTGTTGGCGTGGTCACCGGCAACGACCATCAGCGGGCGCAGGACGACCTTGGTATAACCAGCTTCCTTGACTTTCTCAATGACAGCCTCACAGGCGGTGTCCTCCGGCTCGCCCTCAACGGTGCCGATGAAGACGTTGTCATAGCCTTGGGTCTCCATGGTGGTCTGCATCTGGCTGTAGCTGACCTTGGCGGTGTGGGAAGTACCATGGCCCATGAACACGAAAGCGGTGCCATCGGCGGCAGCAGCAGCGGCATCCTCATAACCGGCGGTCTTGACGGCCTCGGTGGTGATGGCGGTGGCTACGGCTTCCTTATCCTCGTTGATGACGGTGGCATCATCGCCAACCTCGCCCAGCAGGGGCTCGGCGATGGAAACGCTATCGAACTTATCCTTGTATTCGTCGATGGCTTCGCACATCTCGTCGTACTCGGCGCCGTGCATCAAATGAGTGGGCTGGATGACCAGGTTCTTGACACCGTTGGCAACAGCGCGGTCGAGGGCCTGCTCCATGTTGTCGATCTTCTCGCCGTCACGGGCCTGGACATGGTTGATGATGATCTGGGCGGTAAAGGCGCGGCGGACGGACCAATCCGGGTTAGCGGCCTGCAGAGCATCCTCGATGCCCTTGATGTCGGCCGCGCGGCTGCCGTTGAAAGAGGTGCCAAAGCTGACGACCAGCAGCTCGTTCTCGCCGATTTCATCTTCGTTGCGGGGGTCGTCCTTGCTGGCGTCGCCGGTGTCGCGGCCGAAGTACTCGGGGTCAGCGTTCTCACCCTCGACCATTTCCTTCTGGGTGTCGGTCAGGGCATCCCAGGCAGCCTTGGCGGCTTCGCACTGGGCGTCGGTGTCATCGGTGCGCTCCTGCACGTAGATGGCGTCGATCAGGTCTGCGCAGTTCTTTGCGGCCACCTCGTCAGCATCTCCTTCTTCGGCTTCCTCTGCGGTGCTCTCGCTCTCGCTGACAGTGGTGCTTTCGGCCACGCTGTCAGAAGAAGCGGCGGTGCTGCCACAGCCAGCCAGCAGTACGGTGGACAGGGCCAGGGCGGCTGCCACAGCGGCGGGCTTTTTCCAGTTGATTCTTCTCATGTGTTCTGCTTCCTTTCTTATATAACCGATGGGCGGTACAGGGCAGGACGACCGCAGACACAAAAAGGCGTACACCAGAATAGGCCCACTAAAAAACGAGGCCTTTTGCATGCAGAATGGCAACACAAAAGGCCCCGTGCTTTTAACAGGTTCTTTACGGTACAACCAATTCCTCGTGATCTGGGGCGTTTGCCCCCGTACCCGGCAGCAGGCAGGTTTCCTGGCTGAAAGATCAACGCCCACCGCCGCCTTCCCGGGTAAGCACCCAGTGACCGATGCAAAAGCACCCTGGCGGCAGGCTCCCTTATCACAGTGACGAGATCGTGCGGGATTTGCACCTGCTTCCCTTTTACCCTTTTCTATGCGCAAAATGCGGCATCAAAAGGCACCTGCTGTTGTATTCAGTTTTACGGTAGCAAGTATAACACAATGTGCAGGGAAGTGCAAGGGCATAACGGATAAAAAGAAAAGCGTCGGCCTGTGCAGACCGGCGCAAAGTGTTAGGGCAACACCGCACAATTCCCGCCTTACGGCTTAAGCACCGCTCCGGCGGCTGCGGCACGGCACCTGCGTTGCCAAAATGCTCGATAATACACAAAGTATTATCTGCGCTTTTGGCTTAGCAGCTGCCGCACCTCGCTCGCCGTATCGGCACTTAGAATTATGCGGTATTGCCTTAGAATATATTAAAACGCTTTAATCTCTACCCCAGCGGCGGGCAGAGCGGCGGAGATCTTTTGCACAAAGGCCAGAGCCTTGGGGCCATCGCCATGGACACAGACGGAATCGGCCTGCAGCGCCACCGTGCTGCCATCGTCTGCCTGGACGGTACCCTGTTTGGCCATTTGCAGCACCCGCGCAATGGCGGTGTCCTCGTCCGTAATCATTGCACCGGGGGTTCCGCGGGGCACGAGGGTGCCGTCCGGCTTATAGCCGCGGTCGGCGAACACCTCGCTGGCCACGGGCAAACCGATGGCGTGGGCGGCCTTGACCATCTCACTGCCGGAGAGCGCCAGCAGCACCACACCGGGGGCCGCGGCCTGCACCGCACGGCAGATGGCCGCGGCCAGCGCAGGGTCCTTGGCGGCCATATTGTACAGCGCACCGTGGGGTTTGACGTGGTGCAGCGGCACACCAGCTGCTTCGCAGAAGGCCTTTAGTGCGCCGATTTGGTACATCACGTCCGCCTCCGCCTCTGCGAGCGAAATCGCCATTTTGCGGCGGCCGAAGCCCTGCAGATCCGGCAGGCCGGGATGGGCACCCACCTGCACACCATACTTTTTGCACAGCAACACGCTTTTTTGCATGACGGACGGGTCGCCTGCGTGAAAACCGCAGGCAATGTTGGCCGAGGTAATGTAGGGCAGAATCTCGGCATCCATGCCGATGGTGTAGGCTCCAAAGCTTTCGCCAAGATCACAGTTCAAATCAATGGACGGCATTGTAAAGCCCCCTTTAAAATTTCAGCGCGGTATTTTTGACATCGGTGATAAACATATGTCCCGGCGCGTGGGTGATGCAAAACGCCGGTTTGGAGTGCATGACCACTGCCTGGGGCGTGACTCCGCAGGGCCAGAACACCGGCGTCTCTCCGGGGCGGATGGTGACGGCGTCGCCATAGTCCGGGTGAGCCAGGTCGGTGATGCCGATGGCTTCGGGCGTACCAATTTGAACTGGCGCGCCGTGGACGCGGGGCATGCCCGCCGTGATGGCCACCGCTGCGGGCACCTGGGCATACGGGATAGGCCGCATGCTGACCACCATATTGCCGCTGAACACCCCCGCCGGTGTGCAGGGAATGTTCGTATTGTACATAGGTACGTTGACGCCCTCTTCGATCTGGCGCACGGGAATGTCAGCTTCGAGAAGCGCCGACTCAAAAGAGAAGCTGCACCCGATGAGGAAACTGACCAAATCGTTCCGTTCTTCAAAATAGTGCGTCACATCGGTGGTTTCCCCGGTCAGCTCGCCGTTTCGGTAAATGCGGTAGCGCGGGATGTCGCGGGCAATATCGCTGCCCGGCGCAAATTGGGAAAAGCTGCGCTGCCCGGCATCGGCCACTTCCAGCAGCGGGCAGGCCTTGGGGTTGCGCTGGCAAAACAGCAGGAAGTCCCACGCCAGCGCTTTAGGCAGCACCACCAGATTGCCCTGAGCGTAGCCATCACAGTAGCCGGTGGTGGGGGCCGTGAGCTGGCCCGTGCGGATCAGGGCGCGGACCTCGGCGGGGGTGGCGGTGGAATAGGTCATGGGGATACACCTCTTTTATCTATAGTAGGCGCGCGGCAATTTGCTGTAAAATCGCTGCCTGCCGGCGGGCGGCCCGGACAGCCTGGGCGGGGGAGACAAAAGTAAAGGCCACCGCCTGCCCCGGGCGCAGCTGGGCCAGTACGGGCAGATCGGCCGAGATGACGGTGGCAATCTTGGCGTAACCGCCGGTGGTCTGGTGGTCGGTCAGCATCACAATGGGTTGGCTGTCGGCAGAAATTTGTACCGAGCCTGCCGCGATGCCGTCGGACAGGATGTCCGCGCCGTGTTTCATCTCGATGGCAGGCCCGGACAGCTTGCAGGCCATGCGGTCACAGTTAGGAGTCAGCTGGTACACACCATGGGTAAAGATGTGCAGACCAGCGGAGGTAAAAGCGGCATCCTGCGGGCCGGGCACGGTGCGCAGCAACGGAAAAGTTTGCGTACCAAGTGTGCGCACGGGATGCAGGGCGGTGGTGATACACGTATCTTGCAAAGGGCGGTCCAGATGGCAGGTGATGATTTTTTGCCATAAGGCCGTCGTATCACACAGCCCGGTAGGCAGGGTATCTCCTTTGGCCAGCTTGCGGCCATCCAACCCGCCGATGCAGCATTTCAAATCGGTGGCGCGGCTGCCCAGCACCGGCAGGGTGGCTATGCCGCCGCCCACGGCAAGATAACTGCGCAGACCGGTGGATGCCATGCCCATTTGCAGCGTACTGCCCGCTTTGGCAAACAGCGGTGCGTAGTACGGCACAGGTACACCGTCCAGCGCGGCAGGGCTTAAGGCCCCGGTTAAGGCAAAAACGGTGTCGGTTTCAAATTGCAGGGCTGCGCCCCGCAGGGTACATTCCAGCACCGCCGCGCCCGGTGCGTTACCGATCAGCATGTTACCCAAACGGTAGGCGTAGCTGTCCGCCGCGCCGCAGACGCGATAGCCTTTGGCGGCATAGCCGGTACGGCCTGCGTCCTGCACGGTAGTCAGCGGACCGGGGTCCAGCACTTTCAGGCTCATACCGCCCCCTCCTTTTGCGCCAGGGCATTAAATTCTGCTTTTGTGATGGGCGTAAACCGTATGCGGTCGCCCGCCGCATAGGGCAGCGTGCCCGCAGCCTGGTCAAACAGTTTGAGCGGCGTGCGGCCGATGAGCTGCCAGCCCCCCGGGCTGGCAATGGGATAGATGCCGGTCTGTTCGCCGCCGATTCCCACTGATCCAGCAGGGATCGCTGTGCGCGGCGTACCCAACCGAGGGGTAAACAGCCGTTCATCCAGCCCGCCCAGATACGGGAAGCCGGGCAGAAAGCCCAGCATATAAATGCGGTAATCCCGCCCGGTGTGCAGGGCGATGACCTCCTGCTCGGTCAGACCCGCGTGCCGGGCCACAAAGGGCAGGTCGGGGCCAAACTCGCCGCCATAGCAGACAGGGATCGTGACAAGCTTGCCGTTCTCGGCGGTGCTGTCCGCATCAGGGACATCGGCCAACTTTTGCATGGCGGCGGCCACGGCATCATAGTCGGTCACCAATGGGTCGTAGGTGACCATCAGCGAGGCAAAGGCGGGCACGGTCTCGTCCACGCCGGAGATGTTGGCGGACAGAACGCGGGTGTTCAGCGCCGCCACGGCCGCGCCGATCTCCGGCGCAATGCGCTGCGTAAAAACTGCCAGCAGGGCGCTGTCCCCCACCGGGTGTACCGTAAACGGCAGCATGGCCGCCGCCCCCTTTCCGCGAAATCAATCAAAGAAATGCTTTGCCAGCACCGGGCCGAACCAGTGATCCGAGTTGTGGGAGAACCGCACCGCGTAGGCCGTGCACTGGCGCATCAAACTGACGATGCCCACGTTCATCCGGGTGCTGAAACCGTCGATGCCCGGCAGCAGCGAGCCGGTCATATCGATAAAACCATTGCGCGCAGCCACCCGCATCACTTCGGATTCCATCTCCTCGTGGTGCAGAATCTCCATATCCTTTTTAAGGTACGCCAGCGCCGCCATCAGCCCGTAGCATCCCCAGTCAGAACAGGTGGCCGTGATGATGTTATCGGCTTTGGTGGCGCTTAAAATGCCCCCGCCGCAGCCGCACTGGCACTCGCCTTTGTCGGTAAAGGGCACGTACTTTTTGATATGGTCAGCAATGGTGCCCATGCCGATCTCGTTGCCCAGATCGCCAATGGCAATGTTGGGCACGCCCTGGGTACGCAGCAGATCCCAGAGGGCTTCACTCTTGGCCTGCATCTCGGTCACATCCTTGCCCACGGCATTGTGGTAAACGCCCAAAGTGTTGGCACCGCTGGCTTCCACCGAGACGACCGCCGCAGGTTTACGGGCGGCCAGCTCGGCGGCCTGGGCGGGGGCAGCGGCCTTATCCTTAGTAAAGGCCACCACGCCCATGCTCAGTGGCAATTCCTGCACAGTGTCCAGGTCTTCGTAAATATGCAGGCCCACCACGGCGGCGCACTTTTCAATGGCCTGCACACTGTCGCTGGGGCAGACGATGACCGGCTTGGCGTTGAATGCCATGACCAGTGCGCGGGCCAGCAGCATGGCGCTGACCGTACCGTCCATCTCCGGCACACGGTGTGGCAGCAGAACAAATCCAACCAAAATGTACACCAGGTCGTTTTCTTTTACGCTGTCGTACAACACCTGGGCGGCGTGCATCGTCAGCGGCTCGCCAGTGAAGGCGCGGCTGCCTGCATACAAAATGCGGCAGACACCGTAGCCGCGGGGGTCGAGGTTCATCAGCGCATCGAGGTTTTCGCCTACGTTGCGTTTTTCCAGTTCATCGCGGGTCATGCGGTTTTTTTCCCCCCCTGTTCAATCTACCACGGTGGTTTTTCCGGTGTAGGTAAAGTACTCGCGCAGCACCTCGTCCTGGATGGCCTTGAGCATGGCGGGGTCCTTGCCACCTGCAGGCTGACCATCCACCTCGCAGGCATGCAGGCAGAAGTTGGAGGAGGAGGTCACGATAATTTCATCGGCGTTTTTCAAATCATCCAACGTAAAGCACTTTTCCATGACCGTGATGCCCAGCCGGTAGCAGGCCTGGATCATGTGGGTCTTGGCGATGCCCCGCAGGATGAACTCATCGTTGGGGTGGGAGTAGAAGACACCATCTTTCAGGATAGACACGTTGGAGTGAGCGCACTCGGTCACGATGTCGCCACGATGGAACACGGTCTCCTGTACGCCAATGCGCTTGGCGTGCTGGGCGGCAACTACGCTGGGCAGCAAGTTCAGCGTTTTGATGTTGCAGTGATAAAAACGGGTGTCTTCGGCGGTGTCCAGCTTGATGGGCACATCGGGATCGTTCAGGTGGTTGGGTCGGATGGACACCCACAGCTTGCCGGGCAGATCCTCGGCGTAGACGTGGTTGCGGGTCTCAACGCCGCGGGTGACCTGCCAGTAGACGAAGTGGGTGGTGCCATCCACCTTGGCCAGCAGGTCGGTCAGCAGCTTGCCCAGTTCCTCTTTCGGCATCGGGATGTGAATATCCAGCGCCTTGGCACTGGTGTAGAAGCGGTCGAGGTGGTCCTGCATCAGGTACACCTTGCCATTGGCACCGACGGTGGCATCATAGACGCCATCGCCAAAGAAATGTACGCGGTCGTTGAACGGGACCATCAATTCTTCCGGCGTGCCGATCTTTCCATCGTAATATGCAAGTGCTTCCATAACTCTTTCCTCCCCTGTTTTATGATAGCGGGCGTTTTCCCAAGTTTTACTGCGGGCACTTCACCCCAAATTTCAGCTCGATGACTTTTTTGATGACCTCTACGCAGTTGTCTAGCCCAATGGCGGCGCTGTCCAGGCAGAGGTCGTAGTTTTCTACCCGCTTCCACTGGCGGCCGGTGTGATATTTGTAGTAGCTCTCCCGGTAGTGGTCCAGCTTGTCGATGTAGCGGATGGCCTGGCTGCGGCCGATGCCCTGGCGCTTCATCTCCCGGTCGATGCGGTCCTCGTAAGGGGCATCGATGTAGACAGTGAGGACATTGGGCTTATCCTTCAGTACAAAGTCTGCCGCGCGGCCCACACAGATGTAGCTTTCATCGTTCAGCAGTTCCCGCAGGACCTTGGCCTGGTAGTTGAACAGGTTTTGGTCGCTGATGAAGTTGCCGCTCTCCGGTGGGATAAAGCTGCCGTCGTAGACATGCTGGGATACGCGGTAGAGTAGCGTTTTCCTGGTGTTTTCATCGGCGGCGGCAAAGATCTTTTCGTTGATGCCGCTGTCCTCGGCTGCCAGGCGCAGCAGCTTGCGGTCGTAGAGATCAATGTCAAAATCTTTCGCCAGCTTTTTGCCGATGTAACTGCCACCGCCCGACCCGCAGGTGCGGGTGATGGCCACGGCGAAGTAGGGATAATTCGGAT
>ERZ1034842.615-NODE-615-length-13062-cov-66.787653_pt1 | contig 13062 bp, 25 predicted proteins | sample MGYA00520634_ERZ1034842 | MGnify/ENA primary metagenome ERZ1034842 (study PRJEB33766, sample SAMN09781734) | gut metagenome | biome: gut microbiome | host: Homo sapiens | place: Madagascar | study: EMG produced TPA metagenomics assembly of the PRJNA485056 data... | reverse complement strand
ATAATATAATATACAATATATTCTAATTAATTTTATTTTTTTGAAAAATAATCAATTACTGAACTTGTAAGTGCTACGAACAAAGCAGATATAAACCCAAGCACAGTTGTTGCTGTTATGAATAATAATATAAAGCATAACATCAATATTAATTCAATCATTTCTTAATCTCTCCTAATTCTTAAAAAATCAAAAATATTAACAATGAAATTATAAACCAAATAATCATTGATAATGGAAATATCATTAATGACACTAATGTAAACCCTGTAAACATCACAGCACCACAGATACCACCAAATAACATAGCAATGAAAAACTTTCCATTTATCATTTCATTCTCGTTATTACAATTAAAATCATATACAAACTTTAAACCACATATGATACTACTAACGAACCCTACTGAACAAACACTTACCAACATATATTTCATCTCCTTTTTTATTTTCCCAACACTTATATTATATAATATAAAAACATATATGTCAATAATTTTTCATTTTAAACAACTTACTTTTTATAAGTTGTTTAAAATGAAATTCATGTATTTTTCAAATAATTCTTCGTTTTCGACTCCGTACAGCTTATCATTAATATACCACTTATTATTTACACAGATTACTAATTCAACATCTGAATCTAACATAATTCGAACACCATCATATTGACCTAATAACAGTTTAAGTTCATTGAATGCCTTATCACGCTCTACGTCCAAAATATTTTTCAAAGATTGAATTCTATTTAATTTCGCTAATGCTGAATCAAATTCTTTCTCGTTGCATTTACGTCCGCTTTTAAAATAACTCATATGATATTCCTCCTATAATTCCAACAACAATGAATATTCTTTTACTGTATCACCGTAATATTGTTCAACACAATTTTCTACAATATCTTTAATATCATTGTGTATTGTGGTTAAATCATTTACACTTATAATTATTCTGATTTTTCTTCCCCAATCATACCATTCAGTATTCACAGAACATACATCAAAATGTTCATCAATTAATTCTTCTAATAACCATTCTTTAAATGTATTAGTGTTTTTCTTAGTGTTATTTGGTGCATGAATCATCCATAAATCCTGTGAGATTTGGGTTGCACATCCTACGCATTTTCCGTAGCCAATATAACACTCTAAGTAATTATCCCATTCAATATAGTCATCACATTCTCTTGATGGTTTTGATGATTCATCATTTTTTAGAGGTTTGGAGATGATGTAAACATCTCCATCCCCATCTTTATATTGCTTAATCTGAACTTGCTTCATTACCTTACCATATAGATAATCATTTAAGAAGTCGCTCCATAAAATTCTCACATTATCAATCTCCTTTAACTTGATTATAAATATATTATATAATATAAATACTTGCAAAGCAAGTATTTTTTATATAATTTTATATTATTTTGTCGTATTTTTATGAATAAAATTCATCTTTTATTCATAAAAATAGCATTCAACAAACTCTCTCCCACGTTGACAACCATTCTTAAATCCTTCGTTATATGATTTACCTTTTTCTTCATTGATAATTGAATCGATAAATTTCATTTTATCGTCCTTTGCTAAATCTTTTGAGTGTAAAATTAACTCAATTATTTGCATATATGTCATATCTATTTCTTCCTTTTTTGTTACAATAAAAATTGGTTTTATTTACTATCGTTCTTGAATATGAACACTCTCGATACGCTCTTTTGCCAAATCAAAGTAGGTTTTGTCTAACTCCACCCCAATGAAATTTCGTTGTAACTCTAAAGAGGCTACTCCTGTACTAAATGAACCTCCACAGAAATCTGCTACGGTATCGCCCTCATTGGTTGAATCAAGAATGAGTTGCTGTAATAATCTCACAGGTTTTTCAGTTGGATGGATTTTACTTCTTCCAGTTGGGAAGTTGAAAACATTATGTATACATTTACCGTTAAAGGTTGTCTTACGCTTTTTAGCATAGACTATATATTCTGTTGCGTTTAAGTACATATGTTGTCCATTCATCGGAGAAGGGTTTGACTTGTGCCAAACACATAAACGCACCATGTAATCTTTTTGAATATGTTTTTGTTCAAAGAAATTGTAGATTTGACTAATCTGACCAATGCCACAGAACAAATAAATAGACCCATCTGAAACCCTAACACATTCTTGTAAAAATTCATCTAAATCAAATGTTATAATATCTGCCTTTCCCTTATCAATCTTGCGAAGTTGTCCTCCGTACTTAGCTCTCTCTTCGCCCTTCTTTGATACTCCATCATATGGTAAATCCGTAATAATACACTGAATTGAGTTATCCTCTAGTAAAGAAAATACATTCATACAATCATCGTTATATAAGTTATAATTTGCCATCATAGCACACCTTTCTATCCTTCACAATTTATAAAACTAACATCTTTTAATTTCGGTACTTGTTTTTCTAAATTCCGTTTAGCTTCATTATAAACATCATACATATCTCTCCCTTGTAAAGACTAGAACCATAAGTGGCTCATGTATAGGTTAGAAATTCTAACCCATGACATCAAACACTTATCGAATATCTATACCGTTAGGGTAATCATAAACAACTGTATCATATAAGAGCGACAACACGATTTCATCTTGTTCTACATCACATAAAATAATACCTACACCATAATCCAAGTGTTTTGTATATAAATCATCTGTAATCCCTATCGTCCATGACATTAAATTTTCTACAACACAATCCCAATCTTCGTAATATTCACTTGTTCCAAAAAGATATGCGTCATGTGCAAATTCTACCGTCTTTGGTGAATCCAATGTGTAAATTACTACATCCTCTTTCACTTCATATGTAATATCAACAGGTAATTCTTCACCACCAATAACATCTGACATTGAAGATAACCATTCTTTTGCAACTTCATCTATATCATAAGAATATTCTTCATTCGTTTCTGTACTGTTAATATCACCACTTTGACACCCAAATAGACAAGCACTACAAACTAACATTATGCCTAATAAATTATTCATTTTTTTCATATAAATCATTCTCCTTTTATATAACATTATATTTAGAGCTAATTAGCTCATGTATACGGAAGAAATTCTTCCGCATGACATGAAATAATTAATTCAATATTTATATTATATCATATCTTATTCTTCTGTGCAATCATCTTCTTCAACTAATTTTGCACTAATTTTTACTTCACTGTATGTTAATGGTTTGATTACCTCTAATAAGTCATACACAGCTTCTTCTGTTACAATGTTCCCACCATCATAAATACCTTTGATTTTCATTGATACAGATTGTGATTTAATTGTGAAATCAATTTCATTTGAATTGAACATATTTAATAAAACTAATAAATCTGATTTTTCAACATCTGTTACGATTTCCCCAACTTCATTTAACATACCTTTTTCAGTTAAAGTTGTAGTTGTTTTAGTGTTTTTAGTTAATTTTGCCATGTGAATCTCTCCCTTATTCTTGATTACTTTTATATTATATCATATAAACGATATAAGTCAATATGTTTTAAAATATTTTTTTATTTTATATCATATCTCCATCGCTTATACTTATATTATATCATATACATTTTCAAAGTCAACTGTTTTTTTTACTTTTTTAAAAATCAAAATCGTCCTCATATAAAATACTATAAACTCTTTCAGTGTCCTTTGAGCCTTGTAAATAACCATCTTTATAAGCTGTGATAATTAATGTTTTAATTTTTTCAAATTGTTCCCTACTCATATTATTAACATCATACATAATACTATAAATTTCTTCCGTATATTGTCTTTGTTTTTCATTTGGAATTTCACACATCTTCATCATTCTCCTTTTATACTAAGATTAAAATACCTGTAGAACATAAAACAATTAATAAACCTAAAGAAATGAACATTGCTCCAATAAATAATAAAATAAAATCTGATATATCAGCACCATACTTAATAATCTCTATCATTGCTGAAATAAATGCAAATAATCCGATAATAAGTAATGTTATGCCAAATAAACATCCAATGAGTGCTGTAGCACTAATAGTAAACATACATACTACCTCCCTAATTAAATAACTCTCCAACTAACACAAGTATAGCCATACATAACATAAAAGAACCTAGCGTAAATACCGCAAATTTCCAAAATACAATAACAAATAGTAATACTGTGATAACTGTTACATAATCAATAAATCTATTCTTCATTCATTTCATCTCCTTTACAATACTTATTATATCACATATTATATAATATAATCTAGTATCTTTTTACAAAAAAATGATAGTTTTACAACCATCACTTTCTAACCTCTTCTACATAATAAATTAGTCCTAGTCCTAAAAAACAAATTAATAAAATCGCTAAAGGGATTAATACAGGAGCTAATACAATCCACCATGACCATGTAACAACACCTGTTAATTTAAGTACGACAAATACAATCGCCAATACTTCTAATGCACCAAATCGTAATCCTTGCTTATTTTCTTTTTTCATTTAATATCATCTCCTTATATCTATATTATATAAAAAAAGATAGAAAATATTCTATCTTTAGTAAAATCTGACATTAACTTTTAGACTATTTGCTAATTTTCTCAAACTATCTTCAAATGATTTAGTCGCTCCTATCTTAATTTCTTCTGTTATAATATCTTTCTTAATATCTTTAATAATCTTTTCTTCAAGCTGTATTTTCACTTCATCTGATTGTATTTTGGATAAGAATGAATAATCTGACTCAATCTTCTTATTACCAATTTCGATAGATAAAACTTCAAATTCTTTTGGTGTAATTATAATAATTTCAGTACCGCCATCAACAAATACTACATCTTTCAAATCAATACCAATTAGAACTTTATAATCTAATGATACCATTGTTTCGGTATTTGTGAGCCAACAATTCCATCTACCTTTACAACTATCATATTTAATAGAAGCCGTTCCTGTTGTTTCTGTCAATACTAATTGTCCTATGGCTCTGATTTCTTCAATGGCATTATCTAGCTTAATATTATCATTCACAATAGGTTCTGTATTTACAGTTCTATTTGTATTTATTTTAAATCCGACAGCTAATACTAAAGCAATTCCACCTAATAACAATTTATTCATATTACATCTCTCCTTTATATTCTATAATATGAAATAAAAGAGGAAATTATTCCTCTTTTGGTAATGGTTCATAAGTTTTTTCAAAAATTTCTTCTTTACATGAATAAAATTCGCCACAAATGCCCTTAATAATATAGTCGCCACGATTAGCGACCATATCTCCCTCTAACGTTTTAATAATTAATTGCAATCCTAATGTAGAACCACTTAGAATTTCAACTTTAAACTCCACATTCTCATATCCACAAAAAATTTCAATCTCTCCACGATTTACTCCATTCCATTGAATTGCTTCTACTACCATTGGTTTTTTACGATACTTTTTCATTACTCTTCCTCCTTAATTATTTAATAAATAATACGTTCCAATACAAATTGAATCAGCAACATCATCACTTACATCAATCCCATATCTATCTAATACATATTGTTTTGAAGCACCTTTTAACTCTTCACGTTTTTTACCCTTAATTCCTAATCCTTTTCTCCATGTACTACTATGAACTACTTCATAAAATACACAATGTTTATGAGCGACTTCCAACAATCCTCCCATTAACTTATTCAAATCCCCAAAAGTCTTTTGATTGACTTGCTTTTGAACGTCCTCTAAAATAATTAAGTCAATTTTTTCTTCTTTGATGATTTCTTCAACATGGTCACACAAAGAAAACATCTTCTCTACCATACTATTACCTTTGACTTTTATACAACAATGCCATAATAATTCAAATCCTTCTTCATTTGTTTCAAAAACTGATACACCTGTACTTGTTGCTTGGTCTAATACTAAAATTTTAGTCATCTCTATCTCTCCCTACTTCTTATAATCTGTCGTTCCAATAATTATCAAATTCTTCTCGTTTTTCATTGCTCCATTGTTTCATTTTTTCATTATATTGTTCTTTGAGATAAAATGGACTTAATTCAATATACAACCATGTATCTTTTATCCATAAGCAATCAATCAATTCATGTAATTTATGTTCATCAATAGAGTCAAATTCATCCAAATCATCTTCATCTAATGGAATTTTGTATATATTATTATCTCCATCCTCCCATTCGTCAATAAAATATACAACCCAATCATTAATCTTATTTTCTAATCTCATACCTAATCACTCTCCACATTAATATTCTAATTCAACTAACAATCGTCTTAGTTCTGTAATTGAATTATTTAACTCAATCAAATCATTCATAATATGTTTCTGTCGTTTCTCTGCGATAGCAATACTTAAAGCAACTGTAATACGTTCTAATCTTTGCAATTCTAACATAACGGTATTATTACTTGGTCTTTTATCACTTTTCCATAACTTAGACATATTATCATCCACTCTCTCATTTTATTGTAGACTACTAATTTTCTTTTGAATCTTTTCCATAGCACGTTGTCTGCGTCTACAAACAGCCGACACTGTACTATCTAATCTTTCAGCAATTTCTTCATAACTCAACCCATCTGTTGCCAATAGACAAAATGTTTGATACTCTTTATCTGTACAAACTTCTTTTGCAACTGACCACATTAATCGTCTTTTTTCATCTTCAATGTAATCTCCTTCAATATTAATACGATTATCACTAATAATATCGTATAGTGTTATCGTGTTATCATCAGAACCATCATTCATTTCAGAATCAAAACTTCCCTCACCGTTTCTAACTGATTTCATTGTTTGACGTAATCCAACTTGAACAGCTTGACGAATATGATAAAATACGTGAGTTGTAAACTTCGATTTGTCTTGATTATAGTTGTTAATAGATGTTAGAATAGCAAATACACCTTCACTATATAAATCTTCAATCAAGTCATTACTCATTGTCGAATCATTATGATATTTGTTAATAAACTTATGAATCATTGGAGTGTAGCGTTTAATCAATTCATTCTTAGCTTCCTCGTTACCTTCCTTAGCGTAAACAACTACCATTTCATCAATCATATTTTTAAACATTCGGAATCCCCCTATATTATATTATATAATTAATTTGTTAATACCTTAGAACTAATAAAAGGCATTAATTATAGCAATGAGTAATTGTCGATATTTGAAGAATTTTGTCTATCACCACTTATTGCTATATTTATATTATATAATATATTTTTATTTTTGACAAGTATTTTTTTAAATATTTAATATTCTCTATTGCTCATTAAATTCATAATCATTTGCATTAACCTTAATTTCATCTTTATCAACTATATTATTTTCCCTTGCTGTTTCCAATAACACCTCATTAGAAGCAAGATAATAATTATAAGTCTTAACAATCCATTTTAATCTACGAATTGTTTTAAATACAGTGAAGATTGTTACACTGTCGACTATCTTATCATAATCTTCTTTAAGAGCGTCTAGCATTTTCTGATTACCAATTAAACTGATAAGTAATTCTCTTCTTGCTACATCTCTTAAATGTACGTATTGTTCAGTTGTTCCATTATTTTCATATTCTTCAATAACTGCATTAAATTTCTCAATCACTATTGCTACTCTTTCATCTACAACTTCTGATAATTCTGCAAACATCTTTTTGTTCATATTAATATCTCCTTTGTATTTATTATATTATCTGTTATGATATATATTCCAAATTATTCTAAAAGAATAGTAACCTAATTATAGGTTACTTCTTTTATATGCAATAAAAGTAAATAAATATAATAGAAATACCGTAAACGTCATAAATGTCACTATTAAATTTGGTATTCCAATGAATTTATTTGTTTTAAAACAATATTTAGTGTTATATAGATTAATAACAGTAATTAAAAACCAACAAATTGTACAAAAAACTATTGGAAACATTGTTTTTCCTCCTATTTTTATGAATAAAAGTTAAATTTTATTCATATTTTCTTTTCAAATAATCAATAATATCCTTTTGTTTTTTAAAACCTTTACTATAAACAGGTGAATTATTTTCATCAACTACGCTTAACCAAAAGCTAAACAATCCACGACCTTTATTAATTGTAATCATATTTCCATTAGATAAGCTAATCATGATGGAATTTCCCATGATACGAGATACTGTCATTTGTTCGTTTTCATTTACAAATTTTTCAATGCTTTTAAATTTAACCGCTTTTTCCATATTACTTCATCCTCTCATATATAATAAATTCAAATTCTATTCGCATTATTTAATTCGTATTTTCACCACACTTATATAATATCATATGCAACGCATAAAATCAACTTTTTTATAAAAAAAAGATTAGAATTTAATTCTAATCTTCATATAAAACAATTTCATTTTTTTCTAATGTTTCTTGTACTGATATAACACGCTGATTTGAGCTTCCTACCCAATGTTTTTCTGGTGATAATAAATCAATTTTGAATTTTCCGTCACATAATACATCAATAGTTTCAAGAATTTCTTTCTGTGGCATTTCCATTAATTCTTCATATGTATATCCTGTCCATAACCACTGTGTCTTATTCGGAAAATCTTTTCGTAACTGTTTAGATAACTCAATAATATCTTTATAATTCTTGTAACTTAGAGGGTCACCACCACTGAATGTAATTCCAGAAATATATGGCTTACTTAATTCTTCATAAATTTCTTTCATATGATTTTCATTAAATAATTCTCCTAAATTCTCATTCCAAGAATAACCATTATGGCAAAAAGGACAACTATGTTCACAATGAGAAACCCATAAGATAATTCTGCAACCCTCTCCATTGAGAAGGTTGCATTTGTCAATATTCATTACTCGCATTTTTCATTTCCCCTTACATTGATTTACGGTCTGCAATTTCGTCCATTTTAGCGTCATTTAAACGTGAATCGCCTTTAACTTTAGAATAACTTAAATATCCGTTCATACGGTCAATTTTAGTTAGATTATCAGAACCACACTTAGGACATACGTGCATATCTAACTCTTGATGACCACAATCATCACAATATGATAATGCTAGGTTTACACCTTGATAATATCCGTATTCCATACCACGTCTTAAAATATCTTTAATAGCTTTTAAGTTGTAGTTGATAGGATATTTAGTATAAGTAATACGTCCACCTGTTGATACATGGAATAAATCATATTCACCATCTTGTTTTTCAAAAGGTGTAATATCTTCTGATACGTGTAAATGGAAACTATTTGATACATATTTCTTATCAAAAATTCCTTCAATTAATCCAAATCGGTTTTTGAATTGCTCTACTTGTAATCCTACAAGACTTTCTGCCTTATATACCCTCGGTTTACCGATATTTATTAGGGGAATAGACTATATCATCATCCTTTGCTAGAGGACGCTCTGCTTTTCGAGTGTTACCACCCTACACTACTCACTTCTTCAATATACAACTCGCTTAACGCTGTATACCTATGTTTTCGTTAGTCGTTAGAGTTTTAATAAGTGTTTAATCTTAATCTTGAAATTTAAAGTAATAACCACATCTAGGTTTTGTTTTCATTTTACCTTTGCATTGACCTAATATAGCATTCTTAGACACATTTATCTTCTTAGAACATATGCTAACAGAACCAAATCTATATAGCTCATTCATATCCAAATCATAAACTATAACAGGCAATGATTGACTATCATCATAACCCTTAGCATTGATTGCCAAACCATCATCAAAGACTTTTTGTGTATTTTCTTGTACAGTTGTCCAATAAAGATTATTGACATAATTATTAGCTTTATTATTATCTTTATGACCAACAACATCATATCCATTAGGATTATCAATAAATGCTTTTGCAACAAGTCTATGAACCCTCATACTCTTATTCTTCCCATCACTCATTGTTATTCCTATATAAACATATCCGTTATGTACATTTGGTTTACCTTTTTTCTTCAAAAATAAACCATTATAGGTTAATTTATATACATTTCCAAATGGTGTAATATAATCTGTACTACTACCTTCAATTAAAACCATTTCTTCCTGTATATCTTCTCTTCTTAAACTTCCTTTTCTCTTAGCCATAATTCCTCCCTATGACTAAACACTTATTCTTACTACGGTATTACCTCTATCCTATCTAGGACTTAGGCTCTCTTACCAGTCTATTCATTATTCGACTATGACCGTTTAACAGAGTTATTCGATAATGATTACTCATTAAAGACCCAACATTTTAGGTGTTCCGTATAAAGCATATAACCAACCATCTTCTGCTTTAAACTCTTTAATTTTTTTATCAACATAAGTTAATACTTCCATAGCAAATGAATTATCTTCACGTAATGATTTTCCATTGTGTAATAAACATAATTCATTTAATGCTGTATATCCGAAACTTGCTGTCATAGGTTTTAACATATCTAAACCAATTTTATCGTCATATTTTAAGTTACCGTTTAAAAAACCGCCTTGTGTAAATCCTAATGGATTTGTACTAGCTTTTAAGTTTGCAATATATTGATATGTACGAATATGAATTCCACGAATCATTTCTAAATAATAATCTAATAATTTATAGAAATCTTCACCTGTTACTTTAGACTCTTGATAAATCATACATAAGTTTAATGTGATAGCACCACAATTAAATCTTCCAATAAAGATAGGTTTATCACCTTCATCCATTGGTGTCATTCCACCACGTTCATAATATGGAGAAAGGAACGCTCTGCATCCCATTGGTGACACGATTCGACAATATTTTTGGTACATTTCTGGTACATATCCATCACCACTTAAACTGAGGTAATCCGTTTAATCCTTATGTTTCCAAAAGGAACTGACTATATCATGTTCTGATTAACTGTCACCATCAATCAGAACCACCGCACTTCCACTAACGGAATTTCACCGTCAATGTACTCTACTCGTTTATTCTCCAATGTATTTCTCATCAGATATACTTTCGATAGTCGATGCACATTTCCATCATTTGTTTGTTTTTTAATCTAAATAAGTAATTTTCCATGTATTAAGATAAACACCATTTCTTTTTATAGTTCGACTTATTGCAGAAGCGTGTTTTGTATCACCGAATAACCTAACAGAAGCTCTTCCCAAGCTAGGTTCAATTATAATTTCACCAGTAATAACATTTTCTAGTCGGACAGTTTTAACACAAGCCTTATTTCTTAAATTTTCTTCAATAGGAATAAAACGAACATTTCCTTTTTCGTACCCTTTTTCACCATCAATTCTATCTATGGATAGTTTTTGGTTCGGATATAATTTCGTAGATTTCTTATATTCATCCCAACAAGAATGATAGTAGTCTACATAATCTATGAAATTCCATTTCCCTTTGTATCGTTCATAATCTTTACTTTTGGGATTAGTACATCTTCCTTTAGCGTACCTATAAAATGCTCTAAACTGTTTTCTATGTTTAACTCCCATATCTTCATCTTGTTTTAAAAAATAATAAGATGAACACTTTTCATTATGTAAGTTCAACTTACTCTTATTATTTCTGTAAACACTTTTAGCTTCTAATGTTTTTAAAGCTCCGCATATGTTGCATTTTAGATTAACTAATAATTTATTGTTCTCATTATAAAAATTTATTACAGTGTAACTAAGCTTATTTTGATTGTCAACAATCCATTGTTTATAATCTATTTTCATATTCCCCTCCTAAGATTACAAACAAATGATGGACTTTGCACAGGATTTCCATATGTTTTCACACTTAGGGTTTCCTGTTAGCCTATTCTCTATCAGTCATTTCCTACTAATCCTAAACGTAGAATAGACACCCTATTTTTATAGGTTCACGATGTTTTTCATATGAAATCACTTTCATAAGCCCCAATTAATGTTTAGGGTACATACTTTTAGAACTACATTCAATTGCTAAATCAAATAAATACTCTAATTCTTTACCTTCACCATGAACAGCTTCATTATACAGGAAAACTAACTTCGGGAACAGCATTTGACGTTTAAATCCTTCTTTACCTTGTCCTTCACGTCTTACTTTTAAAATTGTTTCAGATACCATACGTTCAAATTCAGACTCACCAACACCGAATGAGAATGTAGTAAAGATATAATCGCCACGACTAGAAGCTACAGTATTTAATTTAATTTCTAAACCTTGAATACCTTGTTCTAATTCTCTGCGTACTTTTTTCATTGCATATTCATGTACTCGTTCTTCTGATACAATTTCAATACCATTTTCAAGTAACATTTCAATATATTCTTTACGATATTTTTTATATGATTTCTCGCAATATGGAGCTAATACTCTATCAATCTCCGCGACGGTGTAGCCTCCGTACTCCTGTGAAGCCATTGACATGATAATATCACCTAATACGTCACAAGCTGTATCTAATGATTTTGGCTCATTGTACCATACGTTACCCATTTCAAATCCACCTTTCATGATATTTGAAACGTCAGCTAAACAACAGTTCATAGCTAATAAACGGTCACGCATATCATGCACATAAATGAATCCATCTTTACAAGCACGTACTTCTCGGTCTGTTAAGAATGTTTTTTGATATAATTCCTTCATTAACACACCTGTAATTAAGCTACGCTTTGTTGATACTAATGAACTGTCAGCATTACTATTTTCTTTATCTCCAATATATAATACTGATTGTGCTTTCTGATACACATTATCTAAGATTGATACGAAATCTGTTTTGTAGTTACGATAGTTACGATATGAGTCAGCTACAGCTTTATCAATAGTTGCTAATACCATTTCGACCACATTATGTAAGTCTTTAACATGAATCATTCCATTAAAACGTTCTTCGATTACTACCTTCACACCATTTTCTAATTCTTTTAACTGTTCTTCTGTAAATTCAACTAAGACTCGTTCAGAGCTTTTCTTAACAGCATTAAATAATTTGTCTTTTTTGAATTCTTCGATTGTGTTATCTTTTTTTACAATTTTAATCGTTTGCATTGTACCATTTCCTTTCTTACTATTATCATATATTATATATTATAT
>ERZ1034842.611-NODE-611-length-13131-cov-4.395457_pt1 | contig 13131 bp, 13 predicted proteins | sample MGYA00520634_ERZ1034842 | MGnify/ENA primary metagenome ERZ1034842 (study PRJEB33766, sample SAMN09781734) | gut metagenome | biome: gut microbiome | host: Homo sapiens | place: Madagascar | study: EMG produced TPA metagenomics assembly of the PRJNA485056 data set... | reverse complement strand
TTATACGAAACTACATTTTGAAAGAACCGTTCGCCGTTTAATGATGTGTAAAGTGGGGTGCCTGCCATGACCGCTGTGATCTATGCCCGCTATTCCAGTGACAACCAGCGCGAAGAATTTCAAATGGGTTGATTTCGTAAAACATTTCTGGCACCGAGACTGCGTTGCCGGAATGTCCTCTAATGCCTTTATGGCGGCGTACAAACGCTGGTGCGAAAAATCAGGATATCGGTATAGCAGCATGGATGCAGAGAAGATTCGCCAATATGCAAAGGGAACGGTTGCTACATTTCCCAAAAGTGAAAGCACTAAAGTACTCATTGTACAGGCGGTCGACAGTTTGAATGCAGTTTATGACTCCCTGCAAATTCTGCGGGATGAAATGTACAGATTGGCATCTTGTTTGCCGGAATTTCATGTAGTCATGGCCATGCAGGGAGCCGGTGAAATAACCGGACCCATGTTAATGGCGGAAATTGGCGATGTACGTAGATTCATAATCTTTATTTTTAAGGTGATAAGACTGCGATTATGGATTGTATACACTTGCCGTCTGTAAGACCTTCCTGGGTAAGCGCGACAATTTTCCTCCCACGTAACCACCACATTTACCACACGGGATTCGGGCAGCATCGGACTTTGTGTTGCGTGACACACTCGTCCGTCCCTATACGGCCTATCAAGATTCTCCGGAGGTGATTACTAGTGAGCCAAAATTGCGCGGAAGTGCATCTGTTACAGTCTACAAGGTTCCTATTCCTGCAACCGTTATGTGGGTTGATAATCCTATTTGCAATGATTTTGTTTGTGAGTGGTGTATCAGAAAGCAGGAACTGGCAATGGGTGTAATTTCAAAATCTGAATATTATGAATGGATGATTCAGTGGTTGCCGTCCTCTGACATGAACGGCAGACGTGAACCGCCTAAGCAGCGGCGAAAAAAGGCGAATAAACGCCAAATAGACGCAGAGCAGCCCCCTGCTAATATCAAAATGGATGTTGGCAAGGAGCTGCTCTTTATTCATTTTCCGAGTGTCGTTCCGGGTGATTGTCCGCTTGTCTGACAGATAATCACTCTATGCGGTCATCGAAACGTGATTCATTTTCTTATAAAGTCAGCAAAAATGATTATTGAAGATATGGATTATTACGCCTTTTTCCCAAGGCTCTATTGTACCTGTCAAGTCGGCAGTTTCCAGCCACGACAAGTCGGCACTATCCGTTATGATGGTCGGCTTTGTCTTTTGAATATGACCATTGGTGTCGGCAACACCTTGATTTTCTATAAAAAGACGGCAATATTTTCCTGTACTATCTACGCCTTCGAGTATATACCGTGCAGATAACTGCAATGGATCACTTTTGAGTTGACGCTGTGTGTCCACGCCACCCGACAGAATTTTTCCTTTGAAGCCAGAGCCCTCCGCGTCACCGTTGAAAAGTAACATACGGGCGGTTCCTGTATTGCCTTTGACCTCAATGCTATCGCCAATTCTAACATAAATTGTAAGAACTTCTTCCATAAAATCACCCGGTAATTTCGATTTTTCCTTTTTCCCGCACGACATAACTCATGGTAACAAAATCAACTTCCAATTCGGCTTTGGTCTGTCCTTCCCAGATAAAAACCATCTTCTCACCGTCGGCGTAAACCGAAATTTTTGCGTCTTTCGTGAATGCTTTGCTTGCCTTGCGGAAGCGGAGCAACTCAATCTGTTTTTGAACAACGTCTTTTGCAAGCGCATTTTGCACGTCTTCAACGGTAAGGTTTGTGCGGTTGATTTCTTTGTGTCCGCCTTCCCCTGCTCTTGCTACCGCCTCGTGGTCATTTTGCCCAGCAAACAGGTCAAGATACCACACTTGCGGCTTTCCGGGCATGAAAAGTTGAATTGCGCGGGCAACGAGCATTTTCTTATCATCTTCGCCCAAGGCACTGTAGTAGGTAGCATTGACCTGATAATACACATTCTTCTGGCCGTGCAGGTTCTTTACGAATCCGCCACGTGCGACAATCAAGTCGATAAGCCCGGAAATCCGTTCTTCCGGTAAAAGGCCGCGCAAATCCAGCAGCGGGATACCATCATGGCAGCCCAGCATATTGACAGCATGGATGTCCTTGTCAATCAGTTCATTGGCCCAATTTGCAAGTGTCGTACCGTCTTTTTGCTCGATAGCGTCAATCAGAAGGCCCGGCAGGAAGAAGTCATAGGTCAGATAACCAAAACCGGTCACCTTTTCATAAATTTTTTCTTCATAGCTTGCATGGATTTCCGGCAGCAGAGTCAAGCCATACGGTTCTGCCAGTTTTCTGACCTGTTCCAAGGTATCCCATGTTTCTGGTTCATTCATGAAGTTATGACTGCCGGGCGCTTTCGGCGCATAAGCAAACGCGTCCAGGCGAATAATCGCAGCACCGTAACCGGCCAGCTTCTTTAGGGTGTCCTTGTAAAAATCCCACACCAAGGGGGATTTTAGGTTCAAATCCATCTGGCCCAGGTACTTGCGGCGGGTATCCAGATACGCGCAAAGTTCCGGTTTTTTGTCTGCCCAGCGGCCCAAATCCATGTCGGCAGGAGAAACACCTTCCTGTAGCTGCTTATTTATGATTTCTGCCAGCTTTTCCGCTGAGGCATACTGCAAATGGAACTGCTTCAGCAAATCCTGCGCGTCTACGGAGTCGTAGAACACTTTCTGATAGAATGTATTCCAGTACGGAACCTTGGAGCCGTCCGGCATACGCACCATCAGAATCGGCAAGCCAGGCTTGCGGAAGAACATTTTATCCAGATAATTTTTTCCCGGCTGAATATACCCCTCTGCGGTCATTTCCCCGCAGCCGTCCCAGAACTTATTCCAGTTGATGAAGAAATCTTTATATTCGGACGCCTGTCCTTTCTCCAGTAAATCCTGAAACTGCGGAGAGAGAACCGACGCATGGTTCAGAATAAAATCCAGCTTTAAATCAAGCCCAAGGGATTTGATTTTATCTAAGTCCCCGGCAGTGGCAAACAATTCATTGATATTATAGTCAATAACCGAAAAGCCTCTATCCAAGTCCGTATTATAAATGCTGGGCAAGATATAAATGCTGCCAAAGGTATCCCGCAGTTCATCGGATTCCAGTAAAGTTGCAATATCTTTCAGGGTGCCGCCCATACTATCAGGATAAAGGTTCAGCATAGGTGCCAGTGCGTTTTCGTTTTTCATTGTTTGCCTCCGAATTTATCCAGATAATCTGCCCGACTCAAGATTTTCCCATCCATAAGCTGAATAATGTCTGCGTGTTTTGCATTCTCGTTCAGCATAATCTGTTCCAGTTCCAGAACCAGTGCAATCAAAGGGGTGTCGGTATTTGCATTGCGGGCGCGGCGCTTACGGCGCTCTAGGGTATCCTCCGGCGAACTGTACAGGAATAGATTCAGGTCAATTCCCTGCAGGGTGGGATTCCCAGCGTGGGTCCACTCTAAAAGCAAAACTTTTTTGTCTGCGAAATTGCCTGTTTCATAATGGAAATCCGCTTCTTCATCGCCGAGTTTCCGCAAAGGAATCTGTGTTTTTCCCTCGTGGAAAGCATCAATCAGAGCCTGCACATCGGCATAGTCCTGTTCTGAGGCAGAACCCAAAAATCCGGCAAGCGCTTTACGGCCGTGGCTCAGATAACTTCTGTGCCACAGATACACTTCACTGTATTTGGGGTCGGCGTCTACCATCTGTTTCTGTAAGGCATTCAGTTCTTTCCACGACTTATCATCAAAGACACCGTCTGACAGCATTCCTTTGACCCCTGCCTGACGCAAAATTCGCAGTCGTTCAGCGTCGTTCTGAACTGGGATACGCCACGGATATTCATCGCCGCCAATCAGAGCACAGCCAATGCCTAGGTTCTCCAAATATTGATGGATAAGATTCGCCGTTGTAGATTTGCCAACGCCGGAGCCGCCGCTGATGGCAATAACCACTTTAGATTTTGTGCAATTCCGCAGTTGGTCTAATAAGGCGGAAAACAGTTTGGCCGCCTTGCTTTCGATAGAATCTGCACTTGGATGATTGACTGCCCATTCGGTTCCCGTGGGGTAATTCTCCCAACTATTCTTTTTATCTGTCACGATATTCACTCTTCTTTTGTATCTACATTCAAATTTTTCCTGTATTCGTTTGGAGTAACGCCGGTGTACTTTTTGAACATTGTCGAAAAGTAAGTAAAACTGTCAAAGCCAACCCGCATAGCAACTTCTCCGATTCTGACTTTCGGCGTTAAAAGTAATTCTTTTGCTTTCTGAATCCGATACTCAGAAATGGAGTCCTTCAGGCTTTTTCCTGTTTCCCTCTTATAGACTTTACCCAGATATTCCGGGCTGACATAAAATCCTTCGGCAATACTGTTCCGGTCTATGTTTTCTGAATAATGGTCCCGGATATACCGATGAACCTTTTGGGAAATTGTCTGCTGCTTTGCAGTCTGTTCCAAGCTGGAAAAAGCCGTTGAAATCAGATAGTTAGCCCAGCGGATAAAGTCCATCATGGATTGAACAGACTTGTCGGACAGTTCCTGCGCCACTGGTACGTTAAACAACTCGGGCGCTTTAATATCAGCTTTGGCAAGTTCGACATAAACGATTTGCAGCAAAGTCTGTCTGGCAAGCTGTAAAGATGACACATTCAGTTGCTTCTCCTTAGCGCCCTCTTCAAGACGCTGTTTCAAATGTTGGAGAATCGCTCGTTTGTCGCGGGCTATTACTGCGTCTTCCAATATCTTTGTGTCAAGCGAAAATGTGTTGTCCCCTTTTGGAACATCTGCGTCCTCAATGTGGAAACAGGTGCCGTAATCGGATATATTATGGGTTAGTTTCTGAATGGCTTCCTGATGAGTGCTAAACAGCTTCTCAATATGGCAGGGATTGCAAATACAAATTGTCAGCACACTGTTCATGATTTGGGCTGTCTGCTTCAGTAGTCTTTTACAGCGCTCCTCAATATCACTGCTGTCCGTTTCAGGGCATACCGCAGTAACGATGATTTCACCGCGGCGGTCATTGCATAAGACGTTTTGGTTTTCAGGCGTTCCGCAAAGCACCTCAGAAAAGACATTCTTCAGGGCAAACAAGAGCAAATCCCGTCCAAATCTGGCTTTATCATTTTCAAGGTCTGTCAGCCGTCCTACAATCAGAATGTGATTTGCCAAGGGGACAAGAGAGAGTTGCCGCTCCTGAATTTCCTTTTTGGCGAGGGCTGCTTTTCCTTCAAATCTTCCTTCAAGAACGCTGTTCCAGAAAGAAAGCTGCACTTCGCTGTAGTTGTTGCGAACCCATTCACCGAGCCGACTGTCACTCTTTAAGGCGCGTTGCTCTTTAATGCGCATAATAATGCGGCGCAGTGCAACTTCCATGACATTTACATCAAAAGGCTTCAAAAGATACTCGGCTGCCCGATTGTGAAGCGCTTCGGAAGCATAGCTGAAATCCTCATGGCAAGTGAGTAGAAGAAATTCCCCTTCCATCTCCTGCTCCCGGAACCAGCGCAACAGGTCTAAGCCGCTGCCCATAGGCATTTCCACATCGCTTATGACCAAGTCAATGTTCTTGCTCAGAAGAATTTTCTTTGCCTGTTCGATATTATATGCCTTGTCAACGCTGCTGACGCCCAGCTGTTCCCAGTGAACCGCATTGCGCACAACCTCAACAGTTGCCATATCATCGTCTACAATCAGAACGTTTATCATGCTTGACCGCCTTACACTGGTGTTTTTCCGATTTCATTTACAGCTTTTTCAGGGAGATAAAATACAGTTTTTGAGCCGTGCGGCACAGCATTTTCCAGTACCATCAGGTCGTCTCTGCCATACATCAGACGCAGCATAGTCCAAAGGCTCCACAGCCCCAGGTGCTTGCCATCTTTGGATTGTTGTGGCTCTTTTCCGGCCTTGAACTGCGCAAGAATTTCCCTCGGATACCCCTCACCGTCATCTTCAATGGATATGCAAAGCATAGGAAGGCCTTTGTACTCGCATCGCTTTGCCTGCACCAGAATTGTAATCATGCTATCAACAGAAACCGTGTGCTTATAAATGTTTTCTACCACAGTATGAATCAGCATTTGCGGAATCGGCCAGTTGTCATCCTCATTGTCATGCTCGCTGCAATAGAATGCACTGTTCGGATACCTTAATTCCTGCATTTCGTAGTAATACTGAACATTCTGCATTTCCTCCGCAAGGGGAACCGTATGCATACCGGACTTGAACATATAGCGGATATTCTTGGACAATACATCGACGTATTTTTTGATGTTATCGTTCTGCCCCTGCATACTGAGGCTGGAAATCGTTGTCATCGCATTGAGGAAAAAGTGCGGCCGAAGCTGCAGCCGAATACACCGCAGTTCCGTATCCTGCATATCCATCTGGTGTTTGTAAGCAGAAAGCTTCAAATCAACATTTTCACGCATCATGCGGTTAAAAGTATCACGCAAAAGCAAAAATTCGCGACTACCGTAGTTTGTCTGAATCTGGAATCCTTCCGTTTTTTCATTCATCTCGCTTAACTTTTCAGTCATATCGCGCATAGGAAGAATAATCTGGTGGCGTGTATAATAGACGATAGTCAAGCTGCAGCCTACGGCTACGAGTGCAATCAGAATCAAAGCCAGCACACTGTTTTTGGTTGTAAATTCCATGCCGGATTCATTCAGATAACCAGTCATGTACAAAGAACTATCGCCAATTCTGCATTGGTTGACTTTCCAGTTATGCCCTTGCTCCGGAATGGCTTGCCCGATTTCTGCACCTGCAAGGCCGTTGCCGACAATTTGCCATGCAATGCCTGCCTCATCTGTAAGCACAAGGCTCATGTTTGAAATGGCCGGGTCCATACTGCCGGTAAAAAAGTGCTCTGCCGAAATATACGCAGCAACAATCCTTCCGTTTCGCATATAAGCGCGGTACAGGAACGGTTCGCCGCCAATTTTCTGTATGGTCCATGCGTTCCGGCGGGTATTGCTATTCAAAAGCTCCCAGGTAAAAGCTTCAATGCTTCTTCGCATGGTATAAGACAGTACTCCGTAGGCCGCATCGCCGTTGGTACTCTCCATATAGCCGTTATACTGGTTTTCTGCAACTATCAGCAGGTCAACGGCATTATCCTGCACCAGTGCCGAGTGCATAGCCGTGTAGATAGTCTTTTTGGCATAATATCTGTCACTTTCACTGTCACTGCGAATCAATTCCAGAGAAGTTTCTTCACTCAAAGTCAGATTTTTCAGTATGTTATCGGCACGCTCTATACGATTTTCCAAATTGACGCTGTAAATGGACAGCATATTGTCGGCAGCAGTTTCCATTTCTGCTGTAGCGGTATCACGCATATTCGCGACCAAAACCACAAAAAGAACCGTCAGCAGAATCAGCTGCGCAAAAAGCATGATGGAAAGATTTCGAATAAAAGAGCCTTTTTTCATTGGCAGACGCCTCCGTTCGTTCATCTTATATCCTACTTACTTTCCATCAAAAAATCAATATTAATTCAATTTTACACCGTTGTTTCTTCCAGCTTTTGAATGAATGCGGTGAGTTCTTTTGCCATCTTCTGCTGCGTCACTTCACTGGGGTGCCCGCAGGCACCGACAGGATCTGCCGGACTCATGCGGCAGTACTTGAAGCAATAGACATTCTTGTCGTTTGTTTCAGCCTTATAGGCGTTCACAGCGTTTACCATCGTGTCATAGAAGTAATAATCCATACTTCCCATGGCACAGATGATTTTAGTCTTCGCGCTGTTGCACTTGCGCACGGTCTTCAGAAAATGAATGTAATCTTTCCCATACTGCTCTTCAATCTTGTTCGGTTCGTCTGAGAAAGAAGCTGCTGTAGAATCATTTGTTCCAAGATTGATAACAACATAGTCAACTGAGTGCATTGTAAAATTCCACTTGTCTGCGTCCAGTTCTGACATCTGCTGTGAGGGTCGATCCGTGTATTCGTAAAGCATATTCATGGCAACCGGCATCGGGATTTCTTTGCGAGGAGCAAGGCAGATACCGGAAATACACATCATCTGCCAGTCCATACCGAGGTTCCTGGCTGCTGTAGGGCCGTGCGCCATCCATACATTTTCTTCCTGTGGATAATAAAAACGGTCCTTTTCCTCCGTTCCCAGTCCAAATCCGCAGGTAATAGAATCGCCGATAAACTCAATACGCTTTTTGTCCTGCGTTTCAGGTTGACTCAGAATACTTCCATCAGTGCAAAGGCCGCTCAGCGCAAGACCTGTTTTGATATTTTCAGTAAGCTTTACTACGCGAATCACGTGTTCAGCCTCATCACCGCAGGCATACAGCAGATGAGAAGTGGCTCTGTCATTTATCTCAAAGGTTCGTGCAGGCTCTTCACTTCCGTCCACGAATACTGAAACCCATGGCCATACCGTTCTATGCGGCACATTTGGATCACCAGGAGTTCCATCATATTCTTCACTGCCCTGCGCTTCCAGTTCTGCAAACAAAACAGTTCCCTTGAACTTCACAGTAAAACCGGAGCAGCTCCAATTATAATGAAGCTTGTTTTCGTGTATCCAAGTTCGTCCCTGCAGGCTGATTTTATCCTCAATTTCATGCCAGTTATAATGTGTTATCATACTTTTCTCTCCAGAAAGTGATAAAGGTCTTTTGTAGGCAGATAATGAACCGGTAATTCGTGGTTCACCAATTCACCAATCCAGTCCTGCGCATAGCGCATACCCAGCTCTTCCATGTTGAAGTGCCCGATGTTGAATATCGCCTTGTTTCTCCCAAGCGCAAGTGCGTCCCGGACATAAGATACAACCGTCCATTCGATAATCTCGCCGGGAATGATTGCGTCCAGGCCCTGCTCCATGGCATTGATGAGATCTGTACCATATTCGGTGGTTTCTGTCTGAGCGCCAAAGCCCGGGAACAGATGACCGACAATGGCAACTTTGCGAATCTTATCCATTGGATTACCGACAATCCGCAGACCATTCATGTTGAGTTTTTCTTCCAGGTACCGACCCAGTTCTTCAACGGTCGTTTCCGGCAGCTCAAAGAGGTAACCCATAGGCACTTTGATATTGCTTTCCTCGCTGGGAACGTAGTATTTTTCCAAGCCAAGATATTTCATCACACCTGTAAAGATGGAGTCGGGGTTATGTGCGTGCATATGGTCGTGGTCGCGCCATACCGTAATGCCGTACTTTTCCAGCAAGGCTTTCTTCTCCTCGTACACGGAGTTTGTTCCGCCTGCACGCCAATCCGGATAATCCTCTGTGGAATAGAAAATTGGCTCATGGACAACAAGCAAATTGCAGCCCAGTTCCGCCGTGCGTCGAATCACATCTACAGTTGGCACCAGTGCCGTGGCAATGCCTTTGCATTCGGCGTCAGGGTTGCCGATTTTATAGCCATCGCACCCGGCATAGTCCGCCGGAAACTGCGGGTGATATTCCAGAATTTTCTGTATTACATCACTGTTTTTCATCGTTTACAACCCCTTTCAGGTCATGAATTTCCAACCAGCCGGTGCAGAGCTTTCCCCACTCCGCGATGTGCGGAACGTCCGCCGCCAAATCGTTTTCTCCATCGGCCATACCCAGACCATGGATACCGCCTTCAAAAATATGCAGCTCATACGGGACCCCGGCGTCCTGCAGTGCTTTCGCAAGGCATAGGCCATGTCGGCCATCATCACTCAGCGTTTGCCAGATGAAGAACGGTGGGCAATTCGGGGTTACATTTTTCTCAGGTGCAAGATAGAAACGGTCTTTCGGTGTATCACCAAACAAGTCGTTTTCAGGAGATTCCATCATAAAAGGCTGCGGAAAAGAGACCTCAGACATTGCTCCATAGCAGACAACACAGGCGTCAGGGCGGGAAGAATAATGCTCAATCATATCTTCGGAAGAAGCATCCCCGTTGTCATAATGGGTTGCACAGTTACCGCAAATCATGCCGCCGGCAGAAAAGCCCAGCACGACAATTTTATCGCCAATCCTGAAATCTGCTTTGTTAGCCCGCAACAGACGAATAGCCCGCTGCATATCTGCCATAGAAGCATAGCGGTCATATGGAAGAAGCCGGTACGAAAGAATCGCGGTGTTATACCCTGCCTGATGGAAATACCATGCAGCATTCGGCCCCTCACAGCCGGTACGCCAGGAAAATCCGCCGCCGTGAGCAATCAGGATTGTCGGAGCATTCGGATTTCCCGGAATAAAAACGAGATACGGTTCGCCCTGAAGCACGGTATCTTCTCTCCAGCCGGGCGTCTTATCCCAAAGGGGAGTCTTTTTAAAGCCCTGCATACCATCGTTCCAGAGCTTTAGGTTTCCCTCAACGTCCAACGTTCCATCCGGCAGCCTGTGCTTTGAAACATTTCGGATAAAGGCATGGTTTGCCACTTTATCCTGTAGCAGTGCCACATTCTCAGCGTAGTTACTCATTGCTTGTTTTCTCCCAACATCCACTGAACAGCCGGTTCGATATTGCTGTTCCAGAAGTTATAGTCGTGCACACCGGCGCTCTCTTTATAAGTGAAATCAACCTGTTCGGCCTGAAGGAACCGGCGGAAAATCTGATTTTCCTTATACAGGAAATCCTCTGTGCCAATAGCCAGATACAAGCCCGGTATTCTATGTCCTTCAGCTTTCAGCTTTTTGACAAGTGTTTCCGGGTTATTATCGCTGTCTGCGACCTTCTCCGGCTCCCCGAACATTAAGCGGTAATATTCATAGTTCGCCACAAAGTCAGAAAATCCGGGCTTCATCTTCTCAACGTTGTGAACAATCAAAGCACCGGACAGAGAAAAAGCCTTTTCAAAGGTATCCGGGAACGCAAGCGCCGTATGGACGGCGCCGAAGCCGCCCATCGATAAGCCGCCGATAAAAGTATCTTCCCGTTTGGCAGGCAGATGAAATGTTTTTTGTACGTATTCAACCAGCTCTTTGCCGACGTAGGTGGCAAACTTGCGGCCGGTAGCTTCTCCATCCAGATAGAAACTGTTCTCCCCTGCCGGAAGAATCACGGCAAGGTTGTATTTGGAAGAAATGTCTGCCGCATTTGAATAAAGCGCCCAATCCAGATTTCCGCCATTATACCCGTGGAGAAGGACGAGCGTCTTTGTCGGGCGGTCATAGTGGTAGTTTCCCTGCGTCATCTCTGCCGGAACATCGTTGGGGATAAATACCTTGATATTGACCGGCCGGATAAGGCACTTGGAATAGAAATCAACAGAAAACAGCGCCATTTTTTAACATCCTCTCTTTTACTGTCATCGAACTCGATTTGCAGTGTACACAATCATTGCGTCTTGTACACAGCGGATATGCCCCGGCATTGCAGGAATATAGTCATAGATTTCAAATGCGTCCGGGTCTTGCAAAATTGCTTGCGTACACTGCTGCATGGCTGTTATGTACCCAGCTGGCAGCATAAGCCGCCCATGGCTGGGGCATAACCATTGCACAGTGTTCAGAATGTCTTGATGTGCCTGCAAGGAGTGCTTCATTGCTTTCACAGTCAGTAAATCTGGGTGTTCACCGCTTGGAAATCCATCAATAACCAGTGTTGGCGTGGAAAGAATGGCGTCCCCCGAAAACAAAATGCCTGTCTTATCGTCCAGTACCATACAGTTTCCTGCACTGTGGCCGGGTGTATAAATCACAGTTTCTGTTCGACTGCCCAAATCGAATGTGTAACCATCTGTAACCGTACAGACTTTGCTTTCCGCAAGAGGGACCAAAGCTTCTTTTTCGTAGGGCAGTGTATGGGGGAGCAAACGCGAATCCGGAGCCATAAGAGCATTCTTCCAGTAGGATACATCGTACTCGTGCATATACACGATATCAAACTGCGCATTGCCACCGGTATGGTCGCCATGCCAATGGGTATTGAACACGGTCACAGGCAAATCCGTTAGCTGCCTGATTACAGCTTGCAAATTTCCGATACCGTATCCTGTATCAATCAACAAGGCGGACGATTCACCGCAAATCAAGTGCATCCAGACAGAGCCGCCGGAATCACCGTCATCAAAGTACAGATGTATGATGTTGGAATCAATACGGTTACGAAATCCCTTTACATACGGATCTCCCGCAAAGGAAATACCGTCTTCTTTCCGAATGGCAGCAGCAAATGCGTCCTGCTGCTGCATGAGTTCTTTCCAGCGCATATGTTTCAGCCTTTCACTGCACCGACAACAACACCGCGAACCAGATATTTCTGGACGAACGGATAAATCAGCAGGATTGGCAGGATACCAATGACAGCCATTGCCATACGAATAGCTGTGCCGGGCAAATCCACGCTTCCGGTACCCAGCAGAGCCGCGTTCGAGTTGCTGCGGAGAGCCTGAATGTTGTTCATAATCTTCATCAGCAGCATCTGAATGCTGTACAACTTCTCATTACTGACATAGTACAAGCCGTTTGTCCAGTCGTTCCAGTAGCAAAGACCCGTAAACAGACTGATGGTGGCAACAGTAGGAACCGCCAGCGGAAGCATGATTTTGCGGAAAATAGTCATCTCTGTGGCACCATCAATTTCAGCAGCCTCAACCAGAGAATCCGGGATGTTGTTTGCATAGTAGTTCTTGACCAGAATAACATTGAACGCCGTGACCAGATAGTTCGGAATCAGCAGCGCAAAGATGGTATCCTTGATATGGAAAATCTTGGTCCACATGATGTAGGAAGGAACAATACCACCGTTGAACAGCATGGTAAAGAACACGAAGAAAGAAAGAACATTATGGTATTTGAAGTTCTTTCGGGACATCGGATAGGCCAGCATAGTGGTTAAAATAACACTGGCGACCGTACCAACGACCGTGACAAAAATGGAAACGCCATAGGAGCGAAGAATCACCGCGCCCTGTTTTACCATGTAGTAATAGGCGTCCAGACTCCATTCTTCCGGGAAGAAGGAATAACCGTTACGAATCAGTGCAGATTCTTTCGCGAAGGAAGAAATAACAATCAGAGCCAACGGAAGAAGTGTGATGATGACAATTACGGTAAGGATGATCGTTGCCACCCGGTTAAAGCTTTTACTTTCGGTCATATCTCTGCCCCCCCTAGAATAATGCGTTTTCAGAATCTGCTTTACGTACGATGCCATTTGCGA
>ERZ1034842.610-NODE-610-length-13174-cov-17.145133_pt1 | contig 13174 bp, 9 predicted proteins | sample MGYA00520634_ERZ1034842 | MGnify/ENA primary metagenome ERZ1034842 (study PRJEB33766, sample SAMN09781734) | gut metagenome | biome: gut microbiome | host: Homo sapiens | place: Madagascar | study: EMG produced TPA metagenomics assembly of the PRJNA485056 data set... | reverse complement strand
TCAGAAGACTCAGAAATATGTCAACACAAGAGCCGGCATCTCAATGACGATACCGAAGCAATGGAGCGTGTTGAGCCCTGAAACATTCCTGAGCATGCTTAAGGGCGCAAAAACAACCGACCTTCAGCAGCTGGAACAGCTAAAGGCGGCTGTGGAAAACGGAATGGAGATGATTATCTGTGATATCGATCGCATATATTTTGATAATATCACCGTGGTTCCCCAGCAGAAGGTGACAGAGAATCCGACAGATATCCCTCTTGATGAACTGCGGCTGAAAGTTCAAACGGATTTTGCAAGTTACGGTGTAAAATCGGAGATTCACGAGGTCAGGAAAACCGTTGTGCAGGGGAAAAACGCGCTTATGGTTGATGCGACTTTATTCAATTCGCCGAAATATAAGGAAGGATGCCGTGTCAATATATACAGGGTGATGAAGACTCCGGAGCTGGAGTTCTCTATAACGCTTTCTTCGCGGCACAAGACTTATCAGAAGCGGAAAGAGGAATTCGAGGCGGTTCTTAAAACGCTGGAGTTCCTGCCGGTCAAGGAAAATCAGATTCAGAAATAAAAAAATTCATTTTCTGCGGTTTCCCCTCTTGACAATAATGTATTAATACATTATAATAAAAAGTAATACGCACTACAGTCAAGAGGGAAAATGAAAATCTGGAAGAAACAGCTTGTCGAAAAACTGAGAGAGAAGGCGGCGGAATTGCCGCCGGATACCCGTTTTTATTCGATCCGGAGTCTGATGCAGGAGTATCATACCAGTCAGCGGACGATCGAAGAGGCGATGCAGGTTCTTTTTGAAGAGAAAGTTCTGCTGCACCGGGCGGGGAACGGTTATTTCACCCGCGGAAATCCGGCGAGCCGTCCGTTCCATATCCGGCTTTATTATCCGCAATGGCCGAGCGTGCTGTATCAAAACATGGAGAGAGCCTGTACAGCTTATGCAAAGTCGAAAGGTTTTGTGTTTTCAAGTCAGGCGATTGAGCAAAGCGAAGAATTTTTTGAGGGCGTTTCCTCCGATGACTGCGATGCACTGCTTCTTCTGCCGCCTTCTGAGCCGATATCCAGGAGGGGTGTTCAGATCATCAACCGACTTTCCGTTCCGGCGGTTGTTCTGGGACGCGAAGTCGGGGATATCGGACTTTCCATGCTTTCCGACGACGGGTATTCCGCAGGGGCGATGGCGGCGGCGTATTTCATCAATCACGGACACAGAAAGCTGGCGGTTCTCATTTCGGAGCCGCACTGCTACTGCACGGAGATGCGCTGCCAGGGATTCCGGGAGTTCGCGCGTCTGAACGGGGTGTCGGTGAAGGTCATTGAAACCGGAGTTCAGAGCTGGGACGACGGAGTTCGCTATGCGTATGATGCGCTTGCGAAAACGCTGGAGGCGGACGGGCTGGATTTTTCCGCGCTGTTTCTGATCAATTCAAACTCGGCGCTGGAGGTCTACAAGGCTTTTGCGGATGCGGGCTGTTCCATTCCAGGGGACGTTTCAATCATCGGACATGATGAACTGCCGACAAACGAGTTCCTGCATCCGGCGCTGACCTGTGTCGCGATTGACTGGAGCGGAGCGATCGGGGCATGTGTGGAACAGCTGCGGGAGGTTGCGGAGGGGAAAAAGGAATTTTTTCATCAGCGCATATCTCCGGAACTGATTGTACGCCAGTCAGTTGCAGATTATGGAAACAAACGGAATTCTAATTGAAAACAAAGAATAAAAGGAGGTTGGAAATGAACTTGTCAGGAGCAGCAGGAAACGGAAGAACCGATTTCTCAAGGAAGAGGAAGTTTACGCTCATAGAACTCCTTGTCGTAATTGCTATCATTGCAATACTTGCGGGTCTTCTGTTGCCGGTTCTCGGGAAGGTCCGGGAGAAGGGGAGGTCGGTTACGTGTACGGCAAATCTGAAACAGCTGGGCACGGAGCAGATGCTTTACAGCAATGATTTCAACGACATGATGGTGGTTCTGACGCCGTATGTGGTCAACGGCGGAACGCTTGATGCGAACTGGAATGTAATATTTTCGAGTCTGCAGAGCAACGGCGGGCGTTTCAACAACAACTACAAGCTGTATGCTGAACTGCCGAAGAAGGTGATGGGGTGTCCCTCCAATCTGTATTATGACCGCCCGGGATTCAATCCTGCGTGGATGGGATATGGAATGCTGAATCCGTTCAACCGCAACACGGCGATGCAGGAGGGGATCAACAGCAGCGAAGCGGTCGACGTCCGCCGGACCGGTCAGCTTGGCAAGGGTTTTATCATAAAGGACGGGGACTGGACGCATTATCAGCTGAAGAAGCTGAAACAGGCGAGCGGCTTCATCATCATTGCGGATTCGGTTCATGCAACCGATACGGCGAATCCGGGACGCGGGCATCATTTCATTGATCCGGCGAACGGAACGCATGGACAGGTTTACAACGCGTCCCTGCGTCATAACGGACGCGCGAATGCGGTGTTTGCGGACGGGCATGTTTCGTTGATGAGCGGACAGCAGCTTTTCGACTCTCCGACGGCGATTCAGTGTACAAATCTGGACGGCGTGATGAAAATGAGACAGTAATATCGAAGGAAAGAAACAGAATGAAACGGACAAGTCTTTTTCTCGGGGCACTGCTGACGGCGTTTGCGGTCGCGGCTGCCGAAGATGTGGTGGTTCCCGGTGCGGAGTGGAATCTGAAGAACGGAATTGAATCGGTGAAACGGGCGGGAGACACGGTATCAGGCGTGATCATTCCGAATCGTCTGAATTCGGCGGTCGGGGCGGAGCTGAAAAAGAGCATTGACGCGAAGGAATACGACGGAGCCGTATTCAGTTTGAAGCTGGATCCCGGAGCGGCGGAGAACTGCAAACTCGTGTTTGCGAGCGAGGCGGATCCGCAGGTGCGGGTATCGTTCCCGTTCAAAGCGGGGACGAGCGGAGACTACAATCTGTATCCGCTGGAGATGGGACGCAATCCGCGCTGGAAAGGGAAATTCAAACGGGTTTATCTGGAATTCGGCGGGACGAAAGCTCCGGTTGCATTTGCAGTGAAGGAGATGACGCTGCGTCCGAAACTTACAATGACTCCGCGCGAGGCGTCGCGTCCGGTTCAGCTGCGGGAGTGGAGACTGCAGGCGTCCGGAGTGAAGGCGCAGATGAGCGATGAGTTCGAGAAGCGGAAGTTTGCGGTCAAGGTGGATTATGCGGGCGGGAAACCGGGGCGGCTGGCGCTTTCGTGTCATGCGGTGCACTGTCCTCTGGATTCGTGGATTCCGCCGTTCATCGGGTCGGATGCGCGGCAGTTTAAAGTTCTGGTGTATCCGGTTGCGAAGAGCGGCAATGCATCGGCGTTTGTGGAACTGCGTGTGCGCGGAAAGGATGCGCGTTCACACACGTGGCTCAAGAAGAAAATTGATTTTTCGCGGAAAGGCTGGCAGGAGATTGCGATTGATGTGAAGGCGTCTCCGCTGAACCGTCTTGCCGACGTCAATTTTGCGGTGTACGGAAACAAAGCGAGCAGCTGTTCGTTCTGGTTTGCGGATGCGCGGATTATCCGGGCGGACGGTTCGGAGTATGAAGTTCTGAATGCGGAGGAGCCGAAACATACGGAGGGATTCAATTCCGGTTCGCCGACGGCTCCGCACAAAGCCTTGCCGAAGCGTCCGCAGATCGCGATCGGGCTTGGAACGTATAACTTTCTGTACGGCAGGGAATTCCTGAAAGAGATCGGGAAGATGGCGAAGGAGGAGTTCCCCGGCTGGGATTTCGTTCTCTCCGTCGGTCAGGCGCCGGAGCCTGAGAGCGCGAATATCCTGCGGGAACTGCCGGAGAACGTTTACGCGCAGTTCCAGATCGCGCGGCACGATCTGCGGTATCTGGCGCTGTTCGATCATTTGACGCGCAACCAGTTAGGGGAACCGCAGAAGGCGCGCAACAACGGCATGGTTCCGACGTCGCCGATTCTTCAGCGCGGATTCAAGGACATGTTCGACTATGCGGCGAAAATCGGATTCAACAACTTCGCAATCATCGACTATGTGTGGCTGGGAATCGGCGGTCTGTGGGGGTATGATCCCGTCACGGTTGCGGCGTTCCGCGATGATCTTTCGGGACGGGACGAGGGGCTGGAACTGCAGCCGGGACCGGGCGAGAAGCGCACGAAGATTCATTTCTGGGATTATTTCGAGGATTCGCACGCACTCCGCTTCACGCCCGCAGAACTTGGAATCAAAAGCTATGATGAATATTTCCCGATTACGGAACGGGAGATGCCGAAGCGCGGAGTGACCGGACAGCGCAACTACAGCGTCTTCCTTGCACTCTGCAGTTACGAGTGGCTGCGTCAGGCTCAGCGGTTCAACCGGATCGCGGCGGAGCACAAGGGAAATTTCGATTACATTCTCAACGGGGAAGTCTGGGCGAACGGGAACGATCATTATTATCTGCTGAAGCTCAAGGGAACCGGAATCGTTTCTCCGGAATACTTTTCGTCCGTTCCGCAGAAGAACGAATCGTATTACCGGACGGTCGGGATTTATCTTCGTCAGGCGGCGCGCAGCGGAACTCGCTACGGAACGATTCTGGAGACGAGCCGCGGCGGCAACGGTCAGCCGTACTGGAGTCCGAAGACCGGATATTCGGTGGCGCATGCTCTCTCCGCAATGGGTTTGCAGGACATGCATTACGACCATATTCATGTGGAAAAATGGAAAGCCTCCAACACTCCCGGCGAGACGCAGGAGCGGGCAAACTATGCGCTGTTCCGCGCGGAAGCTCAGGCGTTCATTCAGGCGAAACACGAAAAATCCGCAAAACTTCCCGCGATGGATGTCCTGGACGTTTTCCCGCGCGGAACCGTTTTCCGCGCCTGGTCGTACAACATGCCGGGCGACAGGAGCGCGTGGGCTCCGTGGCTCAACAACGCGCAGATCAATTATGAACGGACGGATTTCATTGAACTCCCGCTTCTTCTGAATTCGGCGCGGGTGGTGTTCTGGTCTTCCCCGTTCACTCCGCAGAAAAGCGCGGATGCGGTCGAGAAGTGGCTTGCGACCGGAGGAAAGACGCTTGTCATTCATTCGGATCTTCCGTGGCGCGCGCCGAACGGATATGCGAATCTGCACCGGATGCTTCAGCAGGTGAAACCGGATTACAGCAAGCCGGTGTTCCGCGATTTCATTCAGAAGAATCCTGGAAAATGCGTGCTGAAAGATGCGCGGGGGAAGGCACTCGTCAACCGCATCGACCGCAAGGACGGCAGCCGGATTTACCACATCGCCGGGAATCCGGAAAAACTTCCGGCAGGAGAGATTGACCGGATCTTCGCTTATCTGACAAAGGAGCTTCGGCTTCCGGTTGTCCAGAAAGCGCTTCCCGGACCGCTTCCGACGGTGCTCCGCTTCCGCAATCCGGACTGTCAGGTCGCGGTTCTCTGGAACAAACAGGAGGCGGACTCCGCTGAAGCGAAAATCGGCAACTGGTACCGGAACAAATGGGCGACGTTCGATACGCGCAACAACGGACAGATCCGGACCATGTCGAAGTTCCGCTACGACAATTATCTGTATCATTTCCAGCTGCCGGGCAAACGGACGCAGGCTCTGCTGGATGACGTCAAGCCGGGCACGTACCGGGTCTACCGGTTCCTTGCGGACCGGGAGGACGTTGTGCCGGTTTCCGCGGAAGGTTTGAAGCTGGAACTCGCGGACGAGCTGACGGATGTTTTCTACTTCGCGCCCGATACGGAGCAGTTCCGCAAGTATATCGCGGAACTGCGGGTGCGGCGGAAGAAACTGGAACCGTTTTTTGCGGAAATCAAATAAGGAGAACAGATTGTCATGAGCAAGAAAGTTTTGGTGCTTGGCGCAACCGGAGCGATGGGACAGTATCTCGTTCCGGTGCTTGCCGGAATGGGATATGACGTCGATGCTGTGGCGCTGGACCAGCCGCAGTTCAATTTCCCGAATGTCCGCAATATCTGCGGCAATGCGAAGGAGTGGAATTTCCTCTACGAACTGCTTCAGAACCGCTACGACGGAATCGTCGATTTCCTGATCTATGCGACGGGGGAGAGTTCGATGAAACTGATGTGCATTCCGAATCAGACGGATCACTACATCTATCTTTCCAGCTACCGGGTTTATGACAACAAGGAGATTCCGATCCGCGAAACGTCGCCGCGCCTGATGGACACCTGCGACGATCCGCTGCTGCGTCTTTCCGATGACTACAGCATCTTCAAAGCGCGCGGCGAAGAGATGCTCAAGCTTCTGCCGCGGAAGAACTGGACGGTGATCCGTCCTGCAATCACCTACTCGCTGATGCGTTATCAGCTAGTGACTCTGGAGGCCTCCGATACCGTCGGCCGTGCGTTCGCGGGAAAGAGCACGATTCTTCCGGTCGAGGCGCGGGACAAACAGGCGACCATGACCTGGGGGGGCGACGTCGCCCGGATGATTGGCGGTCTGCTTTTCAATGAACGGGCGCTCGGCGAGGTTTACACTGTATCGACGGCGGAGCATCACACGTGGGGCGAAATCGCGGAGTTCTACAGGGAAATCTGCGGCCTGAATTCGGTCTGGGTGGACAAGGAGCTGTTCCAGGAGCTGTACAATCATCAGCTCTATAAAAACGTTCCGCCGTACTGGCAGCTGGAGTGCGACCGTCTTTTCGACCGGGTCATTGACAACGGCAAGGTTCTTGCGGCGACCGGACTCAAGCAGTCGGAGCTGAAACCGCTGTACGAAGGACTGGAAGCGGAAATCGCGCGCTGTCCGCGCAATTACCCGTGGAAAGTCCGGACCCGTTTTGACGAATATCTGGCAACCCAGGGGATTCAGTGAAAATGCGGAAACTGAGAGTCGCGCAAATCGGAGTTCTGCACGAGCATTCCGACGGGAAGATGCTGACGCTGCGCAACCGCATGCAGGACGTCTTCGAGGTTGTCGCCATTGCGGCGGAGAATCAGGATGCTGCGCAGAGCTGGCGTCCGCATGCGTGGGAACTGCCCTGTTACGCGGGGTTGAACCGGGTCGGAAAAGAGGAGCTTTTCCGCATGGAGCTTGACGCCGTTTTTGTGGAAACCGAATTGCGCGAGCTTGTTCCGACTGCGCGGGAGTGTCTGGCGCACGGCCTTCCGGTGCATATCGACAAGCCGGGCGGATTGACTCTGGAGCCGTATGCCGAACTTGTCCGGGATTATCACCGCGCCGGGATTCTGCTTCAGCCCGGCTACATGCTCCGCAACAGCAAGGCGGTTCAGCAGATGAAGCAGATTGTCCGTGACGGTGTGCTCGGCGAAATTTATGAAGTCGATGCGAACATGCACCGTCCGGCGGGTTCGGAACTCTTCAGCAGATACATGTGTGAGATTCCGGGCGGAACGATGTTCGATTACGGTTCTCATCTGATCGACATCATTCTCGATATGCTCGGCATACCGGAGGAGATTACTGCGTTCAGCACGCATTTATCTCCGTATGGAATCCGCGACAACTGCGTTGCGGTGTTCCGTTACGGCAAGGCGCTTGCGACCGTGCATTGCGCGATGAGTTCCGCCGTTTCGATTCCGAACCGCCGCTTCACGGTGCGCGGAAGCAACGGCATTCTGGAAATCTTCCCGCTGGAACAGGGATACGACAAAACAGTCGGTCATCCGCTCTTCAACGATATCCCGGTGAAGCTCCGTCTGATTCTTGCGGAAAGCCGCGGCGGGTTCGAGGCGGGAGAGCATCTGCTTTCCGCCGGGTTGATGCGCGACCGTTACGAAGACCAGCTTCGGGAATTCGCCGCGCTTCTCCGGGCGGGAAAGCAGAGCCCGTACAGCGCGGAATATGAAATCGCCGTACAGCGCGCCGTCCTGCAGGCGTCCGGAGCATTGTAACCTTCAAAAGGATTTATAGTATGAAGAAGAAAATCTGCGTCGTCACGAATTCCCACATGGACCCGATCTGGCTTTGGCGCCTGCGCGAAGGGCGTTCGACCTGGATAAACACCTGCCGGACCGTTGTCCGCATGATGGAGAAATACCCGTTCCTCACCTTCACCCGCTCGTCGAGCGTCTGTTACGAGTGGATCGAGCAGTGCGATCCCGCGCTGTTCCGCAAGATCGTCAAACTGGTCGACGCCGGACGCTGGGAACTTGTCGGCGGCTGGGTCGAACAGTCGGACACCATTATCACTCCGGGGGAATCTCTGCTGCGTCAGGCGGAGCACGGCAAACGCTATTTCCGCGAAAAATTCGGACGCGACGTGCGCATTGCGTACAGTGTCGACAGCTTCGGACAGAATGCGGGTCTGCCGCAGATTCTGAAGAAGTCCGGTTTCGACTATTACTGCTACATGCGTCCGATGGCGAATGAAAAAGCCATGCCGGACAGCTTCCGCTGGGCATGTGAAGGCGGCGCCGGCGAAGTGGTTTCTTTCCGGATCCGGAGAGCCTATTGCACTCCGCGGACGAACGATGAAAAACCGTTCAGAGAATTTTTTGAAAAGGCGATTGTGACGGATTCGAGTTCGCTTCCGGTGTTCTTCTTCGGCGTCGGCGACCACGGCGGCGGTATTTATGAAAAGCAGCTGCGGCATCTGCTGAAGTATCAGGATGAGTTTGATATTGAGTTCTGCACACTCGAACGCTATTTCAAACAGCTGGAGAAACTGGATCTTCCGGTTGTGATCGGCGAGCTTACGCATCACTCGCCCGGCTGCTATTCCGCTCTGGGCGAAATCAAGGAATGGATGGCGGATTGCGAAAAGAATCTGTATAAAGCGGAAAAGCTGAATCTGCAGATTCGGGGAAAAGATCAGAAGAAGGAATCCGCAAAGCTTTACGGCGCGTGGGACAAATTGCTCTTCAATTACTTTCATGACATCTATTCCGGAACCTGCATCGGCGACGCCTGCCGTCATGAAATCCGCGATCTCTGCGGTGCGGTCAATGATGCCGCAACCGAGAGCATGGAACGCTCGCTCTGCCGGATCGGCAGCTCGGTTCCAAGCCGGGATTTCATGACCGAAGGCGGTGTTCTGCTCTGGAATCCGAATCCGTTTGCCGCGCAGTGCGTTTCATATTTCGATACATTCCTTGATCCGAATATTACGGGACGTGAGTTCAACTGTCTGCGGACCGGCGACGGGCGGGAGATCCCGCTGCAGGGAATCCGCGGAGCTTCCGGTTACGGACCGTGTCCGCATGGCTGGAAGCGTCTGGTGGTTTGCGACCGCCTGGGCGCTTCGGATGTGCGGATTTATGCGTGCGGGCGCACGGAGAAGAAGTTCCCGTCAATCGGATTTGAATCACAGAAGGCTCTTCTGAAAAAACTCCGTTTTGACGCGGTCGCGGATACCGGCGACACCTGGGGGCATGGCGTGCGGCGCCTGGGAGAGACGATCGGTTCTCTGGAGAAGATTTGGATTGAAGAGATGGAAAACGGTCCCGTGGTCAGTGTGCTGCGGGTGAAATACCGCTGGAAGAATTCCACGCTTCAGCTGGATTTGTTCCAGTATGCGGGAATCAAGCCGATATATGCCCGCGCCTTCATGGACTGGCAGGAGAAAGATGACACGCTGAAAGCGGTTCTGGCGACGTCGGACAGGCTTGTTTCGACCGTTTCCGGTCAGGCATCCGCGACGCTCCGCCGCGAGCCGGACGACTGCGAACAGCCGTTCATCGACTGGGTCGCCGCGGAGACTTCCGGCTCCCGGAAAACCGGATTCCTCGCTCATGCCCTGCACGGATACGACGTCGTGGACAACGAACTGCGTCTGACCGTGCTGCGTCCGGTTGTTTATGCGGAACACATCCCGAACAGACCGGGCGGCGACGAGGGATACGGCGACCTCGGCGAACAGGAGCGTTCCTTCTGGTGTTTCGACGGCGAATACAGTGTGGAAGAGTGCGCGCATCTGTCGCGTGAAATTCTGTGGCATGCGGAACATCTGGAAGTTACCGCGGCGGATGCCGATCCGGAGTTCCGGTTTGACCGCTGGGAAGTCAAGCCCTCCGCCGTCGCCGTGCAGAGCGAGCGGATTCTGGAAGACGGTTCTGTTTCCATTCATCTGCTGAACAATTCCGCGGAATCCGTGGAGGCGGAAATTTTCTGCAACGGCAGGAAATTGAAACAGGTATCCCTCGCCGGCAAAGAGCTTGCGGAAGTTGCTCTGTAGTTCTCAGAAAAGCTCTGCGGGGGAGCCGGTTCTCCGCAGAGCTTGATTCTGTATCCGTTTTTTTCTCTTTCCGTCTTGAAATATTCCCGTTCCGATAGTACATTGTTCCGCTTTGAAAGGGGATGAAATGCGGATACTCTTAATGATTCTGATTGCTGCGCTGCCTGCTCTTGCCCAGGAGCGGACGCTCCGGTTCGTCGGCGGCGGAAATGTGGGCGTTCCGGGGGATTCGTATCATACCCAGACCCTTGCGCTGCGTTTCCGTACCGTCGTCCGCACGGCGCTTCCCCGGACTTCCGACCGTCTGAAGCCGGAAATTCTCTGCTCGTTCCATGTCCCGCCGCCCGATGGAGAAGGAACGTTCGGGCTCGTCCGCAAGAACTGGAGTCGCAGGGAAATCACTTTCCCCGCACATTTCAACGCATGGGCGGATGATGCAAAGTGTCTTGACCTCTTTGTCCGCTGGAGCTGTCTTGCGCGTCTCGGTTTTGCTCCGGAGGATCAGGAGCGCGTGCCCGACAACTGGGTGTTTGCCGCGCTTGTCCGCCGCACCGCAACCGAAGAGTGGAATTTCCGGAGTTCCCGGTTCGGACGTTTTCCCGCCGCGTATGCATTCGCTTCGCACGGAATTTTCCCCGCACTCAAAGATATTGTCTCCTCCGCGCCCGTCGCATCCGATGGTTATGCGCGAATGGTTTACGAAGAGTGGGCGCAGCTTCTGTTCGATCTCTGTTCGCGATCCGGTGCGATCCGCGACGGGCGGCTGGAGCTCTGGCTGACCGACCTGATCCGGAATCCGGAAGCTGACCGTTATGCGCTGTTTGAGCGTCATATTCTGAAGAATCTGGAAGCATACGGGAAAAAACGGTTCGGGCGGTTCGTCATGACCGGCGATTCGTTCGATCCCGACAAGTGGTTCCGCCGTGAAACGGAAAAGTTGCTTCTGAGCCGTTTCCTGCCGATCTCCCTCAGCTATCTGGAAACCGCATACCGCCAGGCGTTGCGTCTGCCGCGGAAGGATGGCGGAACAATCACGATCCGCGAGCTTGCGGAGACGATGGAGAAGGGGCCGCTTCCGCTGGATTCGCAGCTTGCTCTTTCCGAATCAATCATCCGGTTGACGGAGCTGGCTTACACCGCGCCGCCGCTGGTGTTTTCACCGTTCTCGGCGCTCGTCGATGAAATTTCGCAGTTCCGCACGTCCGGCAAGACGGAGACGACGGTTGCGCGGCTTGATGCGGCGGAGCAGAAATTCCTGGAAGCGCTGGAACGTCAGGCGCTGACCGACATGATTCTGAAGGAGGCGGAACAGCGGCATGTCCCGTTTGGCAGACGCTATACGCTCAGTCTCCACGAAAGCGCTTCAATGGCGCCAGTCACTGACCCGGCGGGCGAAGTGCTCGACCGCATCACACGAAAGGCGGAGTAAACATGTCCGACTTCCTGAATTACACCAGACAGAAAAAATATGTACACGGACTCTGCGTGCTCGGCGGGATTCTTGCGGTACTGATTATCGTTTTTGCGGGTTACCGCTCGTTCCGCCGCTTCTTCTCGGGATTTTCGCGCGACTTTATGCGTCCGTATCTGAACAGCGTCGTGCGGACGGAGGACAAGACGGCCGCGGCGGCGCTGATGCTGAAATCGAAAACGGAACTTGCGCGTCAGCTCGCGGCAACCGCGCGGGAAAATGCACGCCTTGAGGCAGAAAACAGCTCGCTCCGGACACTTGAGACGGAGAACGCGCGCCTTCGCACACTTCTGCGTCTTCCTGAGAAACAGGGGTTCCGTCCGGTGTTTGCGGAGGTTTTGACCCGCGCCGTTCCGACCTGGCGCGAGACATTTGTGATCAACCGCGGGCGGATGGAGGGAATTGCTCCGGGCGATCTTGTCGTTGCCGCGGATGAGAACGGGCATCTTGCCGCGGCGGGACGGATCAAGGAGGTTTCGAGCCGGACTGCAACAGTGGTCACGCTCTTTTCCGATGAATGCCGTCTGAGCGTGATTCTTGCTTCATCGCACCATGCGGGCGGGCTTGAATTTGATGTCAATGCGCGGGTTCCGAAGGTTAAATATCTTCCGGCTGACGGTACGTATGCGGAGCGCGAGACGGTTGTGACGTCGGGAGTTACGGCGAACACGCCGCACGGTCTTCCGGTCGGGACGGTGACGAAATCGGCGAACGGGAATATCGCGACGATCCGCAATCAAATGTATGCGGAAGTTGAGGTGAAGCCGCTGCTGACCATGGATGTTGTGAAGTATGTGGCGGTTTATACGAAACGGGGCGCGAAATGACCCGTTTCGCGTATGTTTTTCTGCTCTCTTTTCTGCTGATTTTCGCGGAACTCCTTGCGGAAAGCGCGGGGTTGCGTCTGCTGCTGTTTGCGCCGTTTATTTTTTACATTTCGTATGCAACGGACATCCGGACGGGCTGTGCGGTAGCTCTGCTGGGCGGAATGGTTCTTGATTTCTGTTTCGGGTATGCGAATCCGTGGAGTGCGGTGTTTTTCCTTTTTGCGGTGCTTCTTGCGCGTCTTTGGCTCCGGCGTCTGGGATCGGATTCACTGGGTTTGCTGCTGATTCCGGGTGCGGTTCTTCCGTTTCTCACGCAGTTTCCTGCGGCGTTGATTCAGAGCGGTTTTTCGCATTCCGGTTTGCTTGATGCCGCCTCGGATGCCGTTACGGCATCTGTGTGTACGGCGTTGATTTTGCCTCTTGCTGTTCTGTTCTGGGATTGGCTGGCTTCGCTGTTTTCGCTGGCGCTTTTTTCCGATGCCCGCGAGCGTCTGAAAGAGACATTGAGAGACTGACATTCTCCCGGATGGCGAAGTATTCCTGCATGATTTCTGAAAGGAAATGTAGGACTTCTGAAATTTTTCCGTTTTTTTGCTGTACGGGCTTGAAAATGAGAAAAACCGGTGTATATTTACGTTCATCTGCTGAATACGGGCGTATAGCTCAGTTGGTTAGAGCGTCACGTTGACATCGTGAAGGTCATAGG
>ERZ1034842.609-NODE-609-length-13188-cov-10.363816_pt1 | contig 13188 bp, 10 predicted proteins | sample MGYA00520634_ERZ1034842 | MGnify/ENA primary metagenome ERZ1034842 (study PRJEB33766, sample SAMN09781734) | gut metagenome | biome: gut microbiome | host: Homo sapiens | place: Madagascar | study: EMG produced TPA metagenomics assembly of the PRJNA485056 data... | reverse complement strand
TTATAAAAGTAGAATATATAGTTAACATAAATATACTATTCTTAATGAATGTTATTGAAATTATGGAAATATTTAATTTAGGACTAATAGGGAAAGCGATCTTTATCTTTACATCGTTTACAAGGGGCCCGAAACGCCCTGTTCATCGGGTTTCCGGGGTGTAAATGATGTTTTGGTAGGCGTAGAGATGGCGATTTGGGCGGAAAAAGCGTATTTTTGTAGAGTTGTAAATATAAATTATATGGCTATAAAGAAGAAAGAAATTATAGAAACAAAGGAAGCGGTACAGTTGCCGAAAGCCGAGAAGGTCAGGCCGGATTACGCGCACTTCCGTCTAGCTCCCACATACGCGACTACCAAGTATTTAGCGGATTCGTTCAACTACACCAAGTGCTACCAAGTCGCTACGGCGCATTACGGTATGACGCCTATCTGGCAGGAGCCCCAAGAACTTTGGGAGGCCTACGCGATTTACTCGGCGTGGTGCGAGGCGACGCCCGTTATAACACAGGAGGCCGTCAAGTCCGGCAACATGGCCGGGACGCTCTACGAAGTGCCGAAGAAGCACCTGCAATCGGAGGGCGAGTTCTGCATGTTCCTAGGGGCGAGTCCCGGGTATTTAAATAAGAGGCGGGCTGTATATGCCGAGAACCTCAAGGAGTTTGATCTAACGATATGCGCGGACTTCATAGCGGTGATCGACAAGATACGAGATGCCATCGCGCAGGACCTCGATCAAGGCGCGACGGTGGGACAGTTCGACGCTAATTATGTTCGGGCGCTGCGGGGCATTAAGACGCAGATGGACTACACGTCTAACGGCGAAGCCATCAAAGGCGGCTTGACGGTTAACGTGACTGATCCGAAAGTACGCGCTAAGGTTAGTTCGATCAAGAACTTCAAGAAGGATCATAAAGAGGAGGAGAAATAATGAATTGCACCTATGTATTTAATAAGATGATAGGACCGTTTTGCGACCCTTATATAAGAGGTATAGCGAGCAAAGGTGGTACGCGTTCATCTAAGACGTGGAGCGTGTTACAGCTTCTCTATTTGGTTGCTAATGAAAGCACCGAGCCTCTTATGATCTCATGCGTTACCGATACGCTCCCAGCTGTGAAGCGCGGAATGTTCCGTGACTTTCAGAATATGCTGCTAGACGAAGGGGTGTGGGACGACAACGCGCTCAACAAGTCTGATCTGATCTACACAGTGAAACCGGGCGTGTGCATCGAGTTCTTTGGGTGTGACAACGCGTCGAAGGTGCACGGTCCGGCCCGAGACATATTGTTCATCAACGAGGCGCAGCGCGTACCCCGCGAGATATTCCGACAGTTGGACGTACGTACAACGCTTAAGGTTATTATTGACTTTAACCCGGTGCGGCGCTTCTGGGGTGAGACGGACTTCACAGGAGACAAGTACGTAACGATCCACTCGACATACAAGGATAACCCATACTTGTCGAAGCAGCAGGTAGAGGCGATAGAGCGCAACGCCAAGGACGCTAATTGGTGGCGCGTATACGGTGAAGGACTGACGGGAGGGCTGGAGGGCCTCGTATATCCCGAAATTGAGACGATCGATACTTTGCCGGAGGATTTAACGGGCGAGGACGTAAAGTTCGTTACAGGGCTTGATTTTGGCTTTCAGAACGACCCGACCGCTATTGTCAAAATTTACATGCGGGGCATGAACTTGTACATAGACGAGGTGTGTTACGAGACGAAGATGTTAAACCGCACGATCGCCGAGCGTCTTAAGGCGGAAAGACTGGACCGGACCATTACGGTATGCGATAACGCGGAGCAGAAGTCTATTATAGAGCTACGCGGCCTAGGCTGCAACACGATCCCCTGCATCAAAGGGAAAGGATCGATTAGGGCGGGCATACAGCAGGTGAAGCAGTTCAACCTGTTCGTAACGAAGAGGAGCACTAACGTACTGGACGAGGCGGACAATTACACCTATGTCAAGGACAACCTGACCGACACGTACACCAACGAGCCGATAGACGCCTATAACCACGCATTGGACGCTGTGCGTTATGGCGTTGATTATCTTATACGTAAATACCGCCCGAGATACGCAAATAATGATTAGATTTGCAGCATGAGAGTAGACGATCGAGTACGCCTTAAATACGATTACGCCGGGAACACCGGGACGGTTACAGAGGCCGACGTGTTAGGCGTAGTTGTACAGTGGGATGGATCGAACGTTGAGGAGTGGTATTATTACGAAGAAATAGAACTGATTGAATATGAGTAAGACAACGTTTTATGGCGTGGAGTGGCTGATCCTGAATGAGCAAACCAACTGGCGGGGGAAGATTAAAAACGTTTTCCGCCGCTTATGGTGGAAGATTTGTGGGTATTACAACCGCAAACAATTAGAATATATTTGTAACTTGCATCCGAATTACAAGGGCGGCCTAACTTCTGACCAAGCAGCGACATTAAACGCGGTGGCAGAGTACGCGAAGGCCGACCCTTTTATCGTTAAAAATAAAAAGCTAGTGTACCGCATACCGCGCATCGAGGACGTAACGTTGTGGCAGGTTATCGAGGCGAGAAGGAGCGAGACGGCAACAGAAAAGGTTACGAAGTGGTGTACGCCTATCGAGCACAAGCCGGCCGAGTATGCGCCGGATAACGTCTACCATCTTCTTTGCGCTACTAAGTACATCAAGGAGCAGATCGAAACGGCGGACGGACTGGAGAAACGCCTGTTTCCTTTCGACTCGGGGAGCACGCCGGAAGATGATCCGATCAAGGAGGCGAAGAACGTGCTAACCCTTGTGCAGGCTACGGCGGAATTATTCGCTTGCTCGTTCGAGGAGGCGAAGCGGATCAACTACCTAGATGCGATGCTGGCGCTATCCAAGCGCCACGAAGAGAACGAGAAACAGAAGGCAGAGATGAAGAAACATTATAAATCATAACGTTATGGGTTTAAAAAAGTATGAGATTATTACAGTAGGGAGCGACAAGAGAGTACGCGCCCTTCGTTCGTGGCAGGTGGGCGACCGTTACGTCAATATTGGCGACGTGGGCGGCATCGTGTACGACGAGAAAACATTATCACAGGATGGCGCTTGCTGGCTGTTTAAAGGGAACTTTGGTTTTCCCGGTGCACGGATCGGAGGGGATTCGATCGTGGACGTAGGCGAAACGACACTACATTCCAGCGGGACGCCTAACGTAGACATTCTAGGGTCTAGCGTAGTAGTGGGCGGTCCGTTAAAGTTTGAAATGGACAAAACCGCTACGGACGCCGTAGTGTTGAACGAATCATTTTTCGAGCAGGGGGATTGTACGTTTGCGGTCGGTTCTACCCCAAACGATCAAAAGATCAGTTCTCCAAACGTTATACGGTTGAAAGACCCTATTTTTATGGGGGGCGTGGCAAAAACTGTAAAATTAAGCGTTCCGGGATTCTCCGTAACCATTTTTGGGCTAGATAGGGATTTACGTATGGTTAGCTCCACCCCAGTAACGGAAACTGGCGAGGGAATTACTTTAACTATTCCGGCATCGCAATATTGTTATGTCCGGCTACGTAAGAACCCGTTAGGGGTAACAGTCCCGGCAGACGCGACAACAGCGGCTATTGCGTTTACAGGCACTTATGACACTAAGATTTCCGTCATTGATTCACGTGTTGAGATCAACCCGGCAAATAATACGGGGGCGGTATTCCTCAAATCGGGCGGTACATATCAATACACTACGGGCGCGAAATACCCGGAAGCGATAATAAGAAATTCTAAGGTGTCTATAAACATGCTAGGGGCTGCAAGTATAGGCGTTAGAATTATGGGACAGTTTATCGGATCAACCGCAACGCTAGACGGAACAGCTAGCTTATCAATAGCCGGGATATACAGCAACATTAAGAACCTAACGGTTTCGGGCGTATTAGAATCAGGCACGGGTGTAGACGCATATAACATTATACAGGCTACCGACTGTGACAACTTAGCCGTATCGCCTACGATCTTCCCGGGAATGACAGCAGCGCGAACGGCTAACATGCCTTTCATCTTCCAAGGTTGTAACGTTCCGAACGGCCTATTCTACCATCACGCACAGATAGCCAACACGTACAAGAACATTGATTTCGCGAAGGCTCAAACCGATTTGGGTAAAAGCGTTCCCGGGGTAGCATACACGCTTGTAAGTTCTGAAACAGAAGGAATGTACCGGATATATAATACCGCGGCAGACCTGCTGGGATTCCTAGTGGAGAGCTACGATAGTATTTCGTCTATCGGACTACTAGCCGCTACGGCGACGTCGTACGGCACTACGATCTATAAGGATGCCTATGTTAGCGGAAAATTTGACTTCGCAGGTACGAACGTGTTCGGTCACAAAGTACGTAGCCATCCATTGGCACAGGTTCTGAACGTCCAGCCGCGTGCGGTACAGGGTGACTTCAATACAAGCGTGGTCGGTCAAATCGTTACGGGCATTGTTCAATCTTCTTCCCGCGTATCGATACCGACCCCCGTCAGAGCGAACGGTGCTACTGGCTTTAAAATCGACAACATACCTAACGGTGTTAATGTTTCGTTTGTATTCGTAAACCCAGCCAATAACGCAATAACGGTTGCTACGGGATGGAGTGCTACGTCTGGTTCTATTACTGTATCAGCGTCGTATTTGAAAGAGACAACGGCATTTTTGCGATTCCGTAAAACGGGAGACGTGGACATAACACCGGAAGACCTTGCAGGTATAACCGTAACGGTGTACAACGGCTGTAAGATCGTGAACACTGGAGCAACAGCGGTTAACATGAAGGGCAATATCAGAGTAGAGGATAACGCCGCATTGATAAACGCTAGTGTAACGGGTTCGGGTTATTTTGGCGGAAACTCCGTAGCATCCGGTTTGCTAGTTGAGGGTTCGGCGTTCATGAGTGATAACGCTTCATTTACAAAAACCGTGGGGGTAGGCGTTATTGGAAACCTGAAGATGAAAGATAACGGTATAGTTGTATTAGGAGACGTAACGGGGCTTGGAGTTTTGAGTGTTACCGAAAATGCAAGGTTACAGCCTACAAACCTGTTTCTATCAGAAGCTGATCTAATTATGAGCGGGAACGCGTTAGTTACCGCGGGATTGAATATTTCGGGCATACTACGATTGAAGGATAACGCGAAGGTAACAGCGGGCGCTATGACTGCGAAGGGAGACATAACTGTTTGCGGATCGTATAGTCAGAGTACCACGCGGCGTTGGTTCGGAAAGCGTGTGATTGACAACGAGAACGCACCGGAATATGATAATAATGTAAAAACTCAATATGACTTTTAAAGGGATACTAGATCAGGTTGGAACATGGGGGGCGCAGCACGCGCTTCCCGTATTCTTCGGAGATGAATCTACGCGTAATCGGCTGGCTAACGATATAACGGGTGATTTTATTTTTGTTGATGTGCCCGGAGGAAGACAGGACTATAACGACTATGCCGCCGAGGCGTTCTCTATCACGGTGCTTATACAGGTGTTAGGGACTTCGCACTACGAACGCGACGACGTGTCCGAGATCGACGTACTGGATCGGACGTTTACGGTTATAACGGACATAGCGAAGAAGGCGGTTTGCCTATATGAGTCCGAAGGCGCGGCGGTTGTCAAGCGTCAAAACATTTATGACAGTCCCAAATCGGGCTGGGAGATAACTCTTAATCTATCCGAGTAATGGCACGTAACGCGATGTTGGAAATAGAAGTCCTATTAACCAAGCTACGGGACGACATAGAAGCGTCTTACAAAGCTAAAGGGCTTATGGCGTCGGGCAACTTCGCCAAGGAGCTTAAATTAGTCGTAGGGGGCAATAACGCTAAGATAACCGCACCGCGCTATGTGGGTGCGATGGAAGGCGGAAGAATAGCGGGCAAACGTCCGCCGTTGTGGATCATACGTAAATGGATCGAGGACAAGAACAAGCAAGGAGCCAACATACCGTTAAGCTCGGCCTATCCGATCGCGAAAGCTATTGGCGAGATGGGGATCAAAGTACCGAACAAGCACAACCCCGGCGGAGTTGTTTCAGACGTATTGAACCCCGCTAGAGTTTTGAAGTTACAAAACGAGATAGTAACTATAATTAGATACGCTATTATTGACACTTTAAATATTAAATAAATGAATGTACAAATACCGATAGCGGGTTTAACGCTAAACGACGGTCAGACATACAACGGTCAGCTACCCATGTGGGCTACACGCCCGCTAATGGTGAAGGTGACAACGGGCACAAACGAGCCTATAAATATAATCGTGCGGGAAGGTGGTGCGATCCGAAAAGAAGTATCTTTGCCGTACCAACAATACGGCGTAGACGTTGATCTATCCTTTTCCGCTCCGTTACTTAGACGCGCGGATCGTAACGTATCAGAGGGTACACCATGGTTTCCCCAGCAGCTAATCGAGTTTTGGAGTACTGATATAGCGACTAGGATCATCATACCCGTATTCCACTGCGACGAAACGTATTGGGATACGCTAGGCGTAGACGCTGCATTACCCCAACCGCCAAAACCGCGCATACCGGGTCAGACGCTGGACATCTATTTCCCGTACTCTATACACCCGTCTGACGCGTTTCAAGTCGAGGTAGAACCTGTAACGGGTGCGCCTTCTGACGCGATATTCCCCGCTACTTATGTACTGGGAAACACGATCGACATTAAGTATATTAAGAAGTTGACGATTAAAAATGTTTGGGGGTCTGGACTGGATCAAGTGATTAACTATGAGGATCGGTTAATGTCCGACGTTGTTTACGATACCGGGCTTCAATGCGCTTTGCGCGCTAGATGGAACATGCGCAACGGGCAATGGTTTTGGGCGGCGTTTAAGGACTACTTTTGGTCTAACAAGTTCACCACTATCCGCGGTCGTGGAGGCGTGACGGAACAAGCAGAGATCACTATAAACCTAGAGTACGGCGAAGAGTGGTATAACGTGTATCAGGAGTTGCTAGTTTCTTCAAACGTAGTGTTCGAATTGAACATACCGGGTATAAACCAATACCAGTCGAAACGCTTTAGGGCGGAAGTTTCAGGCGACACGGGCGCGCGCTGGTCTAACAGTACCAAGACGTACAGACAGCAGGTGAGATTCAAGACAACGGAACTACAAGACAACTATGTGTTCCCATTAGCACCGGATCGGCCGCCTACACCGTCGATCGCGTTTAGCGCACAGCGCAACCCGTGGACGATCGGATCGGCGTATGCGGAAGGAATTACTAACAGCATATACAGTAACGCGGGATGGGAGGTGCAGAGCGAACCTAGCTGGCTTACCGTGACTAATGGCACAACGTTATTAACGCCCGATCTTTTTGAACAAGGGGGTGTAACAGTTACGCCGGGCCTTACATGGGAAGTGGGGAAAATCCCTTCGTCAAAAAGAATAAGGCTCAAGAAACCGTATACAGACTTAAACAACGAAATATATAGTCTTATAGCCGTCTCTCCGGGGTATATGTGTGATTTTGTGTATCTTAACGCGGACGGTAGTATAGCTTCTAATACATCTTGGATTTCTATAAACGGTAGGGTAAATACAGGTGCACGTCAGCAAGTAGGGGTATTAATAAGAAAAACGGACGATACTGCGATCACGCCCGCAGACGTCACGGCGATAAACGCCTATTGGGGTAAACGTTACTACCAATTTCCGGCGGGAGCTTCTAATCTCACCGCAACGGTAGCCGCCAACACTGGCGAAGCTAGAACGGGTAACATAGTCCTGAAAAGCAAGGCAGGGTCTACCACGTACAATATAGCAGTTACACAGGCCGGGGTTTCGGGTAACATATCGGTAGACACTCCAACGTTTAATGTAGACTATTTAGCACTCCCGGTAACAGTGGACGTTACATCGGTTGGCGCGTGGTCTGTGTCACAGCGGGATATGTGGATCACTCCGAGCGTTACAACAGGCCCGAACGGAACAACCGCCGTAACGTTAACGATCGCTAATAACGCAAGTACCGCAGCTAGAACCGGAACAGTAACGTTCTATAATGACCAAACCGAGGAGATAGCGGTAGTCACGGTTAATCAGGGTGGCGCGCTAACTTCAATCAGTGTAACGCCTACAAAGGTTACGGGGCCTAAAGCCGGAGCGGATTCTGCACCGGTTACTTGTGTTTCTAGCAATAGCTGGACTGTGAGTAGCGCGCCGAGTTGGGTATTTATCGCACCTACGTCTGGCAGCGCTGGCTCTAGTATAGTAGGCGTAGGTTTCGATCAACCGAACAACACAGGCGCAAAACGCAGCGGGCAGTTGAGAATCGAGAATACAACTACGCACGAGACCGCAATTTGTTTAATTGAACAGGAGGGATAAGAATGAAAATAGTATCATTAAGAATTAACGGTTACGACATAGACGGACTGGATAACGCAACAGTCAAGATCACATTAAACAACATTTCCCCAGTTACTATGACTGGGGATAGCGTCGCATTCAGCGCGTCGATAAAAGTGCCGAGAACGCCCGACAATGATCGGACGTTCATAGGGCTAAACAAAGGCTTGCTTAACTGTGAGTATTACGTAGCCGAGGTTCTGGTGTCGTCTATCCCGTTCAAGTATTACGCTTATGTGTCCGACGAGCCTACGCAATTTTACGCGAAGGTGTCAGCGACTGAAACGGAGTATACTATAAACTTGATAGAGAGTACAGACAAATGGTCTGATATTAGTTTACCTATATCAACGTTACCTGATTTTAGTCTCGTGAAGGATGGGGGGTTGAATTTAAGCGCCGCCAACCTTGCAAAGATAGTCCGTGAGTACGTGGACTTTCCGCAAATAACGTTTCCATCGATCAACCCGTTTTTCAACCCGGGTGGTCTGCTTCCTCAACCGGAAGACGCTGATGTATTAGCGCCTACCATGGTTTGCGCCCGAGGCAGTATCACCTGGCAGGACAACGTAGCGACGGGAACGGTGAAGTTTCTGCCTAAAGGCAGCACCAAGGGGCGCGGGGGATATAAGTATCCGGACACCGCAGCGGTTGTGCTGGATAACTCACAAATTTACATGTACGCTTCGTACTTCGGAGACCGTACAGGGGGAGGCCCCGCGGGATTTCTGATATCGGCAGGAGAGAACCAGCAGTTTCAAATGATCGTTGAATATAAGGGGGACACAATACCGACTACTAAACCTACTATTCAGTTACGTGGTGCGGTATCGGGGATAGGTAGGGCTATGTCTTACTACGGGAGCATAACCGATCGTATTTGGGTTTATGTTACGCCTGATAACGCGCAAATGACGGTTTACCCTAAACAGGACGCGTATATGCAACTGGCGGCGACTATCGGAGGTGTGACACGTACGGACTATTTCAGGTTCCCTGACGGATACGACCCGGAAGAGCTGATAAGATGCGGAGCGGGGCAAGCGGTGTTCGATGCAGCCATCAAGCCGCAATATGATTCAGTCGCTAATGTAGCCATTGATTTTCCGTACACCGACGTAAAAAACATAGTAGACGACATGTGCACGGCATGGCATTGGAGGAAGATTTACCGCAACGGCACGTTACGTGTAGAACCGATAGTAAACGCCGATCTACGGGATAGCACGCCTATGGCATGGACACGTGTACATGATTGGAGCGACAAGCTACGCAGCGTAGAGACGGTAGACGTGCCGGACGAGTTCGCAGATCAGTACGTTTGTACGATCGGTTCGGAAAAATTCAGCTATTCCAACGGGCCCGGAACGGTAACACCCGTTAAGGACGCTTACAAATCATCTGTTAAGTTCTCATATAACAGCCGGGTATTCCCGATCATGGGGCTAACCGCCGCGTTCGCTAGACCTAACAGCTATAATTACAATTATACGTTTGTGAAAAACATATATTACCCGTATATAAACCGACATTTCAAGATGTTTAGATCACGTGTACAGGTGAAGATCAAGGCACAATTAGAGTATGGAGACGTTGAGAACCTGAAATTAGGGGATGCTTATTACTTTTCGCAGCTAAACAGCTACTTCTATATCAAATCTCTAGGTGAGTATGACGTAGCAACCGGGAATTGTAAGCTATCTTTGTACAAAATGGATTTAAAATAACATAAAAATGGCGGATCAAGTAACATTATTAGACCTCAATTTCGGCACGTCTGAAGCCGAGAAAGGGCTAGACGCGTTAATAGCTAAGAGTATAGCCCTTGCAAAAACTAAGAAGGATTTGCAAGCGGCGTACGCTTCTGAAAAGAAGGAGCTGGACGCGCTAAATCAGAACTACGCGGACGGCCTTGTACAGCAAGACAAGTACGACGCGACCGTTAAAAAGTTGAACAAGTCTCTGATTGAGACGCAAAAAGCGATACTGGACAATACCGAGGCGAACAAACAGAATAACGCCGAGATCAAGTCTACAAAAACGCTCCTGGACAACGAGGCTACGAGCGTCAACGCTTTGCGCGCCCAACTGGCGCAAAACACCACCGAGCTGAACAAAATGAGCGAGGCGCAACGGACTACCAGCAAAGAGGGGCAAGACCTAACAGAACAGACCAAAGCATTATCGGATAAGCTTAAAGAGCTGGAGAAGTCGGTAGGCGACAACCGCCGTAACGTGGGTAACTACGCCGAGAGCGTTAAAGACGGCATACTTCAAACACAAGGGTTATCCGGCAGTACGGGTGCGCTGGTAGGGCAAATGAAAAGCGGAATAGCAGGGGTGCAAGCGTTCAACGCAGCGTTAAAGGCGAACCCTATTATTTTTGTCGTTTCGCTTGTCTTAACTCTTATCGGGATCATTGAGAAGCTGATGAAACGCAACAGCGAGCTAGCGACTAGCCTAAAGGCGGCGTTTGCTCCGTTTAAGGTCGTTTTCGGGCGTTTACTGGACTGGATAACCGGATTGTTTGAAGGCGTAGCGTTCGTGCTTGAAAACATCGCTAAGGGCGTTACATGGCTTTTGGATAAATTAGGGCTTATCAGCGAGGAGACGAAGAGGGCGGCGGCGGAAGGCGCACGGTTGGCGGGCGAGACGCAGAAGATTTACCAAGCTGAAACGGCGGCACTTGTGCCAATGGCACAAATGCGGCGAGAGATGGAGGAGCTTAAGACACTGGCGGCGGATCAAAACAAGTCAGCGGCGGAGCGTACTAAATTGCTAGAACAGGCTAGGGAAAAGTTACATGCCATCCGTGATATGGAGTTGTCCGTACTGGACGCAAAATATAAGCAGATCAAAGCCGAGAACCAACTAGGCTATTCAAGCGACGAAGATTTGCGGAAAGAACAGGAAGCCCTTGCAGCACTGGAAGCGGCTAGAGCAAGTTACGCCACACAGGAGAAGGAAATGTCGGGGCAGGTGTCCGGGTTCATAAAGCAAGAACGCGACAAGCAGGCAGCGGCGGCACAAGCAGCGGCGGCGAAGTCAGCGAAGGCGGCGGAAGACGCAGCGAAGCGCGAAGCAGAAGCACAGAAGAAGGCGCAGGACGCGATCAAAGCGGCGCAGGACGCGCAACTCAAAAAATACTCGGAAGCAGTTACCGCGATGCAGCTAGATATAGCACAGCGCGAAATTGAAGGGGCTCAAATCTCATTGCAAGAACTGCAAGCGGTGAACGATCAGAAGATAGAGATTGAGACGTACAGACGCGCACAGGGTCTGATCGGAGAGCAGGAGTATATAAACAACGTTCGCCAACTCGAGTTGGAGTATGCCGCGGAGGTTAAAGCCCGGAAGGACGAGGAAGATCAGCAGGAGAGAGACCGTCAAGCTCTCAACATGGAGAACGAGCGATCATTAGCCGATATGAAAATGACCAATGATCTGGAAAGTCAGCTTGCAAGGCTGGACGCGCAAAAGGCAGCCGAGATCGCGAACGCGGAAGCCATCGGAGCGGATACAGCTGCCATAACGGAAAAGTACGAGATCATGAAGGACGAGACAAAGAAGAAATATTATAATGCGCAGTTGGAAATGGCAGCGGGCACAGCCGGGCAGCTTTCAAGCTTGTTAGGTGAGGAAAGCGCGGCGGGCAAAGCATTTGCCACGGCGCAGGCTCTTATCAACACGTATTTAGGAGCGTCTAAAGCACTGGCGCAGGGCGGTATCTGGGGTATCGCGCAGGCGGCTATCGTGGTGGCGGCTGGTATGAAGAACGTTATGTCTATTAACAAAACTAAAGAGCCGGACACCAAGATCAATACAAGCGTGAAGAAATACGCGAAGGGCGGACAAATATACGGCCCTAGCCATTCAGCGGGCGGCGTAACGTTCACCGGGTCGAACGGGCAACAGTTCGAGGCCGAAGGCGGGGAGAATATGTATATTTTGAATCGGAAGGCATCCGGCGCGATCAACGCCTTATCAGCTCTTAATATGGAGTACGGCGGGCGTTCTTTCGGATCGTCCGGCGTGTATCGGTACGCCAACGGCGGCAAAATCGACGTAGGCGGCGGATCAACTATGACGCTACCAAGCAATTTCAGCCTGTCGAACGATAGCTTGCGGAAATTAGCGGCGATCATGTACGATTCAGTGGCTAGCGTTCCCGCTCCACGGGTGGCGGTTACCGACATAGACGAGGGTCAACAACAATATAATAGTGTACAGGTAGCGGCTAGCCTATAAATCGTAGGTAAAGCCGCGGCCTCGTGCCGTTAAATAATATATCTTTGTACCAATAATACAGTAATATATGAAAATATTTGAAAAGTTACGCATTATAGAAGCCGGGGAAACCGCAAACTACTATGAAGAAGGGGGAAAGGCTTATAAATTAGTCATCTCTGCGAGTGCTTTCCCGTCTCTAGTCAGCTTGGGTAATTCCCGGCCTATTCATGCACGTCGTACGCACAACGGTTCGGATTTGCTGGACGGGTATATAGGGCATTTCGCCAACTTCACACATGACGAAAATGCCGTTTACGCTGATCTGGTTATGTCGGAAGCCCTGGAAAGTGCGTATCCTAGCGAATATAATTTTATGGTTGCCATGATCGAGAAAGAGCCGGAGCTATTAGGCGTATCGGTGAATCAGTCTGACGTTAAACAGTTAGACGAAGAAGCGCAAACCGCAACCGTAACAGAAGTAAGAGAATTATTTAGTGCCGATCTGGTGGGACTTCCCGCGGCTACTAGTTCTTTATTTAATAACAATTTAAACAATTTAAAC
>ERZ1034842.608-NODE-608-length-13189-cov-10.886859_pt1 | contig 13189 bp, 28 predicted proteins | sample MGYA00520634_ERZ1034842 | MGnify/ENA primary metagenome ERZ1034842 (study PRJEB33766, sample SAMN09781734) | gut metagenome | biome: gut microbiome | host: Homo sapiens | place: Madagascar | study: EMG produced TPA metagenomics assembly of the PRJNA485056 data... | reverse complement strand
GGCAGCTCACAGGTCGGCAAGATGTTGGACAGCTCACAGGTCGGCGAGATGTGGGAAAGCTCACAGGTCGGCGAGATGTTGGAAAGCTCACAGGTCGGCGAGATGTTGGACAGCTCACAGGTCGGCGAGATGTGGGGCAGCTCACAGGTCGGCAAGATGTTGGACAGCTCACAGGTCGGCAAGATGTGGGAAAGCTCACAGGTCGGCGAGATGTGGGGCAGAAGCACCGCAAGAGATTTCAAAAACTGGCCGAAGGTTAAGATCTGGGTATCTCCAGAAGGCACTTTTGAGATGGTAGCACACCAGAATAAAAGCGAGGAATAACATATGCAGGAACAGAAGAAAAACGGAACCTGGGGCGAATTCGAAGACTTTTTCGCAACCGCAGTAATCGCCCAGGCACAGAGAAGTACAAAGAGATGGTTTACTGCGTGGCTTGTAACTGTGGTTGCTTTACTGGTAAGCAATGCAATGTGGTTTGCAAGCAGATAGGGAGGGAAGACAATGACCAAATGTCATGAGCGGAAACACCAGGCGGCACTCAGCTATGTGTCTGTCATGAGCGATCCGGAGCGGGCAACGGAAGTCTACGAAGAACATCAGCAGTACGAAGACAAGCTGTTTTGGCTTGCTATGATCTGCTGGACGCTGACAGCCATTGCGGTTGTTGTACTGGCATGAGTCGGAGAATGTGCGGAACGAACCGGGCGGCGGCGCTGACGGGCGCAAGTCGTTACACCGGGTACGCGAAGCCAAAGAAAAAGGCCGTCAGCTTGACGGAGCTGAACGGCCAACTGGTAAATAAATTACAGTTACAGTTTAACAGGATTAATCCAGAAAGGCAATATGGAAAACTATAAATGTTGCGAGAGCGCACGAGGTATAGCCATAAATGAAAAAGAGCTGGACGAACTTTTTTCAGTAAAATATACAGGAATAATAGTGGACGCGCTTGACGAAGATAAGGGCTTTTGCGTGTCAATCGTTATACCAGATGAACAGTTGCCGAGGTTTATGAGAAAAATAGCAAGAAATATGAGGGACGAAACGTTGAGAACCCTAAGAGTAAGATTATGAGGAGGTAAAGACAGATGGGTGAGAAAAATATGGTTGAAATCCCGTATGAGGATTTTAAGGCACTAATGGAACAGAAAGGACGCGTTGAAGCTGCACTGGCTCTTTTAAAAACAGGAACGGGAAGCTATGTGAGAGGCCCCGAGATGATTGCTATTCTGACAGGAGATGCGCCATGTGGTGCGGAATAGGACCGGAAGACGGTCGAAGAGTTCCGGACTGCGATGCGTATGACTATGCAAAAGCGCATCTGGATGAAATGCCGGAGAAGGACAAGCAGCTGTTTGTGGAGTTTTTCTTCTCCGGTAACTGGGTAAAGGAGGGCGATGACGATGCTGAAGCCGTATAACGAGCTTAGAAAAGTGGATGTTTCCGAGTATTGCATGGAGCGCGATGGGATTAAATATCTGAACTGGGCGAAGTGCATTGATCTTTTGCGCGAGTATGGAGCAGAGGAAGTTTATTTTGAACCTATCCCCAATCCAAAGACCGGAGGCAGCCTTTATTATACAGACTTGGAATTTGAGGATAAGAGCGGAATTAAGAATCGCTGCTATGAGACGCGCATCAAGGTCGTGATCGATGGCAAAGAGTACATTATGCAGTCGCCGGTTATGAACGGAAGCAATCCGGTTAAAGACAACAGTATGAGCCAGCAGCGTGTCTGGAACAGTATGACACGGTCATTTGTAAAGTGCGTAGCAATTCACACGGGGCTTGGCTTTAACCTGTGGCTTAAAGAGGAGCAGCAGCCATTTGATAATGTGATTCCGGGTGATGAACCTCTGGCAAGTACAGCGCAGATTTTGACTCTTAAAAAACTGGCAGATAAGCACAACGTGAATATGGATCGTTGGCTTGCATCAAATGACCGTACCTGGGACAACCTTACCGGAAACGAAGCGGGAGCCATGCTGAATGCTCTGAAGGAAAAATATGGAGATGATTAAGTGTGGAGAGCAAGGGTAAATTGATAAGTGCTGCAAAGGACTGGGTGTCCGGTAAATTCCGACTGACGTTTGAGATTGAGGACGATGTATCCGGTCAGATTGACGGCATAGCGGACAAGCCGCTGCGGATTAAAGCGGCGCACTGGAGAGAAAAACGTAGCCTTGACAGCAATGCATATTACTGGGTACTCCTTTCAAAACTTGCCGAAGATCTCCATATATCGAAACCACGGGCACATAACATCATGCTGCGGGAATACGGACAAGTGGAACTGGTAGACGGTTCCAGGTGTTATGTCCGAATCCCGGACACGGAAGAAGCCGAAAACGATGTCATGGAAAGGACCGTTTTTCATCTTCGGCCAACATCACAGGTGGTCGAGGGGAAAGACGGAATCAGCTACCGCACCTATGTTGTACTGATGGGTTCCAGCCGCTACGACACTGCCGAGATGTCGCATCTTCTGGATGGTCTGATATATGAGTGCAAGCTACTTGGTATTGAGACAGCTACACCGGAAGAACTGGAACGCATGAAGCAACTTTACGATCAGAACCGGAGGGAAGATGGCTAAGAGACTTTGGAGCGTTTTTACAGATGATATGGACCATTGCTACTTTACTGGCTCATCAGTGGTAGAGCGGCACCATATCTTTGAGAGCCGACAGGGGTTTAAACAGAAATCAGAAGCAAGAGGGTTTGTGATACCGCTGCGGCCAGACCTGCATCCGAACGGGTCGAGGTTTATCCGGTCAGAAGAGAACTTACAGATTGACCGGAAGCTGAAACAGATGGCCCAGACATACTACGAGGAGCATTACGGGAGCCGTGATAACTTCCGGCAGGAGTTTGGCAAATCATATTTATGATGTATAGCCGCAAGGCTTTACATATAGCTCATGGCTTTAATTAATGTGTCACGACAGTCTTTAAATGCCATTGATATTGCCCCGCACGCTGATATCTGTCCTGCGGGGCAGAAAGGAGGACTATGGATTTTAAAATTACATCTGCCGCAACAGCGGCTGTATATAATGCGATAGGCGTAGGGCGTGAGAATGCAACAAGACGCAGTGATCTGGTAAGACAGACAGGTCTTCCGGACCGGGCGGTCCGGCGGGCAATCGAAATCCTTAGATATGATCGGCCCATCCTCACTGCGGATAACGGAAAAGGTTATTATATCCCCTTGTCAAACGATCAGGGGCGGCGAGAAGCCGAACGGTGGGTAGAAACGCAGAATCGCAGATGCAAAAGCATAAAAACAGCAGAAAGAGGAGCAAAGCGCTTTGCGAAGCAAGGCACTAAGAGCGGCCAGATAGTCGGTCAGCTTTCGCTCTTTGGAGGTATCGGAAATGGGTAAAGCACAGAGAGAAAAGGGTGCCAGGGGAGAAAGGGAGCTGGCTGGAATACTCCGGGAGGAGGGATACGACACCAGAAGAGGGCAGCAATATTGCGGCGCAGCGGGAAACGCTGACGTGATCGGTCTTCCTGGTATCCATATTGAGTGCAAGAGGGTCGAGAAGCTGAATCTTCTGGATGCAGTAGCACAGGCGGTGCATGACGCACTGCCCGGCCTGCTCCCGGCGGTATTCCATCGGCGCGACCGCTGCGAATGGTTGGTAACCATGCGGCTTACCGACTGGATCCAGATTTACAGAGAGTGGGAGGCCGGAAGAGATGAGAGATAGCTTGATATTTTACAGCAGCTTTGCAAAAGCTATCAAGCGCCTGTCGGACGCAGAACAGCTTAAGGCACTGTGGACCATCATTGATTATGGCCTGGAGGATACGGAGCCAGAGGATGACGGAGGTACATATATGTCTATCTTTGATATGGCAAAGCCCCAGATTGATGCCAACATCAAGCGCAAAGCCGATGGGGCTAAGGGCGGGCGTCCGGCGAAACATATTAATATAGAAGAAACCAGTGGTTATGAAAATGAAAAACCAGTGGTTAAGAAGAAAAAGAAAGAAGCACAGCCGGAAGATAACAGCCCTGTTGTTGGATACATACCGTTGGTTGACGGAACTGAGTATGCTGTCACAGAAAATGCGCTTGAAGAGTGGCAAAAGCTTTACCCGGCCATAGATGCTAAACAGGAGTTAAGGTCACTTATTGGATGGAATAAAGCCAACCCTACATATAAAAAGACTCGTGCCGGAATTAACAGGCACCTTAATAGCTGGTTTTCCAGAGCGCAGAACAGTGCGAAAAAGGGCGGACAGCAGAAAAAGCAGAACGCATTCTGCAACTTCGAAGACCGCGGGACCAACTACGATGACCTGGTAAACAACAGCGTAAAGGAATGGATTGGAGGGGACGCATGATAAAGCTTTTAAAAGGTTTTGATATCAGAGTGAGAATCATAAGCGAAGAGCATAAGCATCACAGATTCTGCGGTACCGTGATCGGCAGCTATGATGGTGTATACGGTGTGATGTTGGATACCGGAGAGTATGCGGACATTCCGGCAGACCAGGCGCAGGTGATAATGGTTAAAGAGAACATCGCAAAAGCTGGAGGGATGAAAAAATGAGACTGATTAACGCAGACTCACTGATAAGTTGCCTGAATGACTACGCATTGCAGAACGCACCTATATATGGCAGGCACCAGAATGATTCAGCATATGATACTATTCAGAGCTGCATAAAGGCCGTTGGTGAGTGCAAAAGCGTGGATTGCGTGCAAGAAATTAAACGGCAGGTTGAGAATACGCATCAGGACTTAGGCGGGCTTGAACCATACAAGAATGAACGGTGGTTTAAGATAGGCTTGGATCTGATGTACGACCAGGTCATGGATATTATCAAGCAGATGGGCGGATCCAGCGCCGGAGAGCCTGGCACAAGCGCAGTAGGTCAGGGAAACGGAAGTAAATTCTATGACTAATTTATGACTAACTTATAACTTTCTATGACTAAATTAAGATTTGGAGGTCATGACGGAAAATGAAATGTGAAAATTGCATAGCCTGCTTACCGTATTTCGATGGGAGAAAAACACAATTACGTTGCTCTATTGGAGAAGGCAATGATGGAAGCGTGCGCTGCGGACTTAAACGGAAAACTATAATCAAGAGGCTGAAAGAAAAATACAAATTAGGAAATTAAGATTGGAGAAAAGAATATGGCTGGAAAGAGCATTTATTTTACGCAAAAAGAGCTGGAGGGACTTAGAGATTTTTTTAATTACCTTAATACAGATGGCCGACCGGACGATGAAAGACTATATGCTTATTGGCTGGAAAAAATTGGGACCGCCGAAGGAAAAATAATTGAAGCGTGTAAAAATTAAGATTGAGGTGTGAAATGTTTGATATTGAAAAAGCAAAAAGTAGAGGACTGGATCCAGCACAGATAGAAATCATGAAAAAAATTAACGAAAATAGCGTAAAAAGAGATAATTGCAAAAAGCATGATTTTGCAGAAGGCAGCAGGCTGGGGAAGTATAGATGTAAAAATTGCGGATGTGAAGAGAGTGTAGAATTTGTATTAGGCTATAAGCAAGGCTTAAAACATGCTGCCGAGAATTAAGATTTGGAGAAAAATAGAAAATGAAGGTGAAGGATTTATGGAAATTAGTTTTGCAAATAGCCATCATTGCCGCGTACTGTATTGCCATCGCTAAACTATTCGGAAATCAGATGGATAGGATTGAGGGGTTGTGCACGATGTGCGTGGCAGATCATATATCTTTGCGGGATTAAGATTTGGAGGACTAAGCAATGTCGGTGTTTATCGGGAACAAAGAGTTTCTGGATTGTACAGAATGTTCGAGATGTGAGACCAGAGATGGGCTAAAGCATGGTGTAAGATATGGCATCTGCGGTATGAGCGGAAACATCGTATACCTTGAACCGTGGAAAGAACGGAGGATATGCGGGAATGGCTGGATCCATCACCATGTTTCTAGTTGTGCCTTGTATGAGAAGGCTTGAAAATAACTGCTAAACTGAAATTTAGTTGCCGACATTAATGCCGGAAACATGGCGCTTAACTTAGGAGGTGAGATATACGGCAGTAACTATTTACATCGTCAAGAAAAATGAGCAGTTTGTTGGAATGCACACTGCAAAAGAGATTGCAAACCTGCTTAAGTGCAAAGAGGGAACCGTTGGCGTATATGCCAGGAATGGCTTGCGGCTTTACGGAGAGTATGAATTTAAGGCAGTAGACAGCAAGCCTTTGGCGAAAGATATGCGCAGGTTATCTTTGGAATATGAAAAGGTGAGGACTCAGTTACTTAATAGCCGGTATGATTTGAGTAGAATCAAGATCATACCAGAAATGGAGCCAGAGGATGAGAACAAGGGAAGCAAAGATGTCGGATTATGACGTTCCAAAAGAGGACGAAGCCCAGCTTGACACTTACTGCCGCAGCCCGGACCCGGAGATAAAGCTTATCCTTTTCGGATGCGCAATATCAAAGGCTCCTGGCATGGAGATAGTGATATACGAGAGCCTGACGGCAAAGGATCCGAAAGAAGCCGGATACTACAGCCTTTTGCGAAAAGGCCGGGACATTCCGGCTAAGACCGATGATTTTTACGGATACCGCAGAAAAGTCAAAGCAGAGTTTTACCACAGGCTGAAACTGTTTGGCCTATGGAAATACACGTAAGGAGATATAAGGATTATGGAGCATAAAAATAAGTGGTGGTCACCCGCCAAGATGATACCACCACTTCCCTAATCCGCTTAAGCCCATTGTATCAAACTTAAGCGGATTACGCAAGAGGAGGATACTATGGGCCAGAACATCAAAAGAGAAATCATTGACAACATTGTTGTTACCATGTCGATTTACATTTCAGATCAGGACACGCTTGCTATTCTGGATAGCGTGATATCCAGCGAGCTTACAAAGGTTAATTTACAGGAGATTTGCTCTCTTCCGGCTGAGTGGAAAACTGACGCGGAACAGCGAAACGCATATCTCATTGAGCTTTTTAAAATCAAGAAGCGTGCACTCAAGAAAGCCACACTGGACGGATATGTGCGAGCGGTAAAGCATTTCGCGGAGATGATCGGAAAGCCGCTTGATAAGGCAGATACCTTTGATGTTGAGTGGTATCTCGCACAGTATGAAAAGCGGCCTGGTACAAAAGGTCCTAGAGTGCAAAATACCACATACAATAATGAACGCCGCTTCCTGTCTGCGTTTTACACTTGGATGCGAAAAGCAAAGATCATTGGCGAGAATCCGGTGGAAGCAACGGAACCGAAAAAGGTTGCGCTTAAACCTATAGATTATTTCAGCCGGGCTGAGATCATTCACATGCGAGATGCGTGTAAAAATATTCGGGAACGGGCCATCATTGAAGTGTTCCGAAGCACCGGCGCGCGTGTAGGTGAGGTTTCTGAGATCAGAATTGAACAGGTCAATCTTGAAACTGGAGATATTCTGATAGAGGGCGAAAAGGGCGGCAGATATCGCACGTTGTATCTTGACGATGATGCACGGTACTACTACGGCATGTATCTGGAGAGCCGGACGGATGCCAGCCCGTTTATGTTTCCTCAGTCCAGAAAGCCATACGGGCAGATGAGCGTATGCGGATTCCGCACGATCATAAAAAACGTTGGAGCGCGAGCAGAGGTGAAAAGCGCCGTATATCCGCATAAGATGCGCAAGACGTTGGGAATGAATTTGAAAAACAGAAAGGTCGATATTGGTATCATACAAGAAATTCTTGGACATGCCAGCCCGGCGGTGACAAGCATGTATTATGCTCAGTCTACACCGAAAACGCTGAGAGATGTCCGGGAAATGGTACAGATTTGAGACTAGTACGAAAAATGAATAGAGGTGAGAGTAATTGAAATTATCGAAGATTAAAGGACGGGCTGGCTGTTTAGGTATGGAGGAATAAAGGTGGCAAAGAAAATGGAAGAGGACACCATAACAACGGTGGAATGCTGGAAGCTGCGAGGGCTTATCAGTGATGTCACACAATGGCGTATATTAACCCGTGATGAGTATAAACAGATCTGCGACATTATAATGGGAGCAATGAAAAGATGCTTGGAGGAGAGTGACAAAAATGAGAATACGACCGATTCTGTTTAACGGGGAAATGGTGCGGGCAATTCTGGACGGGCGAAAGACCTGCACACGGCGAGTAGTTAAGCCACAGTGGAATGGTTGCGATTATTTCGTGCACATACATGATGAATTTTTGTATGATTCGAAAGACAATGTTGTGTATTGCGCAAGATGTGGGGAACCGTTAAGCCCGGCCAGGAAGCCGCCGTATCGTCCAGGAGACATCCTGTATGTTCGGGAAACATATGTAGCGTGGGATTTGGTTGCGCTTGACGGAACAGGAATCACATTTCATTATTGCTACAGAGCAACGGACCCAAATGGAAATAGAGTACCAACGTCACCAGAGCATGATGAATGGAAGGAAAGGCCGTGGATTCCGTCAATCCATATGCCGAAAAAAGCAGCGCGAATCTGGCTGCAGGTGACTGATGTGAAGGTGGAACGGTTACAGGATATTACGCCGAAGGACGCTAAAAACGAAGGAGTAGGGGATCTTTTTTACGATGATATCGGATACAGTGACAAAGATTATGGAACAGAGGTAGATCCAGAGTACGGAGTTGCTAAGGAACAATTTGCTTGGCTTTGGGATTCCACTATTAAGAAAGCGGCTCTTGACTGTTATGGTTGGGATGCGAACCCGTGGGTTTGGGTAATCGAGTTTGAGCGTCGCGAGAAGCCGGAGGAATAAATGAATAGAAAAGAAACAACGAAGTTTTTAAGTGATTTGCTTATAAGCGAAAAATTCAGCGGCATGGGTAAATACTGGGCCAGAGAGGTGAGCATTGACCCGACACGAAGCGAATTATCAAAGCGTGTGGATTTTATGCAGTTTATGCCGCCGGGACAGACAACGGTATCAGCCATCGAAAAGGGAATATTTGTCTGCTATGAGATTAAAAGCTGCCGGGAAGATGTTTTTTCAGGGAATGGACTGAATTTTATCGGCGAGAAGAATTACATAGTGACCACGATGCAGGGATACAAAGATATTCTGCCGGATTACCGAGACGGTACACTGAATGAGCATATCAAGAAGCTGAACGGAAGAAAAGGAAACTATGGTATTCTGGTAGCCATGCCGGAAGGGGCTGACCCGTTTGAGGAAATGAATAAACCTACACCGATTGAAACGAAATGCACATGGAAACTGTCAACGATGATAAAGTGCTTTGAAGGACTGAGGGAAAAATCAATGACGGAGTTACTGTTCTGCATGCTGCGGAGCGGGAAAAATTAAAGGAGAGTAGTGCAATGACATACGAGAAAGCTGCCGTTATTATCGGAAATATCCCTATTAACTGGGTTGATGAATGTTATACCGTTTGCGAGTACCAGGAAGCAAAAAGGGTTGCAATAAAAGCATTGATGGAACAGGACTCAAAAATCAATCCCGGGAATGAAAAAAGCAATGAATACTGCGAGCCGGACTGCAAATATTTGAGCAGCCGCCATAACTGCCAGAAGTACCATAAGGGACTGGCATACAGTAAATGCTCCATTGGCGGCGCATCGTTTGGAGCTACACACGAAAGATGTAGCGAATGTGAGAAAGATCACATCATATCGGAGTTGGAAGCGAGGGACAAGCCGCAGAAGGTCTTATACCGGAAGCAAAGCTATGGAACACCCTGGCTGTGCCCGGCATGCGAAGCCGATCAGAGCGAGGTTCAGTTTATCGACACTGGAGGAGCAACGATAGGCGGTAAGTATTCTTTCTGTTGGGCGTGCGGGCAGAAGCTGGATTGGGATGTTGAAGAACATAAGGAGGATTAGATGGGAGTAACTATTGAAAGCAAACACAGAAGTATTGATTTAGGATATGGCGGATTCAGAAATTTACGGATGAAGGTCGCAGAGTTGACAGCTCCAGATATTTATGAGCATTATGAGTATTTGGAGCAATCAGTTGATATGGACAGCAGAGAAAGAGAAAAATTCTTTGATTCCTACAATCAAAAGATTCAGGAGCTTGACGAAAAATATGATGGCAAATACACATATATTCTCGATTTCTTGTATGCGTCAGATTGTAATGCAAGTATGGATTTGGAACATTGCAAAGGTATCTGGGAAATTATCAAAGAATATGACGATAAAGTCTGCTACGGATATATAGGGAGACCGGATTGCGCAATGTTTTCGGATTTCAAAGAGGTCATAAAAGATGCCATTGAATCCAGCGAAGGGATAGAATGGATTTAACATTTAATCATACAATTAAGTTCGTAGAGGTGAATCACCGATTTTTAGGTGACTCACCTCTTTTCTATATTTAATACAATGAAAATAGGGTGATAGTATATGAACCTTAACCAGATACAAAGAAAACTACAAGGGGGATTTTATGAACGTAAAAGAAATTAACATAAAAGACATAAGGCCATATGAGAAAAATCCTCGCAAAAACAACAGTGCTGTAGCATATGTAGCAGAAAGCATAAAACAGTTTGGGTTTAAAGTTCCGATAATTATTGATAAAAACAATATCATTGTTGCGGGGCATACCAGATATAAAGCTGCCAAAAAACTTGGTATAAATACTGTCCCGGTCATTATCGCAGATGATCTTACGGATGAGCAGATAAAAGCATTTCGGCTGGCAGACAACAAAGTCGCGGAACAAGCAGAATGGGACATAGATTTGCTCAATGAAGAACTGGAAGAAATATTCGATATTGACATGACTGACTTTGGTTTTGAGGTACTGGAAGAAGAGAAAGAAGTTGAAGAGGACGGCTACGAGCCTGTAAAACCAAAAGAACCAGTTACACAAAAGGGCGATATTTGGAAAATGGGCGGACATGTTCTGTTATGCGGCGATAGCACGTGCACAACAGATGTCGAAAAACTGATGCAAAGTGAAAAAGCGGATATGTGCTTCACGGATCCTCCTTATGGATATGAGTATCAGAGCAATGCGAGAAATAAAAGTAAAAAATTTGATGTTATCGAAAATGATGATAAGATATTAGACTTTTTTCCGAATATACAGTTAGTATGCAATGGCTTTGTATTTGTATGCACAACGTGGAAAGTTCTTGATAAATGGCTGCCACTTTTTAAAAAATATCATGAGCTAACCAACATGATTATCTGGAACAAGGGAGGCGGTGGAATTGGAGATTTAAAACACACTTTTAGCACAGACTATGAAGTTATACTTTGTGCGAGCAATGGTAAGGAATTAACAGGGAAAAGAATAGGGTCAGTATGGACCATCAAAAAAGATTCATCGTCCAGTTATGTGCATCCAACGCAAAAACCAGTTAAGTTGTCCGAGTTTGCGATACGAAACACAACAGAGCGCGGCGACATCGTACTTGATTTGTTCGGCGGCTCCGGATCGACGCTGATTGCATGCGAACAGATGGAAAGAAAATGCAGAATAATGGAGTATGATCCTGCTTACTGTGATGTCATAGTGGATAGGTGGGAAAAGCTTACGGGTAATAAAGCAGAATTGGTCCGTTGAAGAAAAAGAAAGGTGAGAAGCTGATGACATGGCAAACGAGAAAAACTTAATCGCAGGAGCACATAAGCTAACTGTCGATGAACAGTCAAAGGGCGGAAAAAAATCCGGACAGGCACGCCGAAAAAAAAAGACGCTTTCAGAGCTTGCCAGAATGATTGCAGATAACCCGGCTCCTGATAATGTAAAAAGAAAACTGGTCCAGCTTGGAATTGATGATGAGAACGCTGACAACAACGCAGCTGTTGCAGCTTCTGTATATAGGAGCGCATTAAAGGGGAATATGTTAGCTGTCGAAAAGTGGGAGCAACTTACTGCAGTACCAGAAGCCGCCAGAGCAGCAGGTGAGTATCATCTTGACCTTGATATCATAGCCGATGTGTTTCACCCGATGGTGCGGGACATCCGGCGCGGAATGCACACAGAATATGTTTTACCCGGCGGACGCGGTAGCACGAAGTCTTCCGTGATTTCGTGTATTATCATAGAGCTTTTAAAAAACCACTCAGATATGCACGCCCTGGTTCTGCGTAAGGTCGGTAACACTATTAAAGATTCTGTGTATGCGCAGATCAAGTGGGCCGTTTCGAAGATGGGACTGGAAGAAGAATTTAAGTTCAAGACCTCACCATTCGAGATAACCTATAAGCCGACAGGGCAGAAGATATATTTCCGTGGTGCTGACGATCCGCTTAAGATTAAGTCCATCAAGCCGGAGTTTGGCTACAACGGAATCGTGTGGTTTGAGGAGATGGATCAGTTCGCCGGGCCGGAAGAGGTCAGAAACATACAGCAGTCAGCTATCCGTGGCGGTGACAAGGCGTATAGGTTTAAGTCTTTCAACCCACCGAGGAGCAAAAACAACTGGGCGAATGAGTACACCACGGAAGCAGAGTTTAAAGACGATGCGGCGCGGGTGGTGCGAAGCACATACAAGGATGTTCCGGCAGAATGGTTGGGCGAACAGTTCATCAATGATGCCGAGCATCTGAAAGAGGTCAATCCTGCTGCCTACGAAAACGAGTACATGGGCGAAGCAAACGGAAACGGCGGCAATGTCTTTGAATTTATCGAGGAGCGGACCATAACTGACGAAGAAATCAGCCAGATGGACCGCATCTATCAGGGCGTTGACTGGGGGTTTTACCCGGACCCGTATGCGTTTGTACGCATATATTACGATTCTGCTCGCGAGACTATATTTTTTATTGACGAGATGCGCGAGAACAAAAAAACGAATAGTTGGACATCCAAAGAGATTAAAAGGCGTGGTTACGATGATTATGTTATCACTTGTGATGGCGCAGAGCCGAAGTCTGTGACGGATTACAGGGATGCTGGTTTAGCAGCAAGAGCGGCGAAGAAAGGCCCTGGGAGCGTTGAATACTCCATGAAGTGGTTACAGGGCAAGAAGCTGGTTATGGACCCGAACCGGACACCGGAAGCCTGTAAAGAATTTAAAAAATACGAATACGACCGGGACAAGGATGGCAATATCATAAGCGGATACCCAGACCGGGACAACCATTTGATTGACGCGACCCGTTACGCTACGGAATCGCTGTGGGAGAGACGGGGGAATAGTGCATAATGGGAATCTTATCAACGATAAAAAGGTGGTTTAGCATGATTTTTAA
>ERZ1034842.600-NODE-600-length-13275-cov-12.231089_pt1 | contig 13275 bp, 4 predicted proteins | sample MGYA00520634_ERZ1034842 | MGnify/ENA primary metagenome ERZ1034842 (study PRJEB33766, sample SAMN09781734) | gut metagenome | biome: gut microbiome | host: Homo sapiens | place: Madagascar | study: EMG produced TPA metagenomics assembly of the PRJNA485056 data set... | reverse complement strand
CAACAGACGTAGAAGAGAACAAGCAGTTATATATTGGTTCGGGATTAATCGCCATTACATTAGATAGATGGGAAACGAGTAGATTAGCAGTGGATCCAAATGGCGTAATTGCTCAGAGTCTCATAGGGAAAATTATTATCGGAGAATCTTTATTTATTGGTAACGAGAATAACACCTTAAAAATAATGCCCGAAGGTATATATGTTTACGATAATGACGCTAGTCATGAGCTACGTGTTTTTATTGGAATAGATGAAAAAGATAATAAAGCAAAAATGGCGCTATATAGTTCTACTGGGGATAAAAGCTTAGTTCTTTCAGAAGAAGGGATTTATAATTGCTATCAAATTTCAGATAGAGATAGTTTTGACTACTATAAACCATTTGAAACATACTTCTTTATACCTAGTAACTTACAAAAAACATTTGAGGCTAGATTAATTGTTGACTTGCAAAAATTTAGATCATATAGCAAATCAAGTGGTTCTACAAAGATAAACTTAACAACAACTGGTGGTTCTGGGTTGATAGATGTTAGTTTAAGTGGCGTATCTGGTAGTGCAAGTGGAACAATGGTTAGTGGCGGTGGGACGTCTGGTATTAGTAGTATATATAGACATACTACAACAGCACCATATGGATCTTCAAATGGGGATCAAGGGAATATAGAAATGGGTAGTCATTATCATTGGGTGGATACAGAACATACTCATGCAGTTTCTATTAATATGGGTTCACATAGTCATTCAATAACCGTCAGTGGTTCTGCTAGTGCTAGTTCGCATACTCACGGAATAACGATGCCATCTCATGAGCATAACCTTGTTTATGGTATTTATGAAACCGACTATTTCCCAACTTGCGAGGTTTATGTTGGCGAGTTAAAAGTTGCTACATTGAATAGTCAAAATAGATATGCAAACATTGATATAACAAGTCAATTTAGTAAATTGGCTTCTGGATCTCATAAAATATCTATTAAAACTCCAAACAAACAAGAGTTAGGCAGAGCGTCTTTTACATTATTTTGGAGTGGTTTTTATAACTATAATTAATGGGGTGTTATTTAGTGGAAATCAGCGATATTATCACATTTCAAAAACAATTAAAATATGATATTGATGAACAAGAAAGTGTTGTTGCATATATATCTGCAACGTTAGATAAAACAAATTTACAATATAGCTTCAACATTCAAATTTTTAATAAAGATTTTTACAACGCAAATCAAGATATTATCGAAGATGATATTATCAATTTTTACGAAGAAATTGGGGATTATTTAGCCCCAAGTAAGCAAGCAAGGCTTTTTAATATGATGGCTTATAGATAAGCAAGGAGGGCAAAAATGAAAACAATTCATGATTCACTGTTTGCTCATTGGAATACGGACGAGTTTGGTAATCCTATTTCTGTTCAAACGACAGAGCAACAAAAAGTTAGCCCAATCCATTTATGTATTCAATTGTCGCAAATACCAGATCAATTACATCGGTTAGTTGTTGTTGATGTAAACACAGACCAAATATTAAACGAAGCATTTGATGTTGAATTGTTAAATCAAAATTCTTATAAAGTTGATTATAACGATGGAATTGTTTGGTTTAATGATACAAACGCAGGTAAGACATTTGAAATCACATATCATGGTAGAGGATATAAACAAATTCATGCAAAACGTGTGGTATTAGATGACGGAGAGTTATTAGGTGTTAACACGTTACATGAACTTATTGAGTTAAACAAAGAAGCAGTTCAATCAGTAATGAATATTAATGCAGAATTTGACGCTAAATTAGAAGAAGTGTCATACTATGCTCAACTTACAAAAGAAAATATGGATATCGCTTATGGAACTTTATATAGCGACATGGAAAATCATGTTGGTGATGTAATTAAGTTCAAAAATCAATCTATTGCTAGCATGAAGGCAATCCAATCTACTTTTGAAACAGAAGCTAGTAAAATATCTGCGACAATGGAATCTGAATTTGCAGAGTTCAATATTTTTATCGAGGATTGTATTTCAAAAGTAGAACAAAGCAAAACACGAGCATTGCAGACTATTACACAAATTTTAGAAGATTTTAAAACACAAGCAAATACAAGCGTTGAAGAACTAGAGTCTTATAAAGGACAATCTAAGACTTCAATGGATAATAAAACTCAAGAAGTTGATACATATAAGACTGCAACAATAGATAAAATGCAAGTTTTATTGAACAATTTCAAAGCCACTTTAGATGTTAAGAATGAAGAAATGCAAGTCATTATTGATGAAACGATGGCTAAGGTTCATGATTTAAACTTCTTATTTGAAGGTAAACAATTACAATGGCAAAGTGAGTTTAATGACGCTCAATTAGATAAACATAATCAATTTATAGATTCTATGGAAGCAAAAGATATTGACCATGAAACTCACCAAGTAAATCAACAAAGCGATTTTGACTCAAATCAACAACGTCAAGAAGAAACTTTCCAACAAGCAGAGTCTTTACGTGAGCAAATCTTTAATGAAATGAAAGAAATCGTATATGACGAAAATGCAGTTTTAAATAATAAACTTGCTACTGATAAAAAGGTTGATACGATTGAAAAAGAAGAAGTTCTTGAATTAATTCGTGATGAAAACGGAAATGTAACTGGAAGTATTGGTGGACAAAAATTAAAGTTCTATACTAATAAAGTAGATGAGCAAGGAAATCCTATTAAACAATTAATTGCAGAGCATTTAGTATCTGGTAAGCAATCTACATATTTTGGTGGTGAAGAACCTGTTGACGTTGAGCAAATTTGGTTTGATCCAAGTGATGAAGATATGGAGAATATAGCATTACCCCAAGACGCCAATCTGAAACAATTCCAAGACACAATCAACCAAATTCGCGATGAAGTATCTCAAATTAAGAGTGCTGTAAAACTTGATGATTTGTTTGCTGGTAGTTTCTTTGATGAAGGTTCTACAAGTTCAGATGTTGATGGCAATAGTGCTACTGTAAATCACTTACGAATTAAAGTCGGTAAAAATGTTCAACTCCGTCAATTAAAAGAGGGAGAAATGGCATATTGCTCTGATACTGAAAAATTATATATCGGTGTACGCAAAACGCCAGTATCTACAATTATTGAGAATCGTGTAATTGGTGGTAAACAAACAGACGATAGTGATTCAAATAGTGGTAATTTAACAGGTGAATACTTAGAACTTGACGGTAAAGATGGTAAGAAATATCGCTTATTTATTGATGAAGACGGGGTCTTAAAACAGCGTGAAAGCGAATATTTGACTGCTGAGCCACCTAAAATTACAGACGCGGGTGTTGGGGCGAGGTTCAAAGGACTAATTATCAATCGCTACTACGGTGGTGGTACAAGAGACAATGGTTCTTCGCCTTTATCACATGGGTTTATTGAGTTGTACAATAACAGTGCAAACGGGCAAACATTTAACTTAAAGGGTTTATGTATTTATTATAAAACATTAGATGATGGTGTTTGGCGACGATTACCATTAACAGGTTACTTGCCTGCATATCACTCTTACTTAATTCGTGGGGCAAGATTGAATAATCCATCTAACAGTTCATGCCGTCATGAAATTAAATATTTTGACCAACATTGGGACATGGTATTTAGTTCTAATTCTGCAATGGTGTATTTAGGTGTAGATAATGGGGAAATTACGGTTGCCAATCCATTCTATTTAAATGATGGAACGCAAATGGCTGGGTATATTGATTTACTTGCTACAAGTAGTGAAAACGAAAAACGTAGTTTAAATGCTTTGGAGTATGATATAACAAAAGCTCCGTATTATCGAAAATATATTGGTGCAGAAATTGGGGTTCAACGTATCGACTTTAAAGATACTAACAACGCTTATGTTGATTATGAACCAGTTAATTATCGAACTTGTGATATTAATATTTACCGTCCTCGTTGTGTTGAAGATGGAAAATGGGATTTATATTATAATAAAACTAAATTAAATGAAAATATCCCAAACTTATTAAATATACAATACGGGAAAGAGTGGCATACACGCACATTTACATGGCAGTCAAAAGTCATGGAGCGTGGATTCTTAAAGTATCGTAAAGTTGGAGAAGCTAAGTGGAACTTCATAGATACAAATACTGAAATTGTATATCATGCAGATCAAGACTGTACAATTCATCGCTGTATCATTCGTAATCTTGAAGAAGGATTCTATGAATATCAAGCTGGTGATGAGGGATGTTGGTCTGACATAAATGTTTTTGAGGTTAAATCATATCAAACAGAAAATGGCGAGTATGATACAAACCAACACATTAAATTCTTGCAAGTTTCAGACCAACAAAGCTTTTATGAAAGCGACTATGAAGCATGGAGATGGGCAGTAAAATATATCGAAGACAACGAAAAATCAGAAGATTACGATTTTGTGGTAAATACTGGAGATATTTCACAGAGTGGATCACGCTCTTTTGAATGGCGATCTTATTGGAAACATCCACGTTTCTTAAAAGAAAAGGTGCATATGTTAACATGTGGCAATAACGATTTAGTAGACAAAATCTATTCATATTGCTTTAAATACTACGATACGGTGGAAAATGATTTCATTGGAGACAAATATCAACCGAATGCAGGAAATCATAGTGTCGTGCAAGGTACAACACCTCATGGAAAATATGCTTCATGCCACTCATACGACTTAGGATATGCTCATTTCGTTGTAATGAACTCATGTGCTATGGAAAGTATGGAAGATAAAGATATTATCGTTAAGCAGATGAATTGGATACGTCAAGATATTCAAGAGGCACGTATGCGTCCTAATCCTCCACGTTGGTATATTTTATGTACTCACTATGGGGCATTTACTGTATGTCGTATGAAAATGCCACAACAATTAGTACCTTTTGTTGAAGATTTAGGATTTCATGTAGTTATGTGTGGACACCATCACACTTACTCTCGTTCAACCCCAATAAAAATGAATATTCGTGAAGAAGTAGAGCGTATTACAGGGCATGACTTATATGATGTTTATGACGGATGTGGGACTGCTATCTCTAATGCTGTATATTCAATTGGATATTTAGAGTCATTTAAAAATGCACAAGGAGTTACAGTATTACCTAAAGGTGTAACACATGACCAATCTACTGTTGACGGTACATTAGCAAACGGCTCATTAGGTGTCGTGTCAAATGGTAATGAAGGTAGCCGTCAAGCATATGTTAATCCAGAACAAGGAACATATTGGGTAATGTGTCAAGCTACTGGGTCTAAATTAAAATCTAATAAGGATATGGAGAAATCACCTACTCCTTGGTATTATGGATGGTGTAAATATAGCGAGGAAACAGGATATTCTAATCACCCTCACCCATATAAACCATCGTATTTAATGTGGGATATTGGTTACGATAGCATTTCAGTTAAAGCTTATGCACTAAATGGAATTGTTGAATTTGATGAGATTTTAAAAGACGCGGTAGTTATTAATCCTGACAAAATGGATTATTCAAAAGTAACAAAAGAGGTATTAGATAGCTTTGAAATACCATACAGAAAATTATATTAAGAGTAGGGGAACCTACTCTTTTTAATTAAATAATAATACAAGAAAGGTAGGTAGTCCTATGTCAGTAAAATATTACAATCCAAAAACTGCACAGTGGGAAGCTATGGCTACATCACAAGCAAGTGGGACAAAAGTATTAGACGTTGAAGGTGTTTTAGTGCAAACAGATGAAGAAACTGGCGAAATATTAAGACCTAATAACGTTGAAGACGCATTGAAATCACTTGGTAGACAAATTAAGAATATTAAACATACGCTTGAAGACCATTTTGAAAATCATCCTGGTGGTAGTGGTGGTATTATGCCTAAATTAACTGTAAAATCACCAGAAGTTATCTCGACTACCGTTGACGAAGATGTGGTATTTGAATTCCAATTCTCTTCACCAAATCAAGGTGTTGCTCAAGCATATCTTGAAATTAGCGGAACAGAAAACCGTGCTTATCAAATGACTTTAAAACGACAAGGTAACTTCACTGGTGCTAATGGTTGGAATTTAGGAAAATTTCCTATGGGTACTTACTCAATCAGCATGTACGTAGTAGACGCGGGCGGTATGTATGCAACTATGGATTCAAGCTGTGTTATTCGTTCGGGGTCGTTAACAATTACTTCTGAATTTATTTCAACTATTGATTATGGGGTAAATGATGAAATCATATTCCCTTATCACGTACAATCTATCTCAGAAGATCCAATCACTATTAAGTATCAAATTGACAATAATGATGTTCAGCAATTAGACAATGTTGTAAATGGTACATATGGAGAAATTAACTTTGGTCAAATTCAAGTAGCAGGTTCTCACACGATTACAGTTTGGGCAGAAAGTATGAATATGAAGTCAAACGTATTGAAATATTCTATCTTAATTGTAGACGCAAGTGGTATGTACTTATCCGTTGAAATGGATAAGAATGAATTTGAAGAAGGCGAAGCAGTAACACTTTATTACCGAGCGTCAAAACGTAACGAATCTTACGCCTCTGTATTCTTCTATATCAACGGAACCCAAACAGGGACTTCTACTGTGTCAACTGGTGGTAGAAATCTGTGGAACTTAGGGAAAACACTTGACGCAGGAGATTATACATTAAAAATTAAAGTAAGAACATTAGACACAACAGATGAAACAGAAAATTTAGAAACAAACACTGCAATTTGGGAAGGGCAAGTTACAGTTAAGTCTGGAGAGTTTACACGGAAAAAACCTATCATTGACGGTTCAGAACTATTTGTTTTCGACGCTTACGGGTTAAATGGAGAAGGTGCAACAAACATTAAACCAGACGGAAGTAAAGAGTATGTTTGGAAAGATAAAGGTCGAAACAATATTAAATGTACATTACATGATTTCAACTTTACTGCTGAACAAGGTGGTAATGGTTGGGGTAGTGACGCTTTAACATTTAGTGGTAAATCATATGCGGTCATTGATTGTTCTCCTTTCAATAATTCAACAACAACAGGTATTTTATCTAATGGATTTACGCTTGAAGTTTGCTTTAGTGCATTAGATGTTGGTAATTCAGACGCAAATGTACTTTGGTGTCGAAATCACTTAGCACCATATCAAGGTGTTAGTGTAACTCCTTATGTTGGTGTTATGAAATCACAAGATGGTATCAATATGACAACATCTTACATGGATTCTATTCAAGGGGAAAAATGGACTCATCTAACATTCAGCATTAAGCATGGTTCAAGTGGTGCAATGTGTTATATTTACGTAAATGGCGTTTTAACACGTTTAGAGCCATGTATTAATAATATTTTTAAATATGGTGGGAAAATTTATTTAGGCGCTGGTCTTTTAGAAGATGGAACAATTGGAAACTTTGCAAACTGTAAAATACGTTCTGTTCGTGCTTACAACAGACAGTTAAGTGTTGACCAAACCACAATGCACGATGAGGTATTAGACAACTATATTTCAGATTTAACATTAGAAGATCAAATTTATGCGTGGAATTTAAACTACGGTACAGAAACAATCCCAACTATTGATATCACACATCCAAACTTCTTCCAAATGACAGAAGACGATACATTTAACTGTGGTATCAGATTCACAAACCCTATGACTGGACACGGTTTTGATTTAACAGATCAACAAAATGGTGAAGGTTCTTGTCCAGTTAAAATACAAGGTACTTCGTCTAAAGAATATCCTGTAAAGAACTATGAATTTACATTAATGAGTGGAGGAGCTAGATTCCCATTTGCTCCATACGATAATTGGAAAGAGGGAAGCACCTATACTCTGAAAGCAAATTATATGGATAGTTCACAGGCAAATAATGTTGCCATTGCACGTTTCTATAATGATTTAACAAAAGCTTATAATCCTTTACCTTCTCAGCGTATTGACAGTGATTATCGTGCTTCAATCGACGGTTTCCCTGTGCGACTTCGTGTAAATGGGGTATTCTCTGGTATCTACACATTCAATATGGATAGATATGCACATGAAGCATACGGATATTCTGATACACGTCAAGACATTGCATATGAAATTGCGTCGAATGGTGATAAATTTGCCATTGGTTCGAATACAGAAGAAACGAAAACGTTAGTTTCAACAGGATTTAAATACCGTTATCATTATGCAGATAAAGGTGTGCCATCTGGAACGACAACTACTTCAAGTGGCGCTTTGAATATGGCTTCGGGGTTACATGAAGACTTACTACAATTAGTTACATGGACTGCAACTGCTGAAGGAACTGAATTCTCAGGAGAATTTGAAAAACATTGGGCAAAAGCCAATTTAATTGACTACCACTTGCTAACTTTAGTATTTGGGATGGTTGATAGTATCATGAAAAACATGGTTATTGCCTCATATGGTACGTCAGATGATGGTGAGGGGAATAGAACTCGTATTTTCTATCCATTGATGTACGATGGTGACACGGCATTGGGGTTAAATAATCAAGGGCAACTAATAGAATCTTCGGGATGTGACACTTCTTGGAATGGTGAATACATTGGAGATTATGATACTTCTAACTCTAATCTATGGAATAAATTCATAGAAGCATTCGATGAAGAAATACGTGATCGTTACGCACAATTAAGACGTGAAGGATGGTTTACGGTTGATAAGATTATGTCATACATTTATGATGATGTAATCGGTAAAGTAGGTCAGAAATTCTATAATGATGATATGAAATATAAATATCAAAATGGTGCATTAAATTTATCGAAACGCGATTTCTGTCGTGGTACTCGCGAAGAATATACGAGACGTTGGATTTTTGAACGTTTAAGCTATTTAGATTCACGATTTGAACGTGGTGATGACGCTTTAAGTACGGCAGTAGTTCGTACAAACGTTAAAGGTGTGCTAAGTTTCACAATTGAAACATATCATCCACAGTGGATTTCTGTTCGTTTTATTGATAACACGACTCCTGTATTAAAACGTGTAATGCCTAACTCGCCTGTCGTCTTTAGCAGTACAGAATGTATAGATATACCTAATGGTATCATTACAAACTTTAAGAATAACAACGTCGTGTTTAAAGGTGTAAAACATATTAAAAAGATTAGTGGAATTGATTTATACCAACCATCGGAAATCGCAATTCAACATATGTCTCGTTTAACAGAGTTGAATGTTCGTGGATCACGCTCGTTATATGTATTAGACGTATTGAATAATACAAATCTACAAGTTCTTAATGTTAAAGATTGTATTAATTTAGGTTGGGATAATACATCTCAATTGTTTAGTGGGTCTTTAAATTTAAGCAACTGCTCTAACTTACGATATTGTGATATTAGTAATACTGGATTGACTGGTTTAACTTTAGGAGAAAATACAGGTTCATTAGAATATTTTGACGCTTCAAATACAAATATTGACGCTTTAAAAATGGTTGGTCAACCTTATATTGAAGAAGTAAAAATGGCGAACTGTTTAAAACTCGGTAAAGTTGAAGTGGAAAACTGTTCGCGATTAGGGAAATTAAACTTAGCAAATACAACTATCTCTGAATTGGGTATCGCATTATGTTTAAATATTGAAGATATTGATATTAGTGGGACTTCAAATCTTAATACATTGACACTTGCAGGTTGTCCAAATCTTAGAAAGTTAAATATGAATGGGTTCAAATCTCCATTATATAACGTATTAAACTTATCAACTTGTCCAAAAATCGAAACATTATTATTAGCTGGAGCAACAAATCTTGTTAAAATTACATTTGCAGAAGGTGCGACAAATTTAAAAACGCTTGATATTTCAAGTTCTTCAATTGAATCTGCACGCTTTGGTCAAAATGTAGATTTCCCAGAATATTTTGATTTAGGTCAGTTTAATTTATCAAATATTAAATTCACTAATAATACTCGTATCAAAGAAATCAGAAACATTGATTATACAGGTAGTGGAAACCAAACATTTAGTGGATGTACAAACTTAAAAACAATTACGTGTAAGACTGGTGGAAAACTAAAATTAACAGGCGCATTAAATCAAACATTCCGCAACTGTAGTTCATTAGTTAATCTTCCAGCAGAAATCGATCTAAGTGATTCAACATCTTCGAGTGAAGCATTTGGTGGATGTAAGTTAATTACAATGGAAACTGCGAAAATGATTATGGATTCAGTTAAAAATACTGGGTTAAATAGTGGGACTCATTGGCGATTCTTTAGTGGTTGCTCTAATATTCAAGGACAATTACCATCCGATTTCTTTGCAAATGCAAGTTCATTAAGCGGATTAGACTATTTCTTTGCAGGAACAGGAATTAATGGCTCTTTACCTAATGGGTTATTACAACCAATGGGGGCTAATTTAAAGAATTTAAATAGAACATTTTCTGGTCTCAATATCACAGGATCAATCCCAGCTAGTTTCTTTAGAAATTTAGTTGGTGTGACTAATATAGACGGTATATTTAATGGGTGTACTGGTTTAACTGGTACTATCCCAGAAGAATTATTTAAAGATATGGCTAATCTTGAATGTGCATACGGTGTATTCTATAACTGTCGTGGCTTATATGGTAAGATTCCTAGCGATTTATTTAGCTACAACTATAAAATAAGATACTGTAATGACGCTCTACACAACTGTTTTGGATTGGTTGGTAATATACCTGAAACAATGTTGACACACCCAGAAGGATATATTCATGAAGCGTTAGAAGATATTTCTAATTTATTCAAAATGGATTTAGGGATAACTAAACCAGATGGGGTTGACACTTATGAATCTGGTTTAAACGGCAATACATTCCCTGTTAATTTATTATTGACGACTCCAAACATTAAAGATTGCAGTGGTTTATTTAACGGAATTAAGAATATTGTCGCTCCAGTCCCGAATTATTTCTTCCAAAACACTGAATTAATTCAAAATGCTTCTTATTGCTTTGCAAATACAGGAGCAAGAGGTGTATTCCCTGCAAACGTCTTTAAAGGGTTAAAAGGTTTAACAAATGTTGCTGGGTTCTTCATGAACTGTACTGGATTGAATGGTAACATCCCAGTGGGACTATTTACTGACAACAAAAACTTAACTATTATTGATTACTTATTTGCAGGTTGTACAGGTATTCAAGGTACAATTCCAGAAAACTTATTCTTTGGATTAGAAGAAGATACCGAGGAATTTGCATTTAATATTCAAAGTGCAAAAGGTGTATTCAAAAGTTGTAAAACATTGACTGGGTATTTACCAAGTAAGTTATTATATAAATTTAAAATGGTAGAAGACTTATCGGAATTCTTTGCATATTGCTATGAGTTACGTGGAGATATTCCAAAAGGATTCCTTTCTCAATGTGAAAACTTACGTAAAGTTGATAATATGTTTGCAGAAGCAAATGGTATCGGAAACCGTAACGTAACTACATTGAACCCTTATTGTATTCCAGAAGATTTATTTGAACACAACTGGCTATTAGAAAGTACAGTTGGGATGTTCAATTCATGGGGAGATCATCCTAGCGCAAGCGGTGTATCACATGGTTTACAAGGGCAAATTCCGCCAACTTTATTTGAAAATAAAATAAATTTACTAAATGTAAGTTCAATGTTTGCAGGTCAAAACGGGATTACTGGAGAATTAAGTGGAGACTTATTCAGATTCAATCCAAACATCGAAAATCTAGCGAGTACGTTTGGTGGATGTAGTGGTATTGCGTCTATTGGGGATGGATATTTAAGTAATAATAAAAAGGTTAATAATGTTTATTGGATGTTCTATGGATGTTCAAACATGACAGGGACTATGACTCCGATTTGGACAAATAATGTATGTCCAAATATTCCTGCGTCAGACAATACTAAGTATCAAGAGTGTTTCCATAATTGTAAGAAATTATCTAACTATAGCACGGAAATCCCTACTCAATGGGGTGGAGGTTATGTGCCATCTGTTGAAGAATAAAAGCAAAGAGAGCTTAATAGAAAGCTCTCTTTTTTAATATTATAACCTAAAGAAAGTAGGTGACTCAGTGATTGAGACTTTAAAACAAGACATACATTATCTTACTTTAGACTTACACAAAGGAACAAGCGATAAAGTTAGATTTAAACAAGGTGACCATGAAAGTCGCATATTAGAAGTTACTTTAATGGCTCATGATAGATTTGTTGATTTAAACAATGCACGAGTTGATTTGTGGGTGTATAAGTCAGATGATAAGCTTGCAGTAAAACAATGTGATACAGATGTTGATTCATCAATTGTGCGCGTTGCATTAACTCGTCAAATGTTGGCAATTATGCCTAGCATTAGATGTGAGTTTGTTATCACATACGATGATAATTCTGTATTAACATTCCCATATTTTGACATTGACTTAGATCAATCTATTGTTGACGAGCAAAGAGTTGTAAGTTCAGATGAATTCAATTTGTTTTTCTACGCTCTATCACGCATGGAGAATTGGATTACAACATTTGACGTTAAATATAATACAGTCACTAAGATATTTGACGATAAATTAAAGTTAATTAATGATACGTTTGAACTAAAAATGCAGTCAATTGATGAACGTTTTGAATTGTTGCATAACGATTTAACGACAACAATCACTGGCGATTATGAACAATTAAAAAATGAAATGATTGAATTATATAAACAAAACTATAAGGAGATCAATTCACAATTTGCAATTAAATTTAAAGAAGTTGAAAAACGTTTCAATATGCTGGAGCAAAAAGCTGTTTCTCAAACAGATAATATTGAGGTGTTGTTGAATACTTGTATAGAAATGGAAGAAAGTATCCAACAACTAAAACAATCAAGTCAAGATTGCTTAGACGCTATTAATAATGTTTTTAATCAAGCAGAAGAAACTTATAACGAGATTATTGCTTTTTTTGAAGACGTAAAAATCAAATTCCAACAAATGCAAAATCAATTCGCTTTAGATCAGACAACTCGAAAAAATGAATTTGATAACGCTCAACGTGATAGACAAAATAGTTTTATTTCTAGCGAAAACGAGAGAAGTTCTGCTTTTGCAACATCTCAACAAAATAGACAAGAAACTTTTGAGCAATCAGAGTTAGAACGAAACACTGCTGAATTAGCTCGTGTAGACGCAGAAAACCAACGTAAACAAACTTTTGCACAAATGGAAACAAAGATGAATGAGATTTATTCGTCAACGTTGAAATATCGCTATATTGAGTAGGAGGCGAGAGTATGGCAAAAAAAATTCAAT
>ERZ1034842.595-NODE-595-length-13384-cov-9.416235_pt1 | contig 13384 bp, 24 predicted proteins | sample MGYA00520634_ERZ1034842 | MGnify/ENA primary metagenome ERZ1034842 (study PRJEB33766, sample SAMN09781734) | gut metagenome | biome: gut microbiome | host: Homo sapiens | place: Madagascar | study: EMG produced TPA metagenomics assembly of the PRJNA485056 data set... | reverse complement strand
GGCAGCTCACAGGTCGGCGAGATGTTGGACAGCTCACAGGTCGGCAAGATGTGGGGCAGCTCACAGGTCGGCAAGATGTGGGGCAGCTCAACTGCACGAGACTTTAAAAATTATCCGGTTATAAAAATCATGATTCCAGATGGTGGAAAATTTGAAATGGTTGTGCATAAAAGCAAAGACGAGGAATAAAATGAAGAACCAAAAGAGGTTTGTATCTAACTTGCTGTGGCCTATAAGGGGGTAAAGAAAAATGGCAAGACTTACGTTTGTCAGTGAGAAAAATGGCAAGATGCCTGGTTATGTGGCAGTAAGAAGCGAAAAAGAAGAGGCTCCAAGACAGGAGAAAAAGTTTTTTAAGGTGCTTGATTTGCTTGGTATGGCATTTGACATTTTGACAACCGTGTTTGTTGTCGGATGTGCAAGTTTTGGATTTGTGATCGCTGTGTTTGCGGTATTTATGTGGGTACATGCAATCTAACCCAAAAGGAGGAAATCATGAGTAGGAGGGCAAACGGCACGAACAGAGCGGCCGCGTTATGCGGAGGCAGTAAGTACACTGGGTATGCCAAGCCAAAGAAAAATGCCGCAAGCTTGACAGAGCTGAACGGCCTTTTAACAAAAAAATTACAGATACAGTTTATCAGATGTGTAGGAGAAATGCAAGATGGAAGAGAAAAAAATGATTGAAATCCCGTATGAGGAGTTTGCAGAGCTGGTCTTATTAAAAGGACGAGTAAGTGCAACGCTGGCATATTTAAAAGCCAAATCGGGGACGATAGTAGATGATGATGTGATGATTGCTTTGCTTGATGGTGAAGAAAATGAACAGCCGGTGTGATAGCTGCGAAGCAGACGAGTGCTGTAAATGCAGAGATAGGGCAAAACAAAGAAAAAACAGGCAGAACGTAATGGAGGAATGTGAACGTGAATTTATACCAGATCAACGCAGACATTATGAATGCATTTGAAAATGCTTTGGATCCAGAGACAGGAGAGATTGTTGATATGGCAGCATATGCCGCTATTGATAACTTACAGTGCGAGCTTAACGAAAAAATAGAAAACATCCTTTTATGGATTAAAAATTTGCAGTCGGATGCAGAGGCGCTGAAAAAAGAAAAAATGGCCTTTGCAGATCGACAAGCAAGAGCGGAAGCGAAAGCCGAAAGACTTAAAGAATATGTCAGCGGGGTGCTGAATGGACAGAAGTTCCAGACGGAGCGTGTATCAGCATCATGGAGAAAGTCAGAAGCTGTTGAATTTGCTGGTGATGTCAACGCCTTGCCGCAATCCTGTATCAAGATTGCTGATCCGGTAGTGGATAAGACAGCACTTAAGAAGCTCTTGAAAAGTGGCACAGAAGTCAAAGGGGCACGGCTGGTTGCAAGGCAGAATCTCCAGATTAAGTAGGTGAGAGTATGGATGAGAAGAAAAAAAATATTTATGAGACGATAACTGCCGTCATGGCTGAAATCGGAGCGGTTGGAAAGGATAGCCGAAATGAACAGCAACGATTCATGTATCGCGGTATTGATGCTGTCATGAATGCGATCAATCCGGCGCTGATAAAACACAGATTATTTGTTGTGCCGGAGATCTTGGAACAGAGACGTGAAGAACGTCTCACGGCAAAGGGCGGAAATCTGATCTACTCCATCTGCACTGTGAAATATACCTTTTATGCAGAAGATGGATCTTCCGTTTCTGCAACGGTGATCGGTGAAGGAATGGACAGCGGCGACAAAGCGACCAACAAAGCAATGTCAATAGCATTTAAATATGCGTGCTTCCAGGTTTTTTGCATCCCGACAGAAGAAATGAAAGACCCAGATGCAGAAACACCGCTGCCGAGTAAGCCAGTGCTTGAAGCGGGGTACGTAAATGAATTATTTGCCGAGCTTCAACGAACTGGGGTAGGCCTTAAAGGAATATTGCAGACATACAATGTGACTGACGTGCATGATCTTAGACTTGAGGATTGGAAAAAAGCAATGGAAATACTTAATAAAAAGCCAGACAAGGCAGATGAGAGTCTTACGCGGAAGTGAGGTAGCTTATGGAGTGTAAATGCACATTAACTGATGTAACGCGAGACTGGGCAACGGGAAAACTCCGTGTAACTTTCGAAGCTGAAGATGATATATCAGGCCAGATTGATGGCATGCGGGATAAACCCCTTAGGTTGACTGCAAAGCAGTGGCGAGACAAGCGCAGCCTTGACAGCAATTCTTATTACTGGGTATTGCTGTCTAAGCTGGCAGAGGGAGCACATATCTCAAAGCCAAGAGCGCATAATCTTATGCTTAGAGGATATGGACAGGTAGAGCTGTTCGATGGTTCTCGATACTATGCGCGGATACCTGACACAGAAGAAGCGGAAAATGATGTGATTGAAAGAGAAACATTTCATTTAAAACCTACATCACAGGTCGTGGCTGGAAGTGATGGCGTAAGCTATAGAACCTATGTGCTACTTAAAGGATCCAGCAATTACGACAGCGCAGAAATGACACACCTTCTGGATGGCCTAATAAGCGAATGTAAGGCGATCGGGATAGAGACAGCCACACCAGAGGAGTTGGAACGGATGAAACAGCTCTATGAGCAAAACCACCAACGTTTTGTTGAAACCACCAAAACGAGTTAGGAGCTTAAAACATGAAAAGACTGTATAGTGTTTTAGCAGATGATCTGGAGCATTGCATCATCACCGGATCAAGTAACGTGGCTATCCATCATGTGTTTAACGGGGCAAACCGGAAGCTGTCAGAGAAATATGGGTTTCTGGTGCCGCTCCGCCCGGACTGGCACAATATGACGCCGTACAGTGTCCACATGGATCAGAGGTTTGATGAGAGCCTGAAGCGCAAGGCTCAGAAGTATTATGAGACTCACTACGGGAGCCGGGAAGATTTCCGGAGGGAGTTTGGAAAATCATATTTATGACATGCAGGCAAGCAGAAAGGAAAGCTATGGATTTTAGATTAACATCTGCTGCAACAGCAACTGTATATAATGCGATTGGTGTAGGTAAGGAAAACGCCACGAGCCGCAGGGAATTATGCCGGGTAACTGGATTACCAGACAGAGCGGTACGGAAAGCGATTGAGATACTGCGGTATGATCGCCCAATTCTCACAGCAGATAACGGACTGGGCTATTATATCCCACGTACAGATGCACAGGGGCGGCGTGAAGCGGTCCGATGGATTGAGACACAGGATAAGACGGCAGAAAGAGGTGCTAAGCGTTTCGCAAGGAACATGAAGCCACCTGATAAAGAGAAATATGAGCAGCTATCATTGTTTGGAGGTTGTTGTGATGGGTAAGACACAGAGAGAAAAGGGAAAACGCGGAGAGAGGGAGCTCGCCGGAGTGTTCCGGGAGTACGGATACGATGCCAGAAGAGGGCAACAGTATTGCGGCGCAGCCGGTAATGCTGATGTAATCGGGCTTCCAGGCATCCACGTTGAGTGCAAGAGGGTTGAGAAACTCAATCTTCTGGATGCGGTAGCACAGGCAGTGTATGATGCGCTTCCCGGACTCCTCCCGGCGGTATTCCACAGGCGTGATCGCTGCGAATGGCTGGTGACCATGCGGCTTTCCGACTGGATAAAAATTTACCGGGAGTGGGAGGCTGGGCGAAATGAGAGATAGCTTGATTTTTTACAGCAGTTTTTCAAAAGCTATCAAGCGGCTGCCAGAAAACCAACAGCTTAAAGCTCTATGGGCAATCATTGATTATGGGCTGGAAGGAGAAGAACCGGAAGACAATGGAGAGCTGTATATGTCCATATACGAGATGGCTAAGCCTCAAATCGATGCCAATATCAAGCGAAAGGCCAATGGAGCAAAAGGTGGGAGACCGGCGGAAGATATTCCGGAAGAAGAAAACGGGCCTGTAGTTGGAGCATTTAAGCTTAATGATGGAACATTATATGAAGTAACAAAAACTGCACTTGATAAGATGCAAAAGTTGTACCCGGGCGTTGAGTGTGAGCAAGAGCTTAACAAGATTATTGGGTGGTGTGATTCGAACCCTACACGCCGAAAAACACGAAAAGGTGCACCACGGTTTTTGAACAGCTGGTTTGCAAGGGAACAAGATAAGTCAGCAAAGTCTGGGAAAAGCCAGACTAAGAAACAGAATGCCTTTTTTAACTACGATCAGCGAGACACTGATTATGACAGCATAATGCAAGATAAAGTAAAAGAGTGGATGGATAATGATAAGTCACAAGGATAAAGTTATATACCAGGAAAAAAAGCAGAAAAAAGAAAATGGCTGAGCTGGCAGATTTGGAAAAATACCCATCTCCCATGAGCGAAAGCTTCAGGAGACCAGCATATGACGGCACGGCTTTATGCCCAGATCCAAACAGACGGACGCATAAAGCTATAAAAAAGGTATCCACCCCGATCCCAAACGGGGATGATACATAGATAAAAAACTTGCGGTCGGTTTATATGTCACGATATACTCTTTGACCATTAACCTGGGGCGGGAACCTATCATAGTCCTCCAAAAACCCGCCCCAAAAGGAGGGACCACAAGGAAGCACCAAGAGGAGAAGAAAGATGAAAACGGACAAATTTTACAAAGCCAGGATGGATGGTTTAGCATACGCCCTGGAGATCGTAGAAAAAGGCGGGGTAGAGGCATTGAAAAAAGAGCTGAAAGTCAGAAATGCTTACTTTATCCCTATGGAGATATCCAGCAAAAAAGCTGAAGAGCTTAGTGAAATGTTGGCGCACAGAATCCTGGCCACATTCGTGCCTACAGTGATGTTTTCACTTAATCAGGCGTTTAGATTTGGTCGTGATCGGTTGTTAAGATGTAAGGATGCGTTTATCAACCTTTGCGATATGATGGACGCCGTGGACCCGTTTGGGTGCCAGTATGAAACCGTAAAGGATTATGCGGAAGAATTACAGCGAAAATACAATATTGAGTTTGATTGGGATAGTATTGATGAGGTGATCGGGCTGAACCAGAAACGCAAAGGCCAGCTGTGTGATATTGATTATGTGATTAACTTCCTGGAAGAAAAGGGCCAGGCAGAGGCCGCAGGACTGATCAGGGAGTATGGAGGGAGAAAATGACTTTTGAGTTGATTTTTTAGTTGTCAGTTAAGTTACTGGAAGGAAACTAAATTAAGAAAATGGAGGAGAAGATCAATGAAGAATAAAGGAACATGGATTATTGCCGGAATTGTAGTCGCATTTGTAGTACTGATTACAGGAATTTTCGTGACCACAAACAACAGAGCCATCTCATTAGAGGAACAGGTTCTTACGGCAGATTCTGATGTGCAGACGCAGGAGAAACGCAGAACAGACCTAGTTTATAATCTGGTAGACTGTGTGAAAGAATACGACAAACACGAAGCGGATACACTTCTGGCAGTTGTTGATGCAAGGAATAATGGCGGCGTGGATATTGAGAATGTCACAACTTCCATTGCTGCGGTTGCAGAACAGTACCCGGAACTGAAATCGAATGAAAATTACAAAGAGCTTATGAATGAATTGTCTACGACTGAAAATCTGATTGCACAGTACAGACAGTCTTACAACAATGAAGTCCGGACATACAAGAAATATGTGCGTAAATTCCCTCATAAACAGATTTTAGGTATGATGGGATATGAGGTTATCAATTATTCATATCTGGAATACAGTGCAGAGGACAGGCAATCGGTAAGCAATCTGTTTGGAGAATAAGCCTATGAGAAAAGTGAGCATGATAATCTACTCCGGCAGTGGTTGGGATTTGACGGTTCGAGAACTCATGTTTAGTATCGTCATTATCCTTATCATGCTTACGAGTGGGTTTTTCATTAGTGAAAAGATTTCTTCCTCATGTGACAACAAAAATGAGGAATACTATCAGGCAATTAAGATCGATAATGATGCAGAGCAGTTCCAATATGGCATGAGAACCAATGTCGGAAATGCGTTTGTGAAAGGAACTATATCTGTTGTGGATCCGGTTACTGACTCTGATATTGAGGGCGAGTATGCCTATATCAAAGTCCAGGAGGAACATTACAACCGACACACCAGACAGGTAGCGCATACGACCACGGTAAACGGAAAATCCCACACATATTACACAACAGAGGTCTACTATTCATGGGATTATTACGATAGTTGGGAAAAACACAGTGAAAAGGTATCATTTCTTGGCGTAGAGTTTCCATACGGCACAATATCCATGCCGGGAGACTATCATCTCGACACACAGAAGAAATCAAGCCGTATGCGATATAAATATTATGTAATAGACACCGCCTACGATGGTGTTATTTATACGGAACTGAAAGACAACACGATAAGCAATGGCAGCTCATTTATTCAGGCAGACACAATAGACGGTGCAGTGGATTATATGGTAAGCAGTAGTACGGCGATGATAGTTGGATTCTGGATAGTGTGGATTATTGTTATAGGGGCGGCGGTATACGGATTCTGCTATTTGGATAACAGATGGCTGGAGGACGAATGATATTTGTTGTAATAAATTAAGATTGGAGGATAACACAATGATGAAATTAAACGAAACAGTAAAAATGATGAACAGCGCAGATTACAAAGAAAGATTTCAGGCTGAGTACAATCAGCTTGCAATTAGATACTATGGATTAAAAAATATGCTTGAAAAATGGGATGCAGGAACACTCTCGTTTAAACCGACTTGTCCAAGAAGTACATATAACATGCAGATAAAAGCTATGACAGATTACCTTGCTGTGCTTGAAGCTAGAGCTGTTATGGAGGGCATCAAGCTTAGTGATGTAAATTAAGATATTGCCTGTAAGAGAGTGGGTGATACCGTTTGTTAGAGATTAACAAAATATACAACGAAGATTGCCTTGAAGGTATGAAGAAAATTGATGATAAGTCAGTCGATACAATTATTACAGATCTCCCTTATGGGCAAACCTCACGAAATAAATGGGAGCATCTGATGAGTTAAATAAAATGGTTGCTTCTACTGTGTTTGAAGGTGATGAACAGTGTAAACTTGCAATTATACATGGGATGGCAATTGCGGCAATGTTAGCCAGTCAATGTACACCATATTTCATTTATAAAGATTATCTGAAAGAAGATTAAATCGCACTTTCATTGGAGAATAAAATAGTGGGTAAAGCAAAAAGAAAACCAAGACCACAGCCACCAGGTTACTTCTGGCTATATAGAGATAATTGTTGGCGGTGTAAAAACAAGAATAACTGTACTAATTGTAAAGCACTTAAACAGCAGAGAGCAAAAGATCGAGAAGAAAGAAAAGAGAATAAATGGGTGACTGAAAAAGGAGACTATGAATAAAAATAACCCAAAATTTAATAAGCATACGGAAAGGGAGGTAGTGATATGGCAAGACCGAAGAAGAAAGCAGAAGATAAAGCCGTCAGACAGAGCGTGAGCATGGATCCTGTGCAGCTCCGGCAAGTAGTGGCTTACTGCCAGAAGAATGAAAGAACCATAGCGTGGCTGATAAAAAAGGCTGTTGCAGCCTTCCTGGAGGCAGAGGATAAAGTTGCATAAAATTAATAACGTTATGCAGTAAAACTGAAATTTAGTGGAGATACAGCCATGTGGAAAAAAGTAAACCCGGGCATGGAGTACGTTATAGCAGCCATACACCGGATAGCTGCGGAAAGGGGAAAAGAATGTCATGTTACTACGACAATGGGACAGGCTGGTGTGACGGGCAGAGGAAAGCTAAAGGCGGATATTATAGAATCTGTGTAGGGTGCCCAAAACTTGTAACCAAAAAAGAAGTAGCACCAGCGGAAAGCAAGGTAAAAGGTAAGCTGTTGAAAGATTGGGATGCAATTATAGAACGCCTTAAACGAAGCGGCTATGATCTGTCTACGATATATCTGACAGCAAAAAAAGAAGAGGAAGATTAAATGAGGACAAGAGAGGCTAAGTTATCTGACTATAACGTGCCAAAAGAGGATGAATCACAACTCGACCTGTATTGCAGGAGCCCGGATCCTGAGATAAAAATCATACTGTTTGGCTGTGCGATATCAAAAGCACCAGGGCTTGAAATCCAGACGTATGATAGCTTGGTGACAGGCGATGGGTACTATACACTGATCCGAAGAGGAAGAGATATCCCGGCAAAAGCAGATGATTTTTACGGATATCGGAGGAAAGTAAAAGCAGAATTTTACCACAGACTTAAGCTTTTTGGCTTTTGGAAATATAAACATGTATAAATGGAGCTAGACAATGACACAAAAAAATAAGTGGTGGACACCCGCCAAGATGTTACCGCCACTTACCTGATCTGCTTAGGTCCATTGTATCAGACCTTTGCAGAATCTGCAAGAGGGAGGATTACTATGGGCCAGAATATCAAAAGAGAAATCGTTGATAACATCATTGTTGCAATGTCGATTTACATTTCTGATTCGGACACACTTGCAATCCTGGATAGTGTAGTATCGAGTGAGCTTACAAAGGTAAATGTGCAGGAAATCACATCTCTTCCAGCGGAGTGGAAAACAGATGTAGAAAAAAGAAACCGCTATTTACTGGAACTTTTCAAGATCAAAAAGCGCGGGCTCAGTCCTGCGACAATCAGCGGATATATCCGATCTGTAAAAAGGTTATCTGACATGATGGGGAAGTCGTTGGACAGTGTAGATACATTTGATGTGGAGTGGTATTTGGCACAGTACGAGAAACGCCCAGGAACAAAAAGTGAAAAGGTACAGGACAGCACATACAATAACGAGCGCCGATTCCTTTCGGCTTTTTACACATGGATGCGAAAATCAAAACTCATTGATGAAAATCCTGTGGAAGCAACGGAAGCGAAAAAGATTGCGCTAAAGCCAATTGATTACTTTAGCCGGTCGGAGATTATCCAGATGCGTGACGCTTGCCGAACAAAAAGAGAGCGTGCGATCATTGAGGTATTCCGCAGCACCGGAGCGCGGGTTGGAGAAATCTCAGAGATCAGAATCGACCAGATCAATACAGAAACGGGAGATATACTCATCAAAGGGGAGAAGGGCGGCAGATACCGCACATTATACCTTGATGATGATGCAAGGCACTATTACAATGAATATCTTGAAAGCAGAACGGACAGCAGCCCGTACATGTTTCCACAGACCAGGGCACCATACAATAAAATGAGCGTATGCGGTTTAAGAGTCATAATTAAAGATATTGGAAAGAGAGCGGATGTGAAAAGCGCGGTATATCCTCATAAAATGAGGAAAACGCTTGGAATGAATTTAAAAAACAGAAAGGTTGATATCGGTATCATCCAAGAGATTCTAGGACATGCAAGCCCGGCAGTGACAAGTATGTATTATGCGCAGTCTACACCAAAAACGCTGAGAGATGTTCGGGAAATGGTACAAATTTAAGGAGCAATATGAAATTTATAACTAAAAGAAAGGAATAACGAATGCCCGGTAAACCGGGTTGGTGCGCAGTGAATGACGGTGGCGTACCGAAAAATTCAATACCGTGGCTATAAGGCTTGTGTTGGAAACGGCACAGGTCGCATAAGAGCAAACGAATGGTGATCCACGATACAGCATTTGTAGCGTGGTGTTATGACGAAAAAAGTGTGTTGGATCAGTGCAGGAGTAAGCAGTTTTATGGCTGGATACCTGGCAGGAGATGTTGACGAATGGATTTATATAGATATCAAAGATCAGCATCCAGACAGCATACGATTTATACGGGATTGTGAAGCTGCAATCGGACAGAAGATACAGATTTTGAGATCTGAGGAATACAGCAGTGTTGATGATTGTGTCAGAGCTTTTGGTGGTTTTCGTGCTATGAATGGTTTTGCTCCCTGCACAAACTGGCTTAAAAAGCGTGTTCGTAAAGAATGGGAGTTAGCTCATAAAGATTATGATATGACCTATGTCTGGGGATTTGACCTGAAAGAGAAATGGCGGGCAGAGCGAACCATAGAGGCTAACCCACAGGCAGCTCATGAGTTTTCGTTGATTGACCGTGGATTATCGAAAGAAGAGGTTCACGGACTATTTGAAAGGACCTTTTCTTTTAGGCGGCCAGTTATGTATGACATGGGGTATCCAAATAATAACTGCCTCGGGTGCGTCAAAGGAGGAATGGGGTATTGGAACCGGATTCGCAAGGACTTCCCAGAGGTTTTTGAGAGTCGGGCCAGATTGGAGCGGCAGGTGGGCTATGCAATATTGAAAGACAGCAAAGGCCACCAGGTATACCTTGACGAGCTAGAGCCTACACGCGGGAATATGAATACAGAGATATTTCCAGATTGCGGAATAATGTGTTATTTAAGCATGGAGGGATAGAGAGATGGAAGAGAACACAATAACGACAGTGGAGTGCCGGAAACTGCGGGAACTCATCCGTGATATCACAAGCGGGTGTATTCTTACCCATGATGAATACAATCAGATCTGTGGCATAATCATGGGAGCAATGCAAAGATTCATAGAGGAGTCGGAAGAATAAATGGATATTGGCAAAAATATTAAAAGAATCCGCATCAAGAAAGGTCTTACCCAATTACAGGCCGCAAAAATGTGCGGGATGCTTGACCCTCAATACAGATGCTATGAGAACGGCAAGAGCAATCTACGGGCCAGTACGGTAGAAAGAATTGCAGCAGCGTTGAGCGTACCGGTTAGTGAGCTTTACAAGCAGCCAAAGTATCCGGTACAATACGCATATAACCTTGCGCCATTCTGCCCGGTATGCGGAAGTGCCGAATACATGGAGAACCCAGACGGAAATAAGAATAGCTATTGCGGTAAGTGTGGCACTCTGTTGGGCTGGGAGAACATGGAGGATGTGGACGCGGTGGATGTATAACCATATGAACAAAGGAACACGAGAAAAAATATATGGAAAATAAGCTATAAAAAGAAACGAGATGTATCAAGAAAAAATATGGTGATACATCTCGTTTTATATTTTTTAAAATGAGAATAGGGTGATAGTATATGAACCTTAACCAGATACAAAGAAAGCTGCAAAGAGCATTGCTCACAAAGCAGTTTGTAACAAAGATAGGAACAAGCCAGTTTTACAGTGCGGATCAGAACCGGATGATAACCATGTACAGTGTGAGCACACCTACATTGCAATATGTACGTGGAGAATGGAAGACAAGGGATTATGAGATTATCCGGACGGCATCACAGGTGGATATGGTTATGGCACTGAAAGAGATATGGGAAGCGCTAGAAAGTTGGCAGTAGTGACAGGATGGTGAGTAAATGAGGCTTACGCCAAAGCGGGAAGCGTTCGCAAAAAATTTCATAGAAAATGGTGGGAACGCAACTGATGCGGCGAGAAAAGCTGGATATAGGAAGCCTGAGGCAGAAGGATACAGACTGCTGAAAAATGCTGATGTGTCAGCCTATATAGCCGAGAAGCAAGCTAAGTTGGATAAGCTCAACGGTACTGACACCATGTCTCTTGCTGACATCCAGAAGCGCCGTGCCATGATTGCACGGGGGGAAGTAAAAGATTCATTCGGCTTCGCTCCGGCTTTTTCCGAACAGCTAAAGGCCATGTCTGACTTGGAGAAAGCTATAGCCGTAAAAGAGGAAAAAGAAGCACAGCAGAAGGCAGCTGAATCCGCCAGAGCAGCAGGTGAGTACCATCTTGACCTTGATATCATAGCCGATGTGTTTCACCCTATGGTGCGTGACATCCGGTGCGGACTACACACAGAATATGTTTTGCCCGGCGGGCGCGGTAGTACGAAGTCTTCCGGGATTTCGTGTATTATCATAGAACTACTGAAAAACCACTCAGATATGCACGCCCTGGTGCTGCGTAAGGTCGGTAACACTATCAAGGATTCTGTTTATGCTCAGATTAAGTGGGCCATATCGAAGATGGGTCTGGAGGAAGAGTTTAAATTCAAGACCTCCCCATTTGAGATAACCTACAAGCCGACCGGGCAGAAGATATACTTTCGTGGCGCGGATGACCCGCTTAAGATTAAGTCCATCAAGCCGGAGTTTGGCTATATCGGTATCGTGTGGTTTGAGGAGTTGGATCAGTTCGCCGGGCCGGAAGAGGTCAGAAACATACAGCAGTCAGCTATCCGTGGCGGTGACAAGGCGTATAGGTTTAAGTCTTTCAACCCACCGAGGAGCAAAAACAACTGGGCGAATGAGTACACCACGGAAGCAGAGTTTAAAGACGATGCGGCGCGGGTGGTGCGAAGCACATACAAGGATGTTCCGGCAGAATGGTTGGGCGAACAGTTCATCAATGATGCCGAGCATCTGAAAGAGGTCAATCCTGCTGCCTACGAAAACGAGTACATGGGCGAAGCCAACGGAAACGGCGGCAATGTCTTTGAGTTTATCGAGGAGCGGACCATAACGGATGAAGAAATCAGCCAGATGGACCGCATCTATCAGGGCGTTGACTGGGGATTTTACCCGGATAAATACGCGTTTGTCCGCCTTTACTATGACCATAATAGCGAGACAATCTATTTTATTGACGAAATTTACGAAAATAAGCTGACAAACCGAAAGACGGCAGACATGATTCTTGGCAAAGGATACGATGACTATGAGGTTATATGCGATAGTGCAGAGCCAAAATCTGTTACGGATTACAGGGATTTTGGTTTGCCTGCCAGAGGTGCAATGAAAGGCCCTGGAAGCGTGGACTACTCGATGAAATGGTGGCAGGGGAGAAAGATTGTTATTGACCCAGCCAGAACACCTGGAGTAAGCAAGGAATTTAAAAAATACGAATATGACCGGGACAAGGATGGGAATGTCATAAGCGGATATCCAGACAGAGATAACCACTTAATAGATGCAAGCCGATATGCAACAGAAAGACTGTGGCAAAGGAGGGGGAACAGTGCTTAAGAGAGGATATACCAGAAAAAATAAACGGCTTTATAAAATTTGGCAAGGCATTCGCCAAAGGTATAATAATCCAAATGACAAAGATTATGAAACTTACGGAGGGCGCGGCATAAAAGTATGCGATGAGTGGAACAACAGCTCTGAGGTATTCATTGTCTGGGCACTGGCGAACGGTTATAAGGAGAATTTGAGTATTGACCGGATAGATTTTAATTCTGGGTATTCCCCAGAGAACTGCCGTTGGGCGACTTGGACCCAGCAGGCAAGAAACAAAAGAATGGAGAAAACAAACACAACAGGAGCGGTCGGCGTGCACATGGACAGAGGAAAATACCGCGCAACAATCTATGTGAATAATAAAAAGGTTGATCTTGGAAGACACAACACCTTAGAAGAAGCAAAGGAAGCGCGCAGACAGGGTGAGATAAAGTACTGGGGTGTGAGTGCATAATGGGAATCTTATCAACGATAAAAAGGTGGTTTAGCATGATTTTTAA
>ERZ1034842.586-NODE-586-length-13597-cov-324.113203_pt1 | contig 13597 bp, 32 predicted proteins | sample MGYA00520634_ERZ1034842 | MGnify/ENA primary metagenome ERZ1034842 (study PRJEB33766, sample SAMN09781734) | gut metagenome | biome: gut microbiome | host: Homo sapiens | place: Madagascar | study: EMG produced TPA metagenomics assembly of the PRJNA485056 data... | reverse complement strand
GTAAATGTAGCAGGAAAAGGAAAACCGGCACAGTGGGAGAAGAAAATCGAATTTGCGATTGAGGGCGATGGAAATGACGCTCTTGTAAGCAGATATGGTGTAAATGTAGCCAAAGTATTCCCGTACTGGAAAGTTAGAGAGGGAGACAAATATACGCCGCCGAGACATAGGGGTGTAGAAATCACACCGCCAGAATGGGAAGAATCTGGCGTAGGCAAGGTGGTTCGTATCGTATATCCGATTCAGTACAAGGACGGACATATTGAATATCTTTCTTGCGAAAGAGCAGATGTTTTGAAGAATCTTGCGGCACATATCAAGAATAATCTCCAGAATGAAACTTTTGGAATCTGCGCAGATAGATACAAAGCTACAGATGCTCAGAAAGCCCAGATTGAAGCGAAGAAAAAAGAGATCATGAAAAAGGTCGCTGATATTGGAGAACTTGAAGCAATCATTGATTGTGAGGAATTAAGACCATATATTTCTCCGTCTTATTATGAAACGCAGTCAAGAGAATCAATGATTATTCGTAAGATGCGAAACAACATTATGAAGTCTATTCCTAAGAGATGGGACAATCCAGTGCAGGCTTACGAATACAACATGATGGACGCTACATACAGAGAAGTGCAGGAAGAAATCGAGCAGAACGCCAATGCAGAAGAATTTGTTCCAGATGAGCCGGCAACAATCGAAGAACAGCCCAAGCAGCCAACGGTCGCAGAAGTCGTAAAGACCACTGAGAAAGAACCAGTTCCGGCAGCAGGGCAGGAATCAAGCATTCCAGATTTTATGAAACAGGAGGAAATGTAGGATGGCAGCACATGAAGTATTCACAGTATTAGGGCTGATCGCATACGCCGTATTCTTTGCGCTTGCGTTATATGCAATCAGATCAAAGAAAACAACACCGATGTTGGTAGCACTGGTAATTTCCAGTTTCTTCAATCTGATGATTTCACTGACAAAATGATGTACTTCGACTGTATCAATTTTGATCGGTGCGACTCAGGAAAGTTCGGCAAATATATGGCTTGTATCGGGCGGTGTGAAAACTGCCCGTACTATGAGTCGGTAAAAGACTTTTTTGATAAAAGAGGTGAAAACTATGAGGATTATATCGCAGGATGGAAAAATCAATCTTCCATATGAAATGACAGCGTTGCTTGTTTCGGACAACTACATACAGGCGGTATTTTCCGGAGGAATACAGCAAAGCCCATATATAATGGCAATATACTCGACACAGGATAAGTTACTGAGCGTATTGGATGCGCTTGACGAAAAATTCATTGTAGGCAGAGGTGATGGGATATTCAATTTCCCAGATGACAGCAAATGAGGAAAGCGAGGTGATTCAAAATGTTCATGCGAGTAATAAATACAGGAAGTCAGCCCGGAAACTGCTATTCACTTAAATCCGAATCTGGTGAAATCTTACTTCTGGATTGCGGATGCAGGTATTCAGAGATTTTGAAAGGAATTTCATACAGGGTATCAGAAGTTTCGGGCTGTCTGCTAACCCATGGGCACGGAGATCACCTGAAATCATTTCAGAATCTAATGCAGTCCGGCATTCAAATTTACACCAATGACGAGACAGTTAAGAGTGTAAACACAATCTCTGGCGAGCTGATGATCGGCTTACCAGAAAAGAAATCAAAGGACATAGGTTCGTTCCGGGTAACACCTTTCTACGTCCCGCACGACAAGACACCAAACTTTGCATACCTGATATCTCACGAAGAATGTGGGCGGCTGATATATGCGACAGACTTCTCATATTTGCCGTTCACATTCAAGAACATGAGAATAAATCACTTCCTTATAGAATGTAATCATCTTGACGAATCGCCGGAGCAGGATTCGTTCAAGTTTGAACACTCCATCCGGGGACATAGCAGCTTATCTACTGTAAAAGAGATTGTCAGAGTGAACAAGACTGCTTCACTTAGAACTATAACGCTATGCCACCTGTCAGAGGGATGGGGAAATCCAGAAGTGATGCAGAAAGAGATACAGGACGTTGCCGGAGATGATGTTCTGGTGCAGATCGCAAGACCGGGGCTGGATGTTGACTTGAATTTATGCCCGTTTTGAAAGGAGAAAGAAATGATACAAAAAGGACAACTTATTTTTTATGATAACGAAAATATGATGTGCTTCAACGTAGAACATTTTTTGTGGCAAGACCCACCAATAGAACTGCTTGATATTACTGCATTAACAGATGAAGTTCAGGCGTTTATCACATCTTCAAGTTGCAGACCAACAGTTGCGTATCTTGAAGTATCAGAGGAAATCGTAAAGCTAGACCCAACAACCATGAAGCGAATTGCCAGATATAATCTCGAAAAAGAGAACGAAGCATTGCTCAAAGAAATCAATGAACGCAAAAAGGAAATTGCAGATATTCAACAGAAAGAAACAGTTTTGCGTGATAGATTCAAAAAAGCAATATCCATGTTCAAAGAGATTATGGATCATGGTTATTGCGATATGGATGACGATGAAGACGAAGATGAATGGGAGTGATTAAATGAAACCAGTTTTAGAAGCAAAATCTACATACAAAGGTTATCCATATGTAGTCCTGTTTATGCCCGGAGCATACAGATGCGGATATGTTGGAGTGCCTTACAGCCACAAATTAGCAAAGAAAAGCATTGATGATTTAGATTATCTTAACTGTCATGGCGGAATTACTTACGCAGAACCATATTTATATGAATGCAATGACGACAATACATGGTGGATTGGATTCGATTGTGGTCATTGCTTTGACGGATATGACGTTGATGCAGCAAAACAGTATTTTGGAGATGACCCAGACTTCAAAATAATTTTCGCACGATGGAAGATTTTTTAGAGAGAATCAAACAAAGATTCCGGAATTAAAATTTGCTCGCTTGCTTACGTCAAAGATGAGTGCAAGAAACTCATTGATCAGATTGAAAAGGAGTGATGCCGGGTGGGTCATAGATTAGATTTGGGATGGTGGCAATGATTGAGTTATAAAATAGAAATGAAGGGAAAAAAGTTTGGGAAATTAACTGTTATTGAATATGCAGGGCAAAAATCAAGAAGACGTACAATGTGGAAATGTATATGCGATTGCGGAAACATCGTTGTAGTTGACGGAACACATTTGAGAGATGGGCATACAAAATCATGCGGGTGTTTAAGCATAGAACGCATATCAAAATTAAACTACAAAAATGGGCTTGCTAACACAAAACTTCAATATACATATAATAACATGAAAAACAGATGTTATCGTGTGAAGGGTCGAAATTATAACAATTATGGAGGAAGAGGAATAAAATTATGCGATGAATGGAATGGAAAAGATGGGTTTGAAAATTTTTGCAGATGGGCTTGTAAATCAGGCTATAAAGATGGATTGACGTTAGACCGAATGGATAATAATATGGGGTATTCTCCAAACAACTGTAGGTGGGTTGATAGATACACTCAAGGTAACAACAAAAGAAATAATAGATTCGTTAAAATCAACGGAGAAATCGGGACTGTAGCGAATATGGCAAGAAAATATAATGTAGGATATTGGAATTTAATAAGATACTCGAAAGGTGGAAAAAGCGCAAAATATCCTGATCTTAAAATTGAGGTAGTGAGTAATGAAGAATTACAAGAATATCGCACGAATCAAATCAATAGACAAAAGCAATAAAAAAAGATTATTAAAAGTAAATCCAAACCTAGATGATGAAAATGGCATATATATATTATGGCGGACAGAAATTCACGGATACATCGGGCAAACAAAACAAGGAATATTGACAAGGCTTTCCCAACATATGTCTGGGTATAAGCAGCATATTGATCTTTCACTTAAAAAGCATGGACTATATTCAGCAGACAATAAGGGAGGGTATAAAATTGATTTCATTCATTGCCCGATATCTGAATTGGACAACAAAGAAAAAGAGTATATCCGAAAGGCTATTGATTCTGGTTGGATTGTCAAGAACAAAACTGGAGGTGGGCAAAACGAAGGAAAAGAAAAAATTGCTGAGTATAAACCGCCAAAGACATATATGCAAGGCATACAGCAGGGCAAGAAATCCCTCGCCAGAGAACTATCACACATCATAGATACACACTTGCAAGTTTCCCTAAAGCCAGAAAAGCAGAGCAATAAGGTGTCAATCAGAGCTTTTGAAAAGTTCCAGAGCTTGATTGACGAGAAAACATACGAAAAGGAATCGTAAATATGGATGATTTTAGACATCGAAAACATATGGAATGGAAGCAGAATCGTATAGATATTTATGAATTTATTTCGAAATACACAGAAGCACATAAAAGCACACCGCCGACAAGAATCATATCTGATGAACTGGAAATCAGCATGACAGCCGTGCAAAGGCATTTGAGACAGTTCGAGGACGATGGATTAATTGTATTTCACGGAACCGGTTCGCGCAGGACATATGAACTGATAGGAGTAAAGAAACATGAAACTGTATGACGTATACGATGGAATGAAATATATCGGAGAAATGACCATTGACCAGATTTCAGAGTTTACAGGGAAAACAAGAAGTCAGGTATCAAGAGCAATTTACTCAGCCTGTTTACTCGATGAAAGATATGCGATTGTGTATGATGGGCGGGACACAATCTGCAAATCAAATAAAAACGATAGGAGAATGTTGATGGAGTTTGATGCTCTGGCAGGCAAAATAAGGAGGGCTGTTGGATGGGAAAATTGAAGATCAAAAAGCCAAAAATCCAAAAGAACTCAATCCCTGCGCCACTTAATGTAACCAATTTTACAATGGAGCAGATATCCAGACAGACCGGCGTAAGAATTGAATCTCTTAAAGCATATTTGAACGCCAGAGAACAGGAAATCAAAGAGCAGCTTATCAAAGAATCACAGGAAAAGCTGTGGAAAGCAGAAGATTATATTGCTGTGGCAAATATTTTGATTTCTGTAATTGCAATCAAGAAAGCATGGGGATTCAAGAAAGCGAACCAGAATTTCATTGATAAGATTACCGAAGCCGAAAGATATGTTGAGGAAATAGGAGTCGAAGCAGCATACAAGGAAATCAAGGAAGAAATGGGTTTGCAGATCGAATTTGATTCTTTTGATATTAACAAGGAATTTGGGTTTGGAGAGTATAGGGAGAAAGGATGAAGGCAATAGATGTAATCATAGAACAAGTAGAACAAGGCGTAATTTACGTAGAAAAAAACGGGGAATTTTGGAAAATAGCAAATAAAACAAATAACCCTTTTAAAATAATTCCTATAAAGCCGAAACGAATGGAAGCAAGACTAAAATCTGGATACTTAGGAATAGTTGTATGGAAAGATGGGAAACAGTATTTGATGCTTGCACACAGAGCAATGTGGGAACTTTTCGTTGATAAAATACCAGATAAAATGGACATAAATCATAAGAACGGAAACAAGCAGGATAATAGACTGGAAAATTTAGAGATAGTAACTAGAAGCCAAAATTTGAGGCATGCAATAAATACAGGACTTAAGGTATACAGCAATTATCCTAAGCAATACTCAGAGAAAGCAAAACAACTTCGGAATACAGGAATGTCGTTTTCAAAAATAGGCGAGACTTTGGGAATATCTCAAACAACTGCATTTAAAGCAGTAAAGTTTAAATCGTGAACAGTGTAGTGCCGGTTATGGCAGAAACACTTGTGAAAGCTAATTGCCCGTATCTGAAAGTCGGAGAGCGTAAAGCTGCGCCAATGATTTACATGCAGAATAACGGACAGGTAGCGTTTGGATAGGAGAAATAAATGGATTTAGAACGAAAAGCAATTGAGAGAATTCGACTTGCATCTGACCTCTCATTGAAACATTATGGAAAGCCACTTGTGTGCACATATTCTGGAGGAAAAGATTCTGACGTAATGTTAGAACTCTTTCGTAGGGGGGCATACCATTTGAGGTACACAATAGTCACACCACGGCAGATGCACCGCAAACTGTACGGCACATACGAAAAGTATTTAAAAGTCTGGAAGAAAAAGGAATTAAATGCGAAATAGAAATGCCAAAGTATAAAGGCGAACATATCACTATGTGGAAATTAATTCCATTAAAATTAATGCCGCCAACGATATTTTCAAGATATTGTTGTGCGGTATTAAAAGAAACCGGATGTCCTAATAGGTATATTGCCACAGGCGTTCGTTGGGCGGAAAGCCCAAAGCGACAATTGCGATCAGAATTTGAAAAATTAGGAAGTAGTATTAAAGCAAAAGAATTCTTTTCAACGGTTATGCTTATGAATGATAACGATGCAAAGCGCCGAATGACCGAACACTGTATGCAACAAAAGAAAATGGTTGTCAATCCAATCATTGACTGGAAAGATTCTGATATATGGGAGTTTATTAATTCAGAACATATAGAAACTTGTGAGCTGTACAAATGTGGATATGACAGAGTTGGTTGTATTGGCTGTCCAATGGCTGCAAGTAAGAGATATAAAGAATTTGCAGATTTTCCTAAGTACAAACAGTCTTATATTAGAGCTTTTGAAAGAATGCTAGATGTTCGAAAAGAAAAGGGGTTAGAAACCCAATGGGAGACAGGCGAAGAAGTCTATCTATGGTGGATGCGAGATGATAATGTAGTTGGACAGATGGAATTATCTGATTTTATCGAGTATTAGAAATCATGGAGGACTGCACAATAGCGTGCCAGTTACTCACATGGGGAAAGTGAGGATGGAAATGAGAAATTATACAATAAATCTTCCAAGAGGATTGGAAGTAGATATTTTTGACTTGCCAGAAGATTTCAAAGAACAGGTTGAGCAGGCATTCAGAGAGTATACATCTGGAACAGCAAAAGCGTATATGCATGTTGACAAGTTGGGATTCATTGACCGTTGCGTAGAATACCTGAACGGTGATGAGGATTCAGATGATGTTGTAAATACACTGGTTGAAGAAGCAATGATTGCTGAATGGAGAAACAACGGCGAAATCATCCAGGAAGATGATATATACAGCATTGATTTTATGGAAGATTGCTACAGGAAAGGCAAGGAAGATGCAAAACTGAACTCTCATTTTGGAACTGACGATCATCACACTTACGACCAGATTCAAAAAGTTTTGGTACAGGTAATTACAATTGTGATGAATTATGAGGATAAGGAGGACACAAAATGTTAATCAGAAGTCAGGATAAAGAAATGATAATAAACATGGCTGTAACCAATCATATTTATGTCAGAGAAGTATATCGACCAAGCGGAAATTTGATAGATATAAGCTCTGATGAAATGAAATTAGGATATTATTCTACCAAAGAAAAAGCAATTAAAGTACTGGATATGATTCAGGAAGCCTATGCGGACGCAGAGTTAATTCCAATGGCAGTTTCAAATATTGGAAAGATGTTCGCAGAAGTGCCAGCGTCAAAAGAAAATGAACTTTTGGCTGAAGGTATTGGAAAAGCGCTTATGAATAAAATGGTCTTTCAAATGCCAGAAGATGGGAGTGTGGAAGTATGAAGTACAAAAAGAAACCAGTTGTAATTGATGCAGTACAGTGGACAGGCACAAATAAGCGAGAAATGTTCGATTTCCTGACAAATGGCAATTGTCCAGAGGAGTATATGACATCTGATTTCCCGATTGTATCTGACAACTTCTATATCGACAAATGGAAGGTTCCTGGTGGATTGGTTATTAAGACACTTGAGGGTGAACATCTGGCTAATATTGGCGATTATATCATCCGTGGTGTTCACGGTGAATTTTATCCATGCAAACCAGATATATTCAGAGAAACTTATGAGGATGTGGAAGCATGAGTAATGGAATGACATTTGTTCAGAACCATATAAGGAGGACTAAATGGGAAGATGTAAATTAGAGTGTCCGGACGGCGAAACAGAGTGCTGCATCTGCTGTGAGAAACAAGGCGGTTGTGATAACCGGTGTGACATGATGGACAGTTATGAATATGCGGAGGAGTGTGAAGATTATGAGACTGATTGATGCAGATAAAATAATTGATTCACTTGGTGTTTCAGATATAGATTTTGCAATAGGTGCAGTAATTGATGCACAGTCGACAGCTTTTGATGTGGACAAGGTTATTGAGCAGTTAAAAGAATTAAAAATGAGATACTTCTTAACAATTGCAAATACGGGCGATGCAGATAAAGATTGTGCTTACGAAAATATTGCAAATACAATTGATAAAGCAATTGAAATCGTGAAAGGTGGTGGAGTAGATGACAACTAAACCGATTTTATTCAACATCCAAATGGTTCGAGCAATTCTGGACGGAAGAAAAAGCTGTACCAGAAGAATTGCAAAACCGCAATGGGAAGAGTGCCCGAATTGCAAATATGTTCACAACGAATACATATATGATAACCTGGCAGAGAATGTATACTGTGCAAGATGTGGCTATCCGTTGGTGCCGGAAAGAAGAGCTCCATATCAGCCGGGCGATATCCTGTATGTCCGGGAAACATGGTGTGGATGGTACTTACCACTTGTAGGTATGCACTATTGCTACAGAGCAACAGAACCGGATGGAAATAAAAGGCCAACATCACCAGAATATGACTGTGATGTGGAGAAAATATCGTGGCACCCGTCCATCCACATGCCTAAAGAAGCGGCGAGAATCTGGCTGAAGGTTACGGATGTTAGAGTAGAACGGTTGCAGGATATAACACCAAAGGAGGCAGAAAATGAAGGTGTTGGAAACCTTTTCTATGATGATATCGGATACAGTGAAAAAAATTATGGAACAGAAGTAGACCCAGAGTACGGGATTGCAAAGGAGCAATTTGCTTGGCTATGGGAATCAACCATCAAGAAATCTGATCTTGACAGTTACGGCTGGGATGCGAATCCGTGGGTCTGGGTGATCGAGTTTGAGCGGTGTGAGAAAACGCAGGAGGAACACAAATGAGTAGTGCAAGCGTAAGATTTGGAACAAAAGCGTATGTATGTGCAAGGTACTTTCTTAGACCAGGAAAGTGCTTCAAATACATGGACCAGCGTGGCGAAGATACCACGGAACACATCTATGAGGTCATGGCATTATATCCGTACTGCGTCCTGTTAAGAGATACCAGAAACGGAGTCAGGACTTGCCCGGGATATAATACTTTAAGTCTGATGTTGAGAGGAAGTGAAGCAAGTGAGTAAAGGCAAAGATATTTCTACTATGTTCACAAGAGAAGAAAATAAAAAGAACGGAAGAATTGGATATCGTAAAGATACTATCATTAGACCTGCACAGTACGGAGCATTCTTGCAGAAAAGAGGTAAGAGAAGATGAGTAAATCAATGTTAGTGATGGATACGCCAGAGAACTGCGGAAAATGTAAATTTATAAGTGTTTTCTGGTGCAGAGCAATGCATTGCAGGAGAGTTCCAAACAATGATGTAATCCCTAATTGGTGTCCGCTGAAGCCATTGCCGGAGGAGAAAGAAGAGGAGTATTGGAGAAGTAAACTTAGTCTTGCATGGATTCGAGGTTGGAACACTTGTATTAGCAAAATTACAGGAGGAGGAAATTCTGATGATTGATTTAACAGGAAAAAGCGTATTCGTAAAAACGCAGGAAGAATATTCTAAAATTTTAAGAATAGCAAGATTACAGGGCTTTAAGTGGTCAGGAGGGAATCATTTAAACGTAATCGATATTCCGCTTCCAAACATGTTGAATTTTCGTGATGAAAGAATAGCAACTTATAACAGTGACAAGAAAAAAATGTATGATGCACATGAAATAGTTGCATGTGAAGAAAAAATCGAGGAAGCAATGGCCCACGTTAAGTATTTTGCGAATAACAAAGACAGAATGTCATTAACAGATAAAGTTATTGAATCAATGTTGTTACTTGTAAACACCGTAGAAAGTCAATTGGAAGAGGTGAAGTAGATGGAGAGATTAACAGAAAGAGAAAGAAACATTGATGGCACAGGAGTTGCAAAGGAAGAGATAGCAGATGGATTATTAATGCCGTTTGCGGAGAAAGTTCTTACTAAGCTTGCTGACTATGAAGATGCAGAAGAACAGGGCTTGCTTGTGAGATTACTGGTTAAAATCGGTGATGATATTTATAAGATTCCGAGCAAAGCAAATTATGATTTAAATGTCCTGAATGGTTATAAAGCAAATAACAGAGTGTATCATCAAAAAGCTTACAGCATTGTACTTTCACAAAGAGGGTGGTTCGTGCAGTGTGATAAAGATAGTATTAACGCCCCGAACGTTATTTGTGTTGATGTAGAATACGGAACGACATGGTTCCTCACCCGTGAAGAAGCCGAGAAGAAGTTGGAGGAGATTCAAAATGACAAGACCTGAGATTACAGCAAAACTATCAGCAATGATCGAAAAGAAAATCAATCCTCACAATGATCCACGTATTTATTGGGCGAAAGAAGTGACATTCGATTATTCGACAGATCATGTGGTCAGAGTGGATTATATGCGGTTCGTACCAGCAAATAATAGTGTATCCGGGATAGAAAAAGGTGACTGCTATTGTTATGAGGTTAAATCATCAGCTGAAGATTTTCGTTCTGGTCATGGGTTGAATTTTGTTGGTGATTATAACTACCTGGTTATGCCGACAGATGTATGCGCTGCGGTATCTCTTGAAATTCCACATTATGTAGGAATATATGTACCAGAAGCAAATGATCTTACATGTATCAAAAAAGCAAAGCGAAGAAATCGGACAAGGCCTGTGTCTGAAATACTTTTGATGATGTTCCGGTCTGCGAATAGAGATTATAGAAAAACAGTAAAACAGCTGGAGGAGATGAAACATGAACAATAGTTATTGGAATTATGAAGACGATAAAAATATAATTTGCCCTTATTGTGGCGAAGAATACAAGCCCTCATACGAAGATACGTATATAGGAGGAGAACCGGTTGATTGTTACACAAAAGATATGAAAACCTATACCTGTGATAAATGTGGTAAGAAATTCACCATGTGTGGCTATTTGATAAGGTGGAAATATCACACCGAAACCATTGATGGAGAAGCAACAGATGAAGAAGTAGAAAGAATCGTAGGAGTTGGAGAGATGCACGATGAATGATTTTGGAAAAAAAGTTGTCATGCTTTTAAAGAAAAATAATATGACGCAAAGAGAACTTGCCAACAAAGTTGGTATCAAAGAAGCATCCTTATCACGATATATCAGCGAAAACCGAACTCCTAAAGGAACGGTTATTGCCAATATTGCAAATGTACTGTACACAACAACCGACTATCTTTTAGGATTAGAAACAAAAGGAAATGAGTCATACTGTATGAACCAGAACATTATCTTAAAAAGTATCGTCTATTGCGGAAAAGAAATTCAGTTAACTGTCTGCATGGAAGAATGCGCGGAGCTGATACAGGCGATCGGCAAAGCAAAGCGAGGAAAACTTGATGCAGACAATATGATAGAAGAAATCGCAGATGTGCTGATATGTGTTGAGATATTAAAACAGATTTACAATATTCCAGATTGCTCAATTGAAAATTGGATTGAACGAAAACAGGAAAGAATGCTGAGCAGAATGGAGGATAGAGTATGAGTGACAAAACATGCGATACATGCATTAGCAACGACAACGGGCTGTGCGATCGTAAAGGCATCCTGATAAAGGAAGATGATATCTGTGAAAATCACACAAAAAACTGGAAGGACTCTTTATTGGAGAAGTTCATCCGAAAATCAATGTGGTAAGGGCGGAAACGTCCTTGCCAGACGGGAAGGTGGCTAAATGACAAAGGTGAGTTGGATTCGATTAGAAATAGATATGTTTGACAACAAGAAAATCCGACATATCAGAAAACTTCCAGAGGGAAATAATATTGTGCTGATCTGGATGATGCTCCTGACGATGGCGGGACGATGCAATTCAAACGGGATTATCTTTCTGACAGAGAATATACCATATACAAATAAAATGCTGGCTGACGAGCTGGACTTTGATGAAAGTGTGATCGAACTTGCACTTACAATTCTTGAAAAGTTCGGCATGATAACCAGAGATGGAACATTGCTTTCAATTCCCGGATGGGAAGAACATCAAAATATTGACGGGCTTGAGAAAATCAGAGAGCAGACAAGAAAACGAGTTGCCGAGCACAGAAAACGTCAGAAAGAATTGTCAGAAGAAGAGATTCCGGAACAGATTTCTTGCGAAAAAGATTTAGTCAAGCCCGGTGACGTGCAGAAAGTGGTTGATGAGTGGAATAAACTTCAGCAGTTCGGGATTCAGCCAATTGCGCGGATGACAGCAAGGCGAACACAAATGCTGAAAGCAAGAATCCGAGAATACGGCATGGATAAGGTTATGGAAGCATTGGGAAATGTGCGAAATAGTGATTTTCTCATGGGAAAGAAAACTGATTTTATGATAAATTTTGAATGGTTCGTGAAACCAAACAATTTCTTAAAGATACTCGAAAACAAATACCACAACAGGGAGGATATGCGAAATGGAACTGACGCAACTCAAAGAAATGTCGAACCACTCGTCCCGCTTGGAGAATGGAACGGAGAAGAATCAGACACCCCGTTCGCTTGAATGCCCTGAATGTGGGGACAGCGGATGGAAATGGATAAGAGATGCAAGCGGTATTCCTTATTGTGAGGAATGCCCTTGCGGAATCAGAAAGAGAACAATCCTTGAAAATCAATTGAAATTCGCAGAGCTTCCAAGCGTGTTTAAAGGCTCAAATTTCAACGATTTGAAGTCAAGTGTATATTTGAACGCTGAGAGTCGAAAAGTGTTTTCTCAGGCGGCTCAGGCGGTAAATTACTGGTTTAAAAATCTTCCTGATATGCAGAAGAAAGGAATAGGGCTATACCTTTTCTCAAATGCAAAGGGTTCTGGCAAAACCAAAACAGTATGCAGCTTGGCGAATGAAATTATGAAGAAATACCAGAAGCCAGTCAAGTTCACCACATCCCTAAGAATCCTCGGTGAGATCAAGAACACATGGGGAGACAAAGGGAATACGGAGGGAAAGTTGATAGAGGATTTGTCCAGAACAGAAATCCTTATCATTGACGACTTCGGTGCTGATTCTGGAAAAGAGTGGATTAACGAAAGATTCTATAGCATTATCAACGAGCGGTATGTTGATAGGAAGATTACTATATTCACAAGCAACTGTCAGATATCAGAACTGAAATATGATGAGAGAATCACAAACAGGATTCTGGAGCGGTCACTTGAAATCCCGTTTCCGGAAGAATCCGTCCGGGCACATATGGCACAGCATATCAGAATGGAAATGGTACAGGGGATGCAAAAATGAGAACAATAAGCGAAATGTACAGGCGTTCCGGGGGAACAGCATATCAGCATAAATGTTCTGAATGTAGATTCTATAGGGATGGAAAGAGAGAAAAATGTCTGATGTACGGTGGTGATCGGGACTGGCATGGAAATTTCATTGCTTGCAAATTCTTCAATCTTGAAGATGATATGCCGGAAGGACAGATGAATATTTTTGATTATGTGTGAAAAAAAGGAGGAACGAGGAACCGCTGGCCAGCGAAAGGATATCCCGGTTCCTCCTTAT
>ERZ1034842.585-NODE-585-length-13598-cov-34.576608_pt1 | contig 13598 bp, 2 predicted proteins | sample MGYA00520634_ERZ1034842 | MGnify/ENA primary metagenome ERZ1034842 (study PRJEB33766, sample SAMN09781734) | gut metagenome | biome: gut microbiome | host: Homo sapiens | place: Madagascar | study: EMG produced TPA metagenomics assembly of the PRJNA485056 data set... | reverse complement strand
TTACTTAAACAATAAACTCTAATTTTAAAATATTCAGGATATGGCAGGTGGAAATATGGGAGACCTCAGTTTCTCGCTCACTCTCAAATCGAGAATTGAAGAGGAAACCAAAAAGATTACCAAAGAATTAAACAAGATTGATGCTACTGGTAAGCAGGCGCAGAATGCTTTGGAAGCAATATCCGAAGCAACAAAAGGTATTGGAGATAAGGGAGGTCGTAGTTTTGAAAAGCTAAACAACTTCGTTAAAGAATTACGTCGTAACATTGGCGTATTTTCAAGCGAAGATTTCTTTAGTTCGAAAAAACTCCAGCAGTTGGAGTCTGTCCAGGACGGGTTGTACAAAATAGGACGCATACTCGGAGAGGTGTCTAAGGAAGGTGCTGGATTCAACATATTCCCTAACAGCGTTGCCACTGAGGCAAATAAGGCAGAGAGAGAACTTCATAAGTTATCTTCTATTATTGACGAAATCAACAAACGCCATGGTGAAGGAATACAGATGTTTGGCGTCGATTCAACGAACAACATACGTCAATCGTTGTCAGAGCTGTCTAAATACAGGACTGAATTAGAACAGATCAGGAATAACGGAGGTATTCATCCTATCACAGGACTCACAGCATCTGATGTCGTAAAGAGTGCCGGATATCTCAATGCTATAGATGAAGCAAAGACTTATGCTAAAGTTGTAAAGAATGCTATCTTAGAAAGATACAAGACAGAACAAGATGCTGAGAAAAAGCGAAAGAAAGACGAGGCAGACGCAGCACGCGAGGCAAAAGCAAATGAGAAGCAGCGTCAGAACGAGTTGAAGAACACCGAACGCCGATACGATTCTCTCGGCAACAAGGTTCGTCAGCTTCGTTCGGAATACAGCAGGGGTATCTCTATCGGTGCAGATGTAAGCAAGACGGAGGCTGAAATACATAGACTCATTTCTATAATGAGACAGCTGCAAAATATAAGAGACAGCCTTTCGTCTCCTATAGGATGGAAGGGTTATCTTGGCCAGCTTGGCAACATCGGTAGCGGTCATGATACTACATTAGCTTCGAGAGTTCTTCAAGACCAGAAAGCAGTAAACCGAGAGGTTCAAAGAGGAATTGAACTTGAACAGAAGCGGCAACAGGAGATTGCTCAAACGGCTGCAAAGGTTCAGTCTGATTTGGTCCGCGGCTTCGAGAGAGCCAACAGTCATGCAGGAAAGCTGAATTCAACCGTACAGGATTTGAAGTCACTTTTCTTGCAGGGAGGTCTTGTGTTCGGCGCACAGCAGTTCGCTATGAGCATCATCACTACTGGTGGTGAGATGGAGAAACAGCATATTGCTCTCCAGTCAATCCTTGGTGATATGCAGAATGCGAATACAATGTTCAATCAGATTAAGGAACTCGCTCTTAATTCGCCATTTACGTTCTCTGAGTTGAACCGAGATGTTAAGCAGTTGGCTGCGTATGGAGTTGAGTACGACCAGCTCTATGACACAACCAAGAGGCTTGCGGATATGTCTTCCGGTCTTGGTGTTAGCTTTGACCGTATCGCATTGGCGTTTGGCCAGGTACAGGCTCGCGGTTGGCTCGATGGCAAGGAACTTCGTCAGATTGCATACGCCGGCATTCCTTTGCTTGATAAGTTATCAAAGTTCTACTCTAAGCAGGAGGGTCGAAATGTCTCTACATCAGAGATTAAGACTCGTATCTCTAACAGAGAGGTAAGCTTCGATGATGTGAAGTCTATCTTTTGGCAAATGACAGATGCAGGCGGTCAGTTCTACAATATGCAGCAGGTTCTGAGTGAGACTCTGCTTGGACGTTACAATAAATTGAAGGATGCCTGGGAGATTATGCTTGCCGAGTTTGCGAGTGGTGATGCGCTCGTTGGTAAGTTCTTCAAGACCGCCATTGATGGAGCAACTGCTCTGGTTCAGTCCCTGCACACTCTTGCGATGCCTATTGGCGCAATATTCGCAGGTTACGCATTCAAGAAGATGGCGGCAGGCAATACGGCTTCCAGCTTTCTTTCGAATAAGGCAAATCTCGCATCTGATATTCAGAATAAGGTGTTGCAGGGTCAGGCACTAACACAGATAGAGCAAAGGATTCTCGCAACGAAGAATCAGATTACAGGAGCAGACCTGAGAGCACTGGCTAACGCTAGAGCATTGACGACCGAGAAGCTCAATCAGTTGCGATTATCTGGCAAAATCACAGCCGAGCAATATAGCATATATAGAGGTATTGTGCTGAGACAGACCGGCGAGAAGACTATTAGGATGGAAATGTTGCGCACATTAGCGACAATGCGTTCTATGTCTCTTACTACCACTTTGTCTTCTGTAAAGAATGTGTGGACAGGATTCCAGGCATCGGCTTTGGCTGCATTTAGAGTTATAGGTACAGGAGCTAAGACTCTTGCAGCTGGAATCTGGTCAGCTATAGGAGGTTTACCTGGCCTTATCATTACTGCTGTTACTTTTGGCATTACATACGCTATCAGTGAATATCAGGAGCTCAGTCAAAAGATAAAGCAGACTCAGGACGAGATTGCCGACAAAAACAAGCAGATAAGAGATTTTCTCCGTGATAACAACGTGAACATTGCAATATCCGGTGGCGACACAAAGGAGATTGACAATATGATTGATAGCTACAAGGAAAAGTTGAAAGAACTTGCCCCTTATAGTTACAAGAATATGCTGATGACGGCAGAAGAAAAGAAAAGTCACGCTGATCGTCTTAAGTATCTTGAGCAAGAGATTAAGCTGCTAAAAGAAGCCAATGATATTGCTAGCGCAAAGCTCAGCAACAGAGGCTATTATTCGGATTTGAGTGATGCAACGGAAGATGTTATTGATGCCTTCAAGAAGAGAGAAGAGATGCGTGTAGCAGCTATGGCCTCTGACGCTTCCACGGGAGATAAGGAGTTGTATGCTAATGAAACTGCATACGACAACTATATAGAATCACTAAAGAAGGAGCTTGCGAAGAGGTTCGGCGATATCGGGAAAGATGAAAAAATGCGTGAGGCCGCGATGCAGGCTATGAGTGGTATATTCTCCTCAATGGGTATTCCAGAGGATAAGGCTGATATTATCAGAACATCTATCTTACAGGCATTCGGGTGTGGGGACAAGAGTGCATGGCTACAGGCAGAGGTATCTAATAGTATGATTGCTTTGATTGATAAGTCTTTCCCGATGATTGGCGAGAAGATAAAGGCAAGTATTCCACTTAACGACGCGGAGAAGGCGAAGGTGAAAGAGCTGATGAATGATGCCAAGAACGGTCTCATCAGACAATATCCGGAACTGGAACGTACTCTTCAGAATATGCTTGCTGCATCAAACTTCCAGGCTGTTATCAGGCTCGTTCTTGACGGTGGCGAAAAGCTGAATAACTTGCAGAGTGAGCTTGTGAAAAGAATACCAAGCAGATATAGCGGTCTCATTATGAGCGAGACATCAGGAAAGTACAAAGCGTTTGCAGAAAAGTGGGGCAAAGAGGATAGCTGGTATTCCGCTAGAAATTCAGCGCAGTCTGATATTGATAAAGCCAAGAACGAGTATCTTTCTGCTAAGGCTTCTAAAGCAAAAAAAACCGATGAGCTCTATACGGCTTGGAAGACGGCAAAGCAGGCCGCAAAAGATTTGCTTTATTACGACTATGACGGAAGCGGAAAGAAGTCCAATAAGGTTCCGAAAGGGAAAAATAGAAATTCAGGTCGCAAAGAAGATAAACAGTTGAAGGATCTCCGTGATCGCATCGACTTGTATAAGAAAATGTACGCTGAAATCAAGAAGTTCAAGGAACTTTACGGTGAGGGTGCTCTCGCTCAACTAGCAAACGACGGAGAGTTTGAGGCTATCTTTGGTGACAAGAAGAGATTCCCTATCTCTGATTATACCAACTACGAGACTTCCATCAAGGAGCTCTTGAAGACTCTCCCTGCGTCAACGAAGGACAGATTGGACTACGCTGCAAACGAGAAGGCCGGTATTCAGACTGAAAACCGAAAGCTTCTTGAAGACCAGCGAAGAGATGAGCTGAATGTGCTCAACAAGCAGCTTGATGTTATATCCGAGCAGTATGAGACATACAAGAAGATATATGAGCTGACAGGAAACAAGAAGGGTTCAGAAAACATAGCTTTCGGAGGAACTGTTCAGTTTGATACATACAAGAGGTTCCTGGAGGCGCAGCTCGATATTGCGGTAAAGCACGACAACGTTCAGTCCGGACTTAACTTGACTACGGACGAGGTTAAGGGAATGAGTCTTGAAAATGTCAAGGATAAGTATGGCGAGGAGACTCGTGTTTACGATATCCGCAAAAAGCTGGAAGATGAGAACAATAAGATCAAGAAGGAGACCATCGACCTGATGGCTAGTCTGATTGAAAAGAATGCAACCATCGCCCAGCAGATTGAGGATGAAAACCGAAAATACGAGAGACAGCTTGACCTCATCAAGGGCATCGAAGACCCACAGATGAGAGACAGAGCCAAGGCCGGAGCCACAAAAACTCACAACGAGAATGTGGCAAAGCTCCAGTTTGAACAGTTCAAGCAGGAATCTGATTGGGTTGCTATCTTCGATGACCTCGATAGGGTATCCTCGGCAACAATCAACTCGATGATTGAGAAGATTGACCAGTTCTCCATGACTACCGGTCTGTCTGTAGAATCCATCAAACAACTCAGAGATGCCCTAGATAAGCTCAGAAATGAGCAGATTAGCAGAAATCCGTTCGGTTTCATCTTCGGAGGAGTGAATCGCGGTAAGGCTATCGGGAAGTTCATAAATGAGCGTCTTGGCGGCATGGGCGATACTGCGAAGATATTCGTCACCAAGGAGGAGGCTTATAGACTTGGTATCGCAGGCGGCGTAAGAACAAAGGCGAGTCTGAAGGATGATCAGCAGTCAGCGTACGCCGACTCGTCTAAAGCAATCTCTGAACTTGCGACGAAGATGCAGGCACTCAATACGGTTCTTGACCCGGTAATCAATCTGTTTAAGGCTATGGGAGAAGAGGATTCAATCCTTGGTCAAATTGTTGGTGGAGCATCAGGCGCATTCTCTTCGGCAGCAAGTACAGCTGGAGCCTTTGACACCCTAAGTAAAATGAAGGGTCTTGGATTCCTAGAGGGGGCTGGTCCATACGCGGCAGCCGCTTCCGCAGCGTTGAGTATTGGTGGTTCTCTCATCAAGGCATTCGGCGCAGACTACAGCAGTTACGAAAAGGCGAAGGCTGAGTACGACAACCTTACATCCATTTGGGATTCCCTCATCTCCAAGAAGACTGAGTATATGAATATCCATTGGGGTACTGAGGCCATAGAGGCATCCAAGGAAGCTCAGGAAATGCTCAAAGCCGAGATTGAGCAGACTAAGGTTATAGCCCAGAAGAGGCTCAACTCTGGTTCGTCTGCTGGCTCCCACTCCATCTGGTATCGAATGTGGAAGGGTTCGTACAAGTACAATGGTCAGAACTGGCGTGATGTTGCCGGCGATATCTCTTCGAAGTATGGCGTTCAGTTCAATGGCATGGAAGACATGCTTAACATGAACGCTGATACATTGTCGAAGATCAAGAAGGATTACACTGGTCTTTGGGCTAACATTGACTCAGAGTTCAGGGATTACCTGGAAAAACTCATCCAGTATGGCGAGAAGGCTGATGACATGATTGAGGCGGTGACTGAAAAGCTGACCGGTAACAAGTTCTCTGACCTGGTGTCTTCCTGGGGTGACGCAATGGCAACGATGGAGAATTCGTCAGATAATCTCGTTGAGCACTTTGAGGACAACCTGAAGAAGACCATCTTGAACTCCATGATTGAGAATAAATATGGAGACAAGATTAAGGCTCTTTTGAAGAAGACTCAGGGGTACGCTGAGAATGGTGACAAGATTAAGGATTCCAACGGAAATGTTATTTCAGAATACACAGGAGCCGAGTATGCCGACGTAAAGAACAGCACAGATGAGCTCTCAAAGCAGATAGAAGCTACTCGTGACTATCTTAAGAAAGTATATGGATGGTCCGACAACAGCAGTTCGTCATCAAGGAACTCAGTCAAGAGTATTACCGAGGAGGCCGGAGACTTGATTGCCTCATACCTCAACGCAATTAGGCTCGATTGCTCTGTCATGAGAGCAGAACAAGCTAAGTATTATCCGGAGATGAGCGAGATTGCGAAGTCGCAGTTGTCTCAGCTTAATACGATTGCTCGAAATACGTTACGCAATGCGGATGCGGCCGAGAGGATTGAAAGTATATTCGTTGAGTATAACGACAACTTCAATAGAGTTCTTAACGGAACAAAATCATTGAAGATGAAGTAATAATCGGGGGCGCGGACTTATATCTGTGCCCTCTTTTGCATATTTATACATTTTTTAATCGAATATCGCTTGCATATTTATGCAATATTTTGTATATTTGCAATTGTAAAAAGTTGATTTAAGGTATGAAAGAATATTTCAGGATATACATGCAGAAGGAAGGCGATGGGAATGATGTGAAGGACTCCATCGCCGACTTCGGCATGTACGTTAGCGAGAGTCCGTTCAAGCCTTGTGATTCTGTCAAGGAACCTATTAAAAGGGAGTGGCACGATGAGCATGGTGATGACGAATATATCGGAAAGGATGGACTTTACATGGCGGCATACGAAAACAAGGTCAAGTTCCTGTTCAAGGGTGATGCTTTCGGAGCCAACGAGAAGTGCAAGGCTTTCATTGACTATCTCCGCATGTCTGGGATGATGAAAATGTACTGCGACTTCAACAAGATTGGAAGGCAACATGTAAGACTGAAGAGCATTGATCCGGACCTATACAGATATCCGGGCAACGAGGACTTACTAGTCCTATCTATTACTTTCAAGTTTAACGACCCTGTTACTGATGTCAATCCGATTAAGGACGCACAGGGCAGTATTTCAAATTTAGGATAGCATACAGATGAGCGCTTGGAATATTTATCATAAGGATGGCTCGAAGCTGACAGATGTTAACGAAGAGCTGATAACCGTTCACGGATTGGAGTACTCTGATTCCTGGATGGGTGAGTGCTTTTTGACTATCAACTTCAAGCATGAAGTGCCTATCCACTTTCAGATAGGCGACTATATTGTCTATCGTGGCGAGCGGTTTGAGCTCAACTACGAGCCGGGCAAAGATAAGCAGGCAAGACCTGACACCTACGGTGAGGGCTTCGTATATGACAGCGTAAAGTTCAATGCATTGCAGGATGAGCTTGCTAGAGCTGAATTCCTCGATGTGGTATTGAACGACAACGAACTCCACTACACCGCCCTACCGAAATTCCCATTCTACGTACAGACTCTGGACGATTTGCTTGACAGGATTCAGGCGAACCTCGACGAGCAGATTGGTAAGGGTCTTTGGAAGATTTACTCCAGGAACATGGAGCGTTCCGTGCAGCGTGGTGCCCTGGAAAGCGAGTGGATGTCAATGTACGGCGAAGGAACAAGAGATAACGTCATCGAATCGATGTCTATCACAGTGGATTCACAGACCTGTTGGCAGGCCCTTTCGCTTGTGAACGAGAAGTGGGGCATAAACTTCATCGTCAGAGGAAGAAACGTATATGTCGGTACTACCGGAATACAGGCAAACCATATATTCAAGTACGGTCTCGGTGAAGGATTGTATGAGATTGTTCAAAACGCTGATTCCGACCAGAGTGTCGTTACGAGATTGAGAGCTTATGGTTCCGAAAAGAATCTTCCTTCCCACTACTATGCCGACCTAGGTGTAAAGTATGTGGCTAATATAACGAAAGTTGTTGAGGCAAGCACGAATGTTGAGCTTGAACTGGACATCGATTATATCGAGACGTATTTCAAGAATAAGAGGAAATACATTGTTTCCGGCGAGTCTCAGGAACAGTCTTTTGGTTGGGTTCTTCAGGTAACATTCGATTTCCAGACTATCATTACGGGTTATGTGACACAGGCGTACAACTCTAACAAATGCAGATTCTACTCTGAGCTAAAAGGAACTCAGGTTGATAGTGGAGATGAGGAATCAAAGGAGAAGCTGGATGCGTTCATTGCACAGGTTAAGGCAGGAAACACGAAGATGTATATCACATCCGGCCTCAACAAGAAGATCGTTCCTTCGTCCATGAAGGAATATGCAGAGAATCTCCCGAACAATATGTCAATCAACAGGCTTATGCTGCCAGGATTTCCTCATGTATCGCTGAGTGACTTCTATGATTCACTCACGGATGAGGAGAAGAAGTACGTGAACCCTACCGGGAAACAACACAGATTCTCTACTGACCCGCATAGACCATACATAGATTCCATCAACATCGATCAGATTGGTCTACGTTCGGCGTCACAGTTCTTTGATACTGACGACAAGACGAATGGAGTTATTGAAATCTACCCTACTATCGAGGAAATGGAAATCGGTGGCGTGCGTGTGGATGAGATTGATGAGGGTATTGCTCCTGATGATGACGGAAGATTTGGCGACAATGAAACAGTAAGGAATGTTGATATATACCTCAATAAGGCTATCGACTTCGATATCAACGACCTTAAGGATGATGACTTCTCTATCTCTATGAAGGATGGTATGTGCGGCGGACGAACATTCAAAGTGGCATCCTCAACCAAGGTTGATGGTAGATGGAGACTTACTATCGAGAGAATCAAGGACGATGCTCTTGAGCTTTGGTTTCCATACAAGGACTATCCTATCAGGAAAGGCGACCATTTTGTTCTTACCGGCATTACACTTCCTGATTCGTATGTCAATGCTGCGTCTTTGAAGCTCCTTAAGTACGCAATAGCGTATCTTGATAAGAACGACTATACAAGATATGTCTACCAGCCAAAGGTTGATGAGCTTTTCATGGCAAGACAGCATGACCAGACCAAAGAGGATACGACCGGAGCTATCAAGAGTCTTCATGACACGCTCAAAGCCGGAGACCTGATGGAGTTCGAAGATACGGATCTTAGGATTGGCGGTGTAATATCCATAGACCAGCTCACGATCAAGGAAGAAGATGGAAAGATTCCTACCTACGATATAACTCTTCGCGAGGATAAGGAGGTTGGAACTATCCAGAAGATGCAGCAGCAGATCTCGTCTCTTCAAAGCGGGAATGGAGGAACTGGTGCAGGCTTGACAACTACACAGGTCAAGAATCAGGTTGCGACAGAGGGAAGTAAACACTTTATTTCGAAGATAAATGATGATACCGCAAAGGGCACTGTAACTTGGGAGAAGGTTCAGAAGTTCTTGCAAGGATTGAACATTGGTGACGGAAACAGCAAATGGTCGGCTGATGGTACTCTTATCCTCTTCCGTCTTCTTACTAACAACTTCTCTTCTGGTCCTTACGGTCAGGGCGCGCAGATAGATGAAAAGGGTGACATGGAGGTGAACAGCATCTATGCTCGTCAGTTCATATCAGCACCTAAGTTTGTCTTCAACGAAATTTCCGTTACAAAGGCAGAGCAGTGGAATACGAACGGATATGGTACAATAGAGAGTGTTGACGTGAAGAATCGTATCATTACCCTACATCTTGAGGAGAATGATTATGGTTCTTTGCAAGTGGGTGACATCTGTCGTGGTCTTTACGCCGACATTGATAATGCCCATGGAGCAGACAAGATAGAGGAAGGAGCTTTGGACGATTGCAACTTCGTTCAGCACAAGGGCTTCTTCTCTACCTATTTCTACGTGATGCATATTATCACGAATGAGAAGGGTAAGTTCGTCTTCCAGTATGGCAAGAGAAGTTCAGTGACTCCTGACCCTTGCGCTTACATGGACTTTGCCCAATACGGTAGCTTCACAGATGAAAAGCGTCAGAGTAGCATGTATTTCTCGTCTCGCGGTAACAGCTTTATCGAGGTATTGGATGGAGTCAGCACGTGGGAAGTGCAGTCTCAGAACCGTGTAGCAAGATACGGCTGGCTGGGCGGTCTTGCTCTTGTCAAGAAGGATGGCTCTATCGTGCGACCTGAAGGCAACGGTATCTACGTTCAAGATAATATCTACTTTGGCGGCAACATCAACTACCTGCAAGGTCTTTCGGGACTGGATGACTTGCGTGAGGAGGCAAAGGCTTACGATGTAAGTCTCTCGCAATACCAAAGCGTCATCACGGTAGATGATATGGGCAATGTCATAAATGGTCTCTATACCGAGGACGAGGCGAAGACTACAAAACAGTACCGTATCTCTACTGCTGTATTCGTCCGCAAGGGAATGGATATATTGCTTGAAGAGGATGGCAATACTGAGGACGTGACAGCAGGACATTATCGTGTGCATGCCGTGAGCGAGGATTGTGAGGTGATGGTGCAGAACTCTACCATCTTTGTTACCGCTATCCGCAATATCAAGGATGGAGTGGCAGGAACAGAAGATGATGCCACCTTTGACTATGATGCGATGAGAAAGGCAACCGATGCGATGGTAACGATTGTGGTAGAGTTGGAAGGCAAGACCTCGAAGATGGTGCAGATGCCTATCCGCATTCAGCATGATACCCTGCCTTTTATGGTGTGCGACCTCAGTAACGAGAGCGCATCGGTGGCGTGGAATACCAAGACAGCTAAGTATATCGGCTTGCCTATCAAGACCAAGGTGTCATTGCTTTATCACAATGAGCCATGGGCGATTTCCTCGCTCAATATCTCTAAGGTAGCTGGTCTGAAAACTTCAATGAGCATTGAGGGCAAGGCGAAGGTGATTACCATTGATGCGGATAACCTTACTGCCGATACCCTTGCTCAGGTTACGAAGATGAACATCACGGTTGTTGGCAGATATGCAGGCGCAAACTATGAGTATACAAGGGAGTTGACTATCCTCAAATCATCTGATACCGTAGTCTATGAGCTGATTCCTTCTGCGGACAGCATCGTAGTGGATAAGGACGGTGGTACTTCTGTCAATTCCGTGAGCTGTGATGTCTATGCAACATCATCAGACGACAAGCGATACAAGCTGACTACTCTTTCTTCGGGAATGTCGCTAAAATACGGAAAGAGCGAGAACGCTACTATGGACTTGGCTCTTGGTGCTGGTGTTGATGTAACAACAGACGATAAGATTATTACTTTTGCTCTCTACGACAAGAATCATCAGATGCTAGATAAGGAGTCTGTACCTGTGCTTGCATTCGGTAAGGACGGTAAGGGTATTGAGTATATTTTTAAGTTGCAAGATACAGCTCCTTCCAACCCTACACCTGACAACTATGCGACAAACACGGAATATCAGCGCACGGATAAGGAATTTGTTCCTAGCGGATGGACGGATGATCCTACGGGCGTAACTGCTGCCAACCCTTACGAATGGGTATGCAAGCGAGTGTCGACAAATGGTCATTGGGGAGCGTTCTCTGAACCTGCGGAATATGCCCATTTCGGTAAGCATGCGCCTAAGGCAAAGTCTTCCGATGATATTGTCACTATACCGACAGACAGCGATGGCAATGCTCTTCTGGCATTCAGAGAGGAAGTTGGTTTTAGCCTTCTCGTAGATGGGCATGAATGTAATATTTCATCTATCCAAAAATACAGTTCTACGCTCAGTAATGTTTCTTGCTCTATCAGCAGCAATGTAGCTACAATAAAGTGCGAGGAAGGTGCTAAACTCGGTATTACCTCGCATACCGTTGTCTTCAAGGTGACGGGCACACTTGATGGTTCAAGCTATATTGACTATGTAACGGTAAAGGTCGTTCCTAACGTGACTGGCGCGGACGGTGACGGGTATGAATATATCTATTACCTTACAGCTTCCAGCTCTGCGTCTGCCATTGCGAAGCCAAGCAGAACGGGCGGTGTGTTGACTACTGGCTGGCAGGACGACCCGATGTTCCCTACCAAGGATAAGCAATATGTGTGGGTAGCCTACAAGCAGGGTGAAGTTGGTAGCGATGGCGAGTTCTCAACGCCAAAGCTCTTCAACCGCTTCCCTAAGAGTATCTCTAAGCAGGAAACGAGGTTCTATACAAATAGTTCTTTAACTCCTACGCCTCCTGCTACAACAATCTGGAATAATGGTTCTACCACTATGCCGACAGATTTCAATGATAGCAATCCTTGGCTGTGGAAGATTATCAGAACAACCTATACTGATGGTACTACGGACGATGTGGTTTCCTGTGAGGGTTATAAGGCGAAGGATGGCATAGGAATTACAAGTGTAAACACATGGTATGGCTTGTCAAAATCCATGACTTCGCAGCCTAGCAGCTTCACTTATAATACCCTGTCTAAGGTCGTAATTGAGACACATGCAAATGATTATGTATGGAGTGCCGACAAGGTAACCTATACTAATAATGATGAAGCCTTCACTGGCATCTACTGCATTGGTAAGTGCTCTGACCTTGCATCGGTAACAGAGCAATATGGTACATCGGCATCCGACAAGAATAAGCCTACTTCATGGGACGATGCCTATCCTACTGATGCCTCTAAGGGAACGTACATCTGGAGTCGTGATAAGATAGTATGGAAAAACGGGGATACGACTTATTCTGATGCGCAGCTTATCGGCTATATAGCTACCGATGGCAAGCATGCGCCTAAGGCTTCATCTACGGACGATATTGTTACGATACCTACTGACAGTAATGGCAAGGCACTGGCAGCGTTCAGCGAAGATATTCATTTTAGCCTTCGTGCAGACGGAAGGGACTGTAATGTAAGTCAAGTTGTTAGAGACAGGGCAAATACTACTAATGTGTCTTATTCCATAAGTGGTAATACGGCTTCTATATCGTGTGCAAAAGGTGCGAGACTCGGCATGGTTGCACAGACTATAGTTTTCAAAGTGACAGGCACACTTGATGGTTTCAGCTATATAGACTATGTGACCGTGAAGGTAGTGCCAAACGTGACTGGTGCAGATGGTGACGGATATGAGTATATCTATTATCAGTCTAATTATCTAAATAATGATTTCTCTGCACCTAAGCGAACAAACGGAAAACTTACTGATGGATGGCAGGATGACATGATGGCTCCAACAAAGGATAAAAGATATGTTTTCGTGGCTTATAAGCGGGGAGAACTTGGCAGTGATGGTGAGTTCTCGATGCCAGAGCTTTTCAATCGTTATCCTAGAAGTATCATCAGTCAGGAAACGAAGTTTATTGCATGGCATTCTCTGACGGATGCTCCTGATGCTAACAAAATATGGTATTATGGAAGTACGGATATGCCGAAAGATTTCAGTGACGACAAGCCTTGGCTGTGGAAGGTGGTCCGAACCAACTATACTGAGGGTGACCCTGAATATATGGTATCCTGCGAGGGGTATAAGGCTAAGGATGGCGATGGTCTCATCGTAGGCTATCAGTCTTCAGCTTCAGAACCATCAGTTCTTCCTACCCCGAAAACGCTTGCCGACTATGATAAAGCGCAGGATGATATTGGCAGCGGCTGGACAAAGACGGCTCCATCTACGGGGGGTAAGAGTATCGTGCTGGGTGGTAAGATTACAACAGATGAGATTAGCGACCGGTACAACAGCAGTACTAACGCATGGGGAACAGAAGAAAGTGAAATTCTGTTAGATG
>ERZ1034842.581-NODE-581-length-13689-cov-25.422106_pt1 | contig 13689 bp, 14 predicted proteins | sample MGYA00520634_ERZ1034842 | MGnify/ENA primary metagenome ERZ1034842 (study PRJEB33766, sample SAMN09781734) | gut metagenome | biome: gut microbiome | host: Homo sapiens | place: Madagascar | study: EMG produced TPA metagenomics assembly of the PRJNA485056 data... | reverse complement strand
CGATTGCCAAGAGCAAGGGGTATAATTTGGACGAAAGCTGCCGGGATGTGCTGATTAAATGGTACGATGAGCAGCAGGCGGCGGATGCGGCGACCAACGGCAACGGACGGATGGCCCGGAATGTGCTTGAGAAGGCTATTTTGAACCAGGCAAAACGGCTTATTGCTGACGCTGACGCGGATCTGGCACTGCTGCTGCCGGGGGATTTTGAATTGGATTAAGCTGCGCTTGCGGCTGGCGGGAGACACCACCTTGCGGTGTCTCCCTTTTTTAACGGCTTCTGGCCGTTGGGTGTTCCTTTTGGAACCCCAAAAGGAACCGAAAAAGGTCCCGCTACTTCCGATAGCGCGGGAGGCCCGGCCAAGGGGGCCCGCCCCCTTGGAACCCCAAAGAGGAGGGTCAGAGGAAAAAATCCTAAAAAATGCAGGAGTGCTGCATTTTTCTTAACGGATTTTTCCCTCTTCCCAGATTGACCCCTTTGGGGCCGAAATTCCTCTACATCCTTACTGTAGGGGCCGATGCTCGTCATCGGCCCGCTGGGGCGGGCGCCTGCTTGCGGGGCGATGCAAGCATCGCCCCCTACATCCCCTTTACCGATGGTACTGTAGGGAGGGGTCTTGACCCCTCCTATGCTGTTTGCAATGATGGCAACATTTATCATTTGTTGCATAATAAAAAATCATATGTAGGGGGCGGCGTCCCCGACGCCCCGGACGGGGCTTGCGTTGCCGCCCATGGAGGGGTCAAGACCCCTCCCTACGAACCGATGGAAAATGACATCCAATATCCAAACGGTCAACCGCGCACACCTGCGGGGCGTCGAGGACGCCGCCCCCTACGGATGTTTTTTGACAAGCAATTGAAGGGGAGAGGGGATGCAGCGTCAAGCTTGCGGGGCGATGCAAGCATCGCCCCCTACATCCCCTTTACCGATGGTACTGTAGGGAGGGGTCTTGACCCCTCCTATGCTGTTTGCAATGATGGCAACATTTATCATTTGTTGCATAATAAAAAATCATATGTAGGGGGCGGCGTCCCCGACGCCCCGGACGGGGCTTGCGTTGCCGCCCATGGAGGGGTCAAGACCCCTCCCTACGAACCGATGGAAAATGACATCCAATATCCAAACGGTCAACCGCGCACACCTGCGGGGCGTCGAGGACGCCGCCCCCTACGGATGTTTTTTGACAAGCAATTGAAGGGGAGAGGGGATACAGCGTCAAGCTTGCGGGCCGATGACGAGCATCGGCCCCTACAGTATGGGTGTAGAGGAATTTTGGCCCCGAAGGGGTCAATCGGAGAGGAGCGAAAAAGCGTGAAGAAAAACGCAGCACTCCTGCGTTTTTTAGCTTTTTTGCTGCTCGACCACCTCTTTGGGGTTCCAAGGGGCGAGTAGCCCCTTGGGCGGGGTCCGCTGCCTCGCAACAGCGGGACTTTTTTCGTTTCCTTTTTTGGTCACAAAAAAGGAAAGCCTCGGATGAGAAGCCGTTATAAAAGGCCCTGCCGCAAGGTAGGCGGGGCCGGAGGGGCGCGGCCTAAAAACCACAAAAAATCGCAATAAAATATTGCATTTTCCCCCGATTCCGTGTATGATAGTGTACGGTATTATCATAGAGGAGTGTGCCCCCGTGTAACTGCTTGCGAAACGACCCACAATCATTTACCTTATTATATAGGGCCGCCAGCCGCGCGCTGGAATGGCCGCAGAAACCAAAAAGGAGCAACCCATGGCATCATTGCGCGAAGAAATTGAATCCCGGCGCACGTTTGCGATCATCTCGCACCCCGACGCCGGTAAAACTACACTGACCGAAAAACTCCTGCTCTACGGTGGGGCCATCCAGACCGCCGGCTCCGTGAAGGGCAAGCAGAGCGCCAAACACGCTGTCTCGGACTGGATGGACATTGAGAAACAGCGCGGAATCAGCGTTACATCGTCTGTTTTGCAGTTCAACTACCAGGGTAAGTGCATCAACATCCTGGACACCCCCGGCCACCAGGACTTCTCCGAGGATACCTACCGCACCCTGATGGCCGCCGACTGCGCCGTCATGGTCATCGACGCGGCCAAGGGCGTTGAGGCACAAACCATCAAACTGTTCAAAGTTTGCACCCTGCGCCACATCCCCATCTTTACCTTCGTCAACAAGATGGACCGCGAAGCCCGCGACCCGTTTGAACTGATGGAGAACATCGAGGAAATTTTGGGCATCAAGACCTACCCGATGAACTGGCCCATCAGCTGCGGCAAGGATTTTAAGGGCGTGTATGACCGCACCGCGCGCCGCGTGCTGGCGTTTGAGAGCGACGGCCGCGCCAACGGCGTGAAGATGGTGGACGAGATCGAGGCCGAGCTGGGCGACCCCCGCCTGGACGAGCTGATCGGCGCTGCCAACCATGCCAAGCTGGCTGAGGATATTGAGCTTTTGGACGGCGCAGCGGAAGAATTTGACCTGAACGCTGTGCAGCACGGCGAGCTGAGCCCCGTGTTCTTCGGCTCGGCACTGACCAACTTTGGCGTGGAGCCGTTTTTGAAGGAGTTCCTGCGCCTGACCCCCACCCCGCTGCCCCGCAAGGACAGCGTGACCGGCGAGCTGGTCGACCCCTGCAGTGAACAATTTAGCGGCTTTGTGTTCAAAATTCAGGCCAACATGAACAAAAACCACCGCGACCGCATCGCGTTTTTGCGCATCTGCTCCGGCAAATTTGAGCGCGGCATGGAGGCTTTCCACGTCCAGGAGGGCAAAAATATCAAGCTCGCCACCGGCACCAGCCTGATGGCCGACGACCGCGCCATCGTCAGCGAGGCCTACGCGGGCGACATTATCGGCCTGTTTGACCCGGGCGTGTTCTCTATCGGCGACACTTTGTGCACCGGAAAAAAGCATGTGCAGTTCGCCGGCATCCCCACCTTTGCGCCCGAGCACTTTGCCCGCGTGACCCAGGTGGACACCATGAAGCGCAAGCAGTTCGTGAAGGGCATGGAGCAGATCGCCCAGGAGGGCGCTATCCAGATCTTCCGCGACCTTGGCTCCGGCATGGAGGAGGTCGTTGTCGGCGTGGTGGGCGTGCTGCAGCTGGAAGTGCTGGAGTACCGCCTGAAAAACGAGTACAATGTGGATATTCGCATGCAGACCCTGCCATACGAGCATCTGCGCTGGGTGCTGAATGACCCGGACGAGCTGGACATAAAGCACCTGGACCTGACCAGCGACACCCGCGCCATCGAGGATATGAAGGGCAACCCGCTGCTGCTGTTCGGCAGCCCGTGGAGCATCAACTGGGCCGAGCAGCATAACCCCGATCTGAAGCTGTCCGAGTTCGGCAACCTGACGTTCTAAGGGGGATGCTTTGTGCTGACTGAGGTAAAAAAGCACCTTACACCGAAACAAATCCGCGACGATGTTGTGTTTTTTGCGCTGCTGAACCTGGGGCTTATCGCTACCGCCGCAGGCATCGCCCTGTTTAAAACGCCCAACCATTTTGCGTTTGGCGGCACGTCGGGCCTGTCCATCGTGCTGGCGACGCTCTTCCCGCGATTTAACGTAGGTGCGTTCATGTGGGTGGTCAACGCCGTGCTGGTGGTTTTGGGGTTCATCTTCCTTGGCATACGTTCCATGGGATGGACGATTTACTCATCGTTTGCACTTTCTTTTTATGTGTCCGCTTTTGAATGGGCTGTACCTTTACGTGAGCCGTTGACCAACGATGTGTTTCTGGAGCTTTGCTACGCGGTGATCCTGTCGGCCGTGGGCGCGGCCATCGTGTTCAACATTGGCGCATCCACCGGCGGAACCGACATTGTAGCGATGATTTTGAACAAGTACACCTCCATGCCGGTGGGCCGCGCCCTGATGGTCAGCGACTTAGGCATCGTGCTGGCGGGGGCTTACCTGTACGGGCCGGCCACCGGGCTGTACTGCATTTTGGGCATGATCTTGAAAAGCACCGTGGCGGACAGCGCGATTGAAGGTATTAACTTGCGGAAAGTTTGTACCGTCGTGACCTCCCAGCCGGAACCGGTGCGGGATTTTATCGTGAACGAGCTGCATCGTTCGGCCACCATGGAGCAGGCCCGGGGCGCCTACACCCACGAGGAAAAGTGGGTGTTGGTTACTGTGTTGACCCGCGGACAGGCGCAAAAATTACGGCTGTTCGTACATTCGCTGGATGAACATGCGTTTATTACGATCGTGAACAGCAGTGAGATCGTGGGTAAAGGGTTTCGGTCTATTTAAATTAAATAGCTGCTTTCAAGAGGGACCACCTTGCGGTCCCTCTTTCTTTTTATCGGCATCCTACCGGAAGGCTTTCCTTTTTTGTGACCAAAAAAGGAAACGAAAAAAGTCCCGCTGTTCCGAGGCAGCGGACCCCGGCCTAGGGGCTACTCGCCCCTAGGAACCCCAAAGTTGTGGTCGAAGAACCCAAAAGCTAAAAAATGCAGGAATGACTGCATTTTTCTTAACGCTTTTGGGCCCTTCTCCATATTGACCCCTTCGGGGCCTAGATTCCTCTACACCAATACTGTAGGGGCCGATGCTCGTCATCGGCCCGCCCGGCTCCCCTTCGAGGGGAGCTGGACGCGAAGCGGCCTGAGGGGTGGCTGCTTTAGCGATGAGCTTTAGCTTAAAGGCCCCCTCTGGGAGGATGACTCCCCACAGCGTGGGGAGATGTCGCGCCAGCGACAGAGGGGCCCGGCTACGAAGTAGTCCCGCGGGAGCGGGTGGGGGAGAGAGCCTACAAATTAGCACCAACCACTTTCGCCCCCTATATTACCCAATAACTGGAAAAGTGCCTGGGCACTTACAACCACTTTTACAGTTAAATAAGTGGTTATAATTAACGTATCTATGTAATTTATGATACCACTTTTTTAGTTACGGAGTTGTATTCACGTGCGCGTGCGCGGGCTACTCTAAAAAGTCTGGTTTTCGGCCTTCTTCGTACCAGACCGTGTAGCCGCCCTTGATTCCATTGTTGCATTTACGGCGGATAAGTTCCATGGAGTTGGCTGCGCTGCTCATAACGGTTGGGCTAATGCCTTCTTTATCAGCTGCGGCATAGGCTTCGCTCGCTTTTACCCAGCCTTTATTCTTGATGAGTTCGCCTATCAGTGCTACAGCGCGATTCCCGACTTTCGGCTCCGGTCCGTGTTGCTTGTTGGGGACGGAGCCCCGCAAGATCTCATCTGCCGTTAAAGCACATTCGTCCATGAGTTCCACCCCGCCATCGTGGATGGAAAACTTGCGGCTGGGGCCGGGCGGGCCCAGGCTGCTTTTATCCTGGGCAAAGACGCGCAGGCTGCGGTCGTCCGGGTCACAGCCTACAAAAATGATGCTTCGCGCTGCGTTGCGGAAGTCGCTGGAGCCGAGGATGCGGTCGCTGGCCGAGCCGCCGGACAGGTTGGGCTTGCTGATGTGGCTGACCAGCATCACCGCGCAGTGGTAGCGTGCGGCGAAGTTTGCCAGGTGGTCCATCATGGGGCGCACGTCGGCGGCCTGGTTCATGTTGGCGTGCTTTTCGAGGTAACTTTGTATGGGGTCGAACACCACCAGCGAAGGACGGCATCCGGGGCGGCTGGCCAGCGCGTCCAGACGGGCGTCGCACATGGTCAGGGCCGGGGTGTCGGCCATTTGCTGCATGATAACGATGTTTTCCGGGTCGGCGCCCAGAGATTCCAGCCGCGGCGAAAGCACGACGTGGGGGTCGTTCTCCTGGGTAAAATAATACACCAGGCCGGGCGTACCGTCCTTAGTGGCGCGGCCTGTGCTGATGTCGGCGGCCCATTTCAGCGCCAGCCAGGTCTTGCCCATGCCCGCCACACCGGCCAAAATGGTGATGGCATCCAGCGGCAGATACGGCTCGATCAGGTACTCGGCCTGCCGCGTTTCCACGTCCGCCATGGGCGTGAAGCCAAGCTCCTGCATGGCCTGGCGGCGCAGCGCCATCCGCGCGATCTTCAGGCAATAGCTGGGATCGGCGTCAAACTGAGATGTATAATTGTCTCGCCGGTCGGCGTACTCCTGCTCGCTGATGCCCAGCTGCAAGGCCCGCGTGCGCAGCAGCATCATGCGGCGCAGGCGCTCCTCATCGGTGGAAACATTGCAGGCATCGAAAAAAGAAAGCGGAGCCAACAGGCACGTTTTGTCCATGCTGTTGATCTTCGCATCGAACACCTGGGCTTCAAGTGTCAATTCATTGGGCTGCATGGGGTCCTCCTTACACAAATGTTGTTGAATACACTACTTATAGTAGTATTATAACGCGCGGGCGCTGTACTTAACAATGAAATACCGCTGAAAATTTACTGCAATCTTACTGCAGGAATTTTTAGCGGATTTTTTGTTTGCAGGTCTTGTTATGGGACTGCAAAAATAAAACCTGCCAAAGTGTATTGACAACTATTGGTAGTTGTACTATGATGGGTGTACTGACAAGGAGAACGGCAGCGTGGACGGGGAATTCAACGATGGCGTAGGGGCGCATTCCCTATGCGCCCGTGAGCTTGTTTGGCACAAGCTACATGAAAATGGCGATGTAACGATAGACTTGCGAGCGGATATAGAATCCGCCCCTACGACTACAACATGAAAATTGGACACTAGAAAGGATGGAACACATGACCTACAAAGAAAAGGTGGCGTGGCTGCAGCGGTACCTGAAGGCGCGGGAGAAGGCGCAGTTTCTCGAGGGCTGCGTGCAGGAGATGGAGGCCGAGGCACAGGGCATGCGCACCCGGCTGGACGGCATGCCCGGGGCCGGGCGGGACACGGCGCGGCTGGCGCGAAGTGTGGAAAAGGTCGAAGAAACGCGAAAAATGTGGAACGACCAACTGGACCGCTGCGGCGAGCTGCGCATCGAACTGGTGGCCGAGCTGGCGAAGATCCAGCATCCGCTGGCACAGGAGGTGCTGCGCCGCCGCTACATGAACGGCGAAAGCTACGCCGAGATCTGTGACGCGCTGGCCCTGGTGGAGCGCCGCGTTTACCAGCTGCACCGCCTGGGCGTGAACAAGGTGTGCGAGCCGGAAAACGGCGGGTGAAAGGAATTCAGTAAGATTTCAGCGCGATTTCATTGCAAAGTACAACTAAACGTGGTAGAATGGTAACATCGAAACTCGTGGAAGGGCAACCGCCCCGCCGCGGGTTTTTTATTTTGCGCTTTTTGCCGGAAGGGGGTCAGGAATGGACCGGGTAACAGAGGAAAACGTCATTGCCGAGCTGGCGGGCATTGCGTTTGATGACGGTTGTAATGACGGTTGTGGATTGGTTGTTAAAACCGCTGATAAGCTCCGGGCGCTGGAGCTGCTGTATAAATATCTTGGCTTGGGGGACCGGGACGGCGGGGTGGATAAGGTTGTGATCGTGGATGATGTGTGATTTTGGCGGCCGGCTTTCGGTGATCCGCCCCCATGCGGCCCGGCCTGCTTTACCGTGCGCAGAACGAAAGACGCCTATGTAAAGGAGTAACGAAATAAATGGACATTCATCTCAAAGAAACAATTCCAAAAGTATTCCAACCGATCCATAAGGCTGTGCAAAACGAAGGCATAAAGGAGGTCGTGGCCAAGGGCGGGCGCGGGTCGGGCAAGTCCAGCTACCTGTCGCTGGAGCTGGTTTTGCAGCTGCTGCGCCACCCGGACTGCCATGCGGTGGTGCTTCGCAAAGTGGCAGGCACGCTGCGCAACAGCGTGTATAACCAGGTGGTCTGGGCTATCGATGCGCTGGGGTGTGCGGCCTGCTTTCGCTGCACAGTTTCACCGATGGAATGTACTTATTTGCCTACCGGACAGAAGATCCTCTTTTTCGGCCTGGATGATGCCGGCAAGTTGAAAAGTTTAAAACTTCCCTTCGGCAGCGTCGGCATCTGCTGGTTCGAGGAGCTGGACCAGTTCGACGGCCCCGAGGAGGTGCGCAGCGTGGAGCAGAGCATTTTCCGCGGCGGCAGCTACAGTTTGACTTTAAAAAGTTTTAACCCGCCCGCCATGGCACGCAGCTGGGTCAACCGCTACGCGCTGGAAAAACGGGATGGAAAATTGGTGCATCACTCCACCTATAAGGACCTGCCCCGCGCCCTGCTGGGCGAACGCTTTTGGGCCGACGCCGAGCATCTGCACGCCACCAACCCCGAGGCCTACCGCCACGAGTACGGCGGCGAGGTGGTGGGCAGCGGTGCGGCCGTGTTTGCCAACCTGCAGCTGCGCGCTGTGCCGGACGACGAAATTTTGACGTTCGACCGAATTTATCACGGCGTGGACTGGGGCTGGTGGCCCGACCCGTGGGCCTACAACGCCTGCGCTTACGACCCGGCGCGGCGCAGGCTGGTGATTTTTGACGAACTGACGCGGTTTCGCTGCCCCAATGCGGACACGGCACAGCTTTTGATCGAGCGTGGTGTGGGCGGCGACGAGGGCGGCTTTTTGATCGCTGACGGCGCCGAGCCGAAGTCCTGCGCGGATTACCGCGCCGCCGGCCTGCCCTGCCGCGCTGCCCGCAAAGGCCCCGGCAGCCTGCGCGAAAGCATGAAGTGGCTGCAGAGTTTGGCCGAGATCGTGATCGACCCGGCGCGATGCCCCGACACCGCCCGCGAGTTTGGCGAGTACGAATATGCAAAAGATGCACGTACAGGCGAGGTTTTAGGCGGATACCCCGATGCGGGGAACCATCATATCGATGCGGTGAGGTACGCGGTGGAAAGTGTCTGGCGGAGACGCGGGATGTGAACTTTTGGCTTGTGGCCTGGCGGCTTTCGGCGTTCTGCCGCCGGGCAGGGCCGAGAGATATGCAACATAAATACAAAAAAGAAAAAGGAGTGACAAAATGCAGACTTATTTGGAGCAGGCGTTTGGAAAGAGCGATTGTTCGTCGGTGAAGATGCGTGGGGCGGTGCGGGAGTGGATGGACTTATATTACGGCGCTTCCCGCAGCGGCGAGGACGGCAGTGCGCGGCTGGCCGTGCTGATCGTATCGAAACTATGCAGAACGGTTTTTGCCGAGTATGACGTGCATCGGGACAAGCACGACGATTGGGCGCAGGAGTGTTATACGGACGCCCTGAACAAGGTGGCAAAAACAGCGATGCAGTATGCTTTAATCGGCGGCGAGTGCCTTTTGAAGGTGGTGGACGACCATTTTGTGCCGATCCGGCGCGATTGCTACCTGCCGCTGGGACGCGACGACAGGGGCAATTTGACCAGCGTGGGCATGATGCAGACGCTGTACGAGAACGGCAAAAAATATGTACTTTTGGAGCGCCGCACCGACATGGAGGATAACACGCTGATCGAAAATCGGCTGTTTGAGGTCAACGGCCAGGCGTTGGGACGCCGCGTTCCGCTGGACACGCTGACGGCCTGCAAAATGCTGTCGGACGAGGAATTTTTGCCCAACGTGCCCTGCATGGGGCTGGCCGTGCTGCGGATGCCCACCGTGAATTGCGTGGATGGCAGTGCCGACCCGGTAAGCATTTACGCGCCCGCCGTGGGGCTGATGCACGCGCTGGCCCGGTGCGAGGACCAACTGAACCATGAATTTTTGAACGGCGCGTCTAGGGTGTTTGCTTCGGAGGACCTGCTGCGGCCGGATGCCTCCGGGGCGCGCGGGCTGCGGGATGACCTGTTTGTGGGCCTGCCCGACGACCCCGCCAACGTGGGTGTGACCGTGTACAGCCCCACCCTGCGGGAAGGCAGCTACCTGGCCCGCAAGCAGGATATTTTGCGAAGCTGCGAGAGTTTGTTGAGCCTGCGCCGTGGCATTTTGAGCGAGACCAACGCCGAGACCCAGCCCCGCACCGCTACCGAAATTGCCACTGCCAGCGTTGACTACGATTTGACCATACGCAGTTTGCAGAAGGCGTGGGAAGATTGCGCAGACGATGCTTTGTTTATCTGCTCGTGTCTGGATAGAGCCTATCACAAGGATGATTGGTGGCCGACCGAGCTGCGCATCGACTGGGGCGACGGCGTGCTGTACGACCGAAGCCGCGTCTGGGCCGAGCAGCAGCAGATGGTGGCGAGCGGCCTGCTGCGGCCGGAGATCGCGCTGGCGTGGTACTACGACCTGCCCGCCGAGACCGAGGCTGATTTGCAGACTGTGCGCGAAAAGTACATGCCGGCTGCGAAGGGAGGTGAAAAGCATGAGTGAAGAAAAGCTTGACCGAAAGCCTGCGCCCGCGCCCTATGCGGCCGGTACCGGCAGTGTGCCTGTCGGCCCCGACCGCGCGGCCTTTGAGCGGATGAGCTACCGCGAGAGGGTGGCGTTCAAGCGGGAGGACCCGGAGGGGTATGCCTTGATGAAAGCGGCGCTTTGAGGGCTTTTTTCATCGATTTGAAGGTGGCGGCCGGTCAGGGTTGCCACCCTGCGGCAACCCTTCTTTATAACGGCTTCTTTCCGTTAGGCCTACCTTTTTTGTGACCAAAAAAGGTAGCGAAAAAAGTCTCGCTGTTGCGAGGCAGCGAACCCCGCATTAGGGGCTACTCGCCCCTAAGAACCCCAAAGAGGTGGTCGGTCAATGAAAAAGCTAAAAATTGCAGGAGTGCTGCAATTTTCTTAACGCATTTTCATCGCCCTCCAGATTGCCCCATTCGGGGCCAAATTCCTCTATGAAATAAGGTGAATGACTCCCATCTAGGGGTGCCAACGTACTTTAGCGAGGCCGTGTGCCATGGCAGAGGAATCGGCGGCGGGCAGCCGCCAGAGTGTCCTTTGTTAAATTCTTAAGAGCGCGGCCCGCGGCGCGTCAGGGACGCTTCGTGCGTAGCACGAACTAGCGCTCTTAAGCCGGGCCTCCCGCGCTATCGGAAGTAGCGGGCACCTTTTTCGCTTCCTTTTTGGGTGTCCAAAAAGGAAGGCCTAGAAGCAAGAAGCCGTTTTATCGAGGGGGCCGCCGCAGGGTGGCGGAACCCGGAAGTCGCCCTTGTATCAAACAAATCAACAAAGAATCAACACGTACACACAACGAAAGGACAAAAACCATGGCAGATTTTATTACGAAACTTTCCGATATGATCGATCCTGAAGTGATGGCGGATATGGTTTCTGCGCGGATTCCTAAGAAATTGCGCGTAGCACCGTTTGCTAAGATCGACGATACCCTGGCGGGCGTGCCGGGCGATACCATCACCGTGCCCGCCTACACCTACATTGGCGATGCCGCCGACGTGGCCGAGGGCGGCGAGGTCGCTATCGAAAAAATGACCACCTCCACCCGCAAGGCCACCATCAAAAAGGCTATGAAGGGCATCGGCCTGACCGACGAGGCCGTGCTGTCCGGCTACGGCAACCCTGTGGGCGAGGCCAACACCCAGCTGGCCCTGGCTATCGCCGCCAAGATCGACAGCGACTGCATGGACGCCCTGCAGACGGCCAGCCTGATTTACGATGGTACGGCAAAAACCATCAGCTACAATGCTATCGTCGACGCCGTGGACCTGTTTGAGGATGAGATGGGCTGCAGCGAAAAGGTTATGTTCATCCACCCCAAGCAGGTCACGCAGCTGCGCAAAAACCCCGACTTTTTGAGCGCCGACAAGTACACCCCCGGCGTCGCGCTGACCGGCGAGATCGGCATGATCGCGGGCTGCCGCCTGGTGCCCAGCAAAAAAGTGCCGCTGGATGGTGGAATTTACGCCTGCCCCATCGTCAAGCTGGAGGACGACCCCGAGGTCGACGACGAGATCCCGGCACTGACCATCTACCGCAAGCGCGAGGTCAACATCGAGACCGAACGCAAGCCCAAGACCCGCACCACCGAGATCACCGCCGACGAATTTTACGTGGCCGTGCTGTCCAACGAGGCTAAGGTGGTGCTGGCCAAGTTCAAGGCATAAGGAGGAAGAAACAGTGTCGGATTATCGTTACTACGTTGAAACTTACCTGGGCGAGGACATCCCGGAGGCCGACTTTCCGCGATTGATCCGGCGTGCGCAGGCCGAGCTTGCCCGCATGCGGGATGTCTACGCGGTGCAGCCCCGCCCCGGCCTGGACCCCGCAGAGGCCGACGCCATGGCGGTGTGCGCCGTCGCTGACGCGATGTACGAGTTTGACCAGGAGGACGCCGCCCGCGGCCTGGCCAAGGTGACCGTGGGCAGCGTGAGCGAGACCTACACCGCTCCGCCCGAGCTGTGCGCCGCCACCCTGGCGCTGCGGGCCGCGCACTTCCGCCGCGAGGCCGGGTACTACCTGCAGATTGGACGGTGGGTGCATGCGTAAGCGCGGCTTGTACGGCCAGACCGTGACCGTGTACCACCCGGTGCCGATGAAAAAGCGCGTTGACAGGTATGTTTTGCGCGACGTGTTTTGCCAGATCGGCAGCCGCGAGGTGCCCGATGCCGCCGGCGCCAAGAGCGGCGCGGCAATGCTGCTGGTGGTGCCGGAAACGGATGTAACGCGATATCGTGTTGATTATAAGCTGGCGGCAGGGGACAGGGTGATGCTTGGCGAAGGGCCGGAGGTAGAGTGGGCGACGTGGCCGTCCTTTGTGCCGGCCGAGGTGGACGGCCTGGGTGCAATAACCTACGTACTGCCGTTGTATTTGCGCGGGGCGGTGCACCATGTGGAAGCCGGGGCCTGGTGGAGTGCCGGCGGCGCGGGCGCCGGGCGGCTGGCAAGGTAAACAAGAAAGGATGACAAGATGATTGACGAAATGCTGACATTTTTGGCCCGGGCCCCCACTTTGGGGGACCTCTCCCTCACCTGGGGCCAGGCCGGTCCGCGGCTGGGCACCGGCGGTGTGTACCTGCGGGGCGTAAAGGTGCTGCAAACCAAAACTGACCTGCTGGGCTGCCAAAAACAGCGCTGCCGTGCGGAATTTCTGCTGCGGCTCTGCCTGCCGCTGCCAGCAGGGGACACCGCCGCCGCCCTGCAAAACGCCCGCCGCCTGGCGGCACTGCAGGCGTGGGTCGCGGCCGAAAGCGCCGCAGGCCGCGCGCCTCGGCTGGGCAACTGCGAACCCCTCACCGAGCAGGTCCGCACCGAGGGCGGCCAACTGGACCGCGCCGACCCGGGCGGCACCGCGCTGTACAGCATCCGCGTGATGGCCGAGTACACCATGCGGTACGACGCATAACAAACTTAACACGAAAAGGAGCAAAACATGAAAATTGAACGTAGATACATGGCTCATTACCTCAATGCCGGATTTGGCGGCGCAGAAAACTACTGCCGCCTGGGTGCTGACCTGGAGGAATACAGCCCCGAACTGACCGCCAATGTTGAGAAAAAATCCAACATCCTGGGCCAGACGTCCGTCACCATCGACGGCTACCAGAAGCAGGGCGAGGTCAGCCCCTACTACGCCGAGGCCGGCGACCCGCTGTTTGAAAAGCTGCAGGAGATCATCGACGGCGACCTGGTGCTCGACGACCTGAAGACCGATATCGTCGAGGTGAAGCTGTGGGGCGAGACCGCCGACACCACCTACCCCGCCGTGCGCGAGGAGTGCTACATCGAGGTCGTCAGCTACGGCGGCGACACCACCGGGTATCAGATCCCGTTTAATGTACACTACACCGGCGTGAAGGTGAAGGGCAAGTTTGACGTTAAGACGAAGAAGTTTGTGGCGGACTGATTCGGCGGCCTGGCGGAAGTACCCTACTAAAACGAGTGAAGCGCCGCAGGGGGCGCGGAACGGAAGCTTAAAGAAAGGAAAGAAAAATGCAAAACCTGACGATCGATACCGGCATGCAGGAAT
>ERZ1034842.577-NODE-577-length-13811-cov-12.913347_pt1 | contig 13811 bp, 9 predicted proteins | sample MGYA00520634_ERZ1034842 | MGnify/ENA primary metagenome ERZ1034842 (study PRJEB33766, sample SAMN09781734) | gut metagenome | biome: gut microbiome | host: Homo sapiens | place: Madagascar | study: EMG produced TPA metagenomics assembly of the PRJNA485056 data set... | reverse complement strand
ATGCGGGCGTGGCGGAATTGGTAGACGCGCCAGATTTAGGTTCTGGTGGGATTCCCGTGAAGGTTCGAGTCCTTTCGCCCGCACCAACGCATCTGCGTCGGCCCTGGCCGTCGCGACTCTTTGTTGCATAAAGGTACCAGCACCTCAGATAAGCTGGGCAGTATGAGGAGGAACGTGTTGAACATCACCGCTTCTGACGTCAAGGACGCCAAGCTCACCGCTACGGTCACCATCCCGGCCGCCGACGTCGACGCCGCGATCAAGAAGGCCTACAAGGACACCGCCAAGAAGTACCGCTTCCCGGGCTTCCGTGCCGGTAAGGCTCCCCGTCCGGTCATCGACTCTGCTCTTGGCGCCGAGGCTACCCTCGCTCAGGCCACCAACGACCTGATCGCCGCCAACGAGCCCGCCGTCCTCAACGAGCTGGACATCGTCCCCACCAAGAGCGGTGACTACAAGGAGCTCGACCTCGCCAAGGATCACGAGGACTACACCTACACCGTCGAGTTCTCCCTGCGTCCCGCCGCTGAGCTCTCCTCCTTCGACGCTGTCGAGATCGAGATGCCCCCTGCGGAGGTCACCGAGTCCGAGATCAACAACCAGGTCGAGATGCTCCTCAACTACCGTGCCACCTTCGAGGACGTCGAGGGCCGCGCTGTCGAGTCCGAGGACTACGTTACCGTCGACCTCAAGGCCGTCGAGAACGCCGACAACTTTGCCGCCGAGGGCCGCATGCTCATCGCCGGTAGCGACAGCAACCCCAAGGAGTTCAACGAGGCTCTGATCGGCGCCAACGTTGACGACGTCAAGTCCGTCACCTGGACCGACGAGGCCGAGGAGGGCGAGGAGGCCGAGACCCACACCGTCGAGGTCACCGTCAAGGGCATCAAGGTCCGCAACACCCCCGAGCTCACCGACGAGCTCGTCAAGTCTGACTTTGGCTTCGACAGCATCGACGCTATGCGCGACGCCATCAAGATCGAGATCGAGCAGGACAAGGCTTCCCGCCTCCCGGCCGAGAAGGAGAACCGTTGCGTCTCCGCTCTCGCCGAGCGCCTGCAGCTCGACGAGATGGATGCCGACTACGAGCAGTCCGTCTTTGAGGAGCTTGGCCAGAACTTCCTGTCCAACCTCGCTGCCCGCGGCATGACCCTGGACACCTGGCTGCCCGCTTCCGGTCTGACCATGGAGCAGTTCATCGGCGACCTGCACAAGCAGGCCAACGACGTTGCCCGTGAGTCCCTGGCGCTCGACGCTCTCGCCCGCGAGCTCAAGATTGAGGTCACCGAGGACGACGTCAATGCCGAGTTCGAGAAGGCCGGCGTCAAGGACGTCGAGGCTTCCAAGGCCGAGTTCATCGCCGATGGCCGCATGCCTGCCGTCCGCGAGTCCATCCGTCGCTCCAAGGCCGTCGACCACCTGGTCGAGAACGCCAAGGTGACCGAGGTCGACGAGACCGCCAAGGACGCCGAGTAATTCTCGCCACCTTGCCCGCGAGCGCATGCGTGCGCCCGTGATGGGGTAAAGTTATACACCGGTTATCCGGTTGCTTCGTACGGTGCCAGCCAATGCATAGCATGCGGGCACCGTACGTTTATCTAGAACCACTATTGGTCCGTAAGAGAAATGGAGATGCGTATGATCGCTAAGTTCGATTCCGCCCTCGTGCCATACGTTATCGAGCAGACGCCGCGCGGCGAGCGCAGCTACGATATCTATTCGCGCCTGCTCAACGACCGCATCATCTTCTTGGGCGAGGAGATCAACTCCGTCAGCGCCAACCTGGTCGTTGCCCAGCTGCTGCATCTTGAGAGCCAGGATGCCGAGAAGGATATCTCGCTCTACATCAATTCGCCCGGTGGCGAGGTTTACTCTGGCCTGGCGATTCTGGACACCATGAACTTCATCAAGCCGCAGGTCTCCACCATCTGCGTCGGTATGGCTGCGTCCATGGCCGCCGTGCTGCTTTCGGCCGGCGCCAAGGGCAAGCGCTTCTGCCTGCCGCACTCCAAGGTCATGATTCACCAGCCCAGCGGCGGTGCTCAGGGTCAGCAGACCGAGATCGAGATCGTGGCCGAGGAGATCAAGAAGACCCGCCGCGAGCTCAACCAGATCCTGTCCGACGCATCGGGCCAGCCTATCGAGAAGGTTCAGGCCGACACCGAGCGCGACAACTACCTGACCGCTGCCGAGGCCCTCGACTACGGCTTGATCGACCGTATCGTCACCTCGCGCGACCTCGCCGCGAAGGACGCCTAGGATGGCAGGTAACATGCAGGACAACTTTGACGAGAACGGCAACCCCATCCGCTGCTCCTTTTGCGGAAAAGAGCAGGGCCAGGTCCGTCGTCTCGTAAAGGGCCCGACCAACATCTTTATCTGCGACGAGTGCGTCGCCGCCTGCTCCGAGATCCTTGAGGAGTCGCTTGCTTCGGACTTTATGGACGCTGCCCGCAACGGCAAGCTGCCAGGCTTCCTCAACGACCACGGCCAGGCTGCATCCCAGCCCGCCGTGGACCCCGAGACCGAGGGCTTTGAGCTCGAGGACGACCGCCAGGTCATTACGCACGTGCCGACGCCGCACGAGATCTATGACGAGCTTTCGGCCTATGTTATGGGTCAGGAGGACGCCAAGCGCGCCATGTCGGTGGCCGTGTACAACCACTATCGCCGCGTGATCGAGGGTGGCGCCGCGGTGTCTGCCTTTGACGGCGGCATGGGCTCGCAGTTTGACGACGATATGGACGAGGTAGAGCTTGCCAAGTCCAACATCCTGCTGCTCGGTCCCACCGGTACCGGCAAGACCTTGTTGGCCCAGACGCTCGCGCGCATCCTCGAGGTGCCGTTTGCCATCGCCGATGCCACCGCGCTCACCGAGGCCGGCTATGTGGGCGAGGACGTGGAGAACATCCTTCTCAAGCTCATCAATGCTGCCGATGGCGACATTGAGCGCGCACAGGTTGGCATCATCTACGTTGACGAGATCGACAAGATTGCCCGCAAGGCTGAGAACCTCTCCATTACCCGCGATGTTTCGGGCGAGGGTGTTCAGCAGGCGCTGCTGAAGATCCTTGAGGGCACGGTGGCCAGCGTTCCGCCCACCGGCGGCCGCAAGCATCCCCAGCAGGAGCTGCTGCAGATCGACACGACCAACATCCTGTTCATCTGCGGCGGTGCCTTTGTGGGCCTGGACAAGATCATCGCCGACCGCGTGGGCAACAAGGGCGTGGGCTTCAACTCCGAGATCGCCGGCCCCACCTCGGTCGACGAGAACGACCTGCTGCGTCAGGTGCTCCCGCAGGACCTCAACGCCTTTGGCATGATCCCCGAGTTCGTGGGTCGTACGCCCGTCGTCACCCAGACGCAGGCGCTCGACGAGGACGACCTGGTGTCGATCCTCACCGAGCCCAAGAACGCCGTGGTGCGTCAGTACCGCAAGATGTTCCAGCTCGAGGACGTTGAGCTTGAGTTTGAGGACGCTGCCCTGCACGAGATCGCCCGTATGGCGCTCGCCCGCAAGACCGGTGCCCGCGGCCTGCGTTCCATCTGCGAGGACGTGCTGCAACAGACGATGTTCGACCTTCCCAGCGAGGAAGGCGTCACCAAGGTCATCGTGACCGAAGCCTCCGTAAAGGGCGAAGAACAGCCCCAACGCATCTACGGGTAAACCAGCCAAATACGTGCTTGTAAATAGCCTCCGACCATCCGCGGTCGGAGGCTATTTTATATATACGCAATAACCCCAACTACCTGTGTTATTCTGTGTGTTTGTTTAAGCCAAAGCGAAGTCAATTCAGACTGAAGTAATCGATACCTAAGGCGCGTCCGCCTGCTTGGTTTTCGTAGATTCCGCACGAGCCGAAGAGCACTTAATGTGCTCTTCGTGCGAGCCAGGACCTGACCGAGCGAAAACCAAGCAGGCGGACACGCCGGCGGGACAGGGAGAGATATATGGAAGAAATGCCCAAGAACTACGATCCGTCGACCAACGAGCCGGCGATCCTGCAGAAGTGGCTCGACGGCGGCTACTACAAGCGCCGCGAGGGCGTGGGCGACTGCACCGTCACCATTCCGCCTCCCAACGTGACCGGCAAGCTCCACATGGGCCACGCTACCGACGACTCCATCCAGGACGCCATCGTCCGTATGGCCCGCATGCGCGGCAAGTCCACGCGCTGGGTGCTCGGTACCGATCACGCCGGTATCGCCACGCAGACTAAGGTCGACAAGAAGCTCAAGAGTGAGGGCATCAGCCGCCTGGAGATTGGTCGCGACAAGTTTGTCGACGCTTGCTGGGACTGGACCCACGAGTATGGCGGCATCATCGTCGAGCAAATCAAGCGCATGGGCTGCTCCGTCGACTTTGACAACGAGCGCTTCACCATGGACGAGGATTACGCCCAGGCCGTGCGTAAGGTCTTCTGCGACTGGTACCACGACGGCCTGATCTATCGTGGCAAGCGCATCGTCAACTGGTGCCCCAACTGCACCACCGCCATCTCGGACGACGAGGCCGAGTATAAGGACGAGAAGGGCCACCTGTGGCACCTGCGCTACCCGCTGACCGAGCCGGTCAACGGCCAGGACTACATCGTCGTCGCCACCACGCGTCCCGAGACCATGCTCGGCGACACGGGCGTCGCCGTCTCCCCGAAGGACCCCGAGAAGGCCGCCTTTGTGGGTAAGACCGTCAAGCTCCCCATCGTCGACCGCGAGATTCCCATCTTTGAGGATTGGCACGTTGATGCCAACTTCGGTTCCGGCTTTGTCAAGGTCACCCCGGCTCACGACCCCAACGACTATGCCATGGGTCAGGCCCACGACCTGCCGCAGATCAACATTTTCGACGAGCACGCGGTGGTCGTCGAGGGCTATGGCGAGTTCACTGGCATGAACCGCGACGAGTGCCGCGAGGCCGTCATCAAGTGGTTCGAGGAGCACGACCTGCTCGATCACGTCGAGGACCTCGATCACTCCGTCATGCACTGCTACCGTTGCGACTCCGCGCTGGAGCCGTGGCTTTCCGAGCAGTGGTTTGTGGCCGTCGATAAGCTCAAGGGGCCGGCGCTGGACGCCGTCAACTCCGGCAAGGTCACCTTCCACCCCGCGCGCTGGACGCAGACCTACACCACCTGGATGGAGAACCTCAAGGATTGGTGCATCAGCCGCCAGCTGTGGTGGGGCCACCGCATTCCCGTGTTCTACTGCGAGGACTGCGGCTGGGAGGACGCCCTGACCGAGGACACCGACGTGTGCCCTAAGTGCGGAGGCTATCACGTGCATCAGGACGAGAACGTGCTGGACACCTGGTTCAGCTCGCAGCTGTGGACCTTCGCCACGCAGGGCTGGCCGCAAAAGCCGGAGCTGCTCGAGGGCCATCACCCCACGACGGCGCTCGTCACCGCGCGCGACATCATCGCGCTGTGGGTCGCCCGCATGGTCATGAGCTCGCTGTACTTCCTGGACGAGGTGCCGTTTAAGGACGTCGTCATTTACCCGACGATCCTTGCCAAGGACGGCAGCCGCATGTCCAAGTCCAAGGGCAACGGCGTTGACCCCATGGACCTCATTGGCATGTACGGTGCCGATGCCATGCGTTACAACCTGCTCACGCTGTGCACCAACAACCAGGATGTTAAGTTCGACGCGAATATCGACAAGAAGACCAAGAAGCTCATCGACAGCCCGCGCACCGAGCAGGCCAAGAGCTTTGTGACCAAGATCTGGAACGCCAGCCGCTTCCTGCTCATGAACATGGAGGGCTACACGCCCGGCGAGCCCGTCGTTGAGACACCGGCCGACGCCTGGATGTTCAGCCGCCTGGCCAAGGCCGTGAAGATGGTCACCGAGGGTATTGAGAACTACACCTTTGGCGACATGGCCCGCGGTGTGCAGCAGTTCTTCTGGAACGAGGTCTGCGACTGGTACGTCGAGGTCACCAAGGCCCGCCTGAAGGGCGAGGGCCGTCTGCAGGCGCAGCGCAACCTGATCTTTGTGCTCGACACCTCCATTCGCCTGATGCACCCGCTGATGCCGTTTGTTACTGAGGAGATCTGGGACAACATGCCGGCGAGCGTGCTCGACCTGGACGCCGAGGGCAACGTGGATCGCGCCGAGGCACTCATGATCGCCAAGTGGCCCGAGCCCACCGACTACGCCAAGTATGTCGACGAGGACGCCGAGCGCGCGTTTGAGCTGTGCCGCACTGTCGTTTCCGCTGCTCGCGCCACGCGTTCTCGCTACCGCTTGAGCCCCAAGGCCGAGCTCGACGTGGTCGTGCGCGCCGGTGCCGAGGACGTGGAGAAGCTCGAGAGCCTGCGCTCCACGATTGAGCCGCTGGCGAACACCGCTTTGCTGGTCATGGGTACCGACGTTGAGAAGCCGGCTGCGAGCATCGCCGTGGTCGACAGCGGTGTCGAGGTCTTTGTGGTGCTCGAGGGCAAGGTCGATCTTTCGGCCGAGAAGGCGCGCCTGGAGAAGGAGATCGCCGCGGCCCAGAAGGAGCTCGCCGGCTGCGAGAAGACGCTCGCCAACGAGGGCTTTGTGGCTAAGGCCGCGCCTGCCGTGGTTCAGAAGAAGAGGGACCGTGCAGCTGAGCTCAAGGAGATCCTAGCGGCGCTGACTGCTCAGGTTGCTGACTTCTCGTAAGCGGTACTGGGGGGCGCGGTTTGGGGCATTGCTCGCTACTGCGGACAGTCCTGCTCGCACGAAGGCCACATTAAGTGGCCTTCGGCTCGTGCGGAACTTGTATCGAGCAAAGCCCCAAACCGCTCCCATGGCGGTTACGGGAGCGTCCGCTGCCTGTTAGGGCCACCGGGTTGTGGCCTTGAGGTCGCTGTAAAGCGGTGTTTGGCTGATATTTTTAATGGGAGGGGCTCGTTGTTTTTGATGGGCCTCTTTTTATGTTGAGGGGACTTTGGGTTATGGCTAAGCGTTCGGGGTCGTATTCTGTGCCGTTCTCGTTTAAGTTGCTTTCGTTTGATGAGGCTGTTGGGCTGGCTGCTGATACGGGGCGGATTTCTGGGGATGCTGGGCCGTTGTTGGAGACGGTTGTCGATATGCTTGATGAGCTGGGGCGTCCGGACGAGTATTTTGATTGCATCCAGGTTGCCGGTACCAATGGCAAGACTTCGACCACGCGTTTTTCGGCTGCTATCTTGCGTGGTGAGGGGTTAAAGACCGCGCTGTATACGTCGCCGCAGCTTGTTCGCTATCCCGAGCGCATGGAAGTTGACGGGCGCGTTGTGAGCGACGAGGCCTTTGCCCGTGGCGTTTCTGCCGCCGTCGAGGCGGGTCATCGAGTGAATGCCCGTCGTGTGGCGGCGGGGGAGCGTGCCTATGCCATCACACCGTTTGACCTGCTGACGGCTGCCGCACTTGTCGTGTTTGCCGAGGCTGCGGTTGATGTTGCTGTGCTCGAGGTCGGCATGGGCGGACGCTGGGACGCCACGAGCGCGACCGATCCCGTCGCCGTTGCCATCACCGGCATCGGGCTCGACCACACACGAATTTTGGGCGATACGCTCGAGGCTATTGCGGGGGAGAAGGCTGCGGTTATTAAGCCTGGGCGCCTGGTTGTTTTGGGTGAGGGCACGCATGAGGCGAGTGTTCAGCGCGTGATGGATGCACGTTGTCGCGAGTGCGGCATAGTGCCGCTGGTGGTGAACCATGCCACGACCAAGGTGCCGGCACATGTGGGCGACACGGTGGAGTTTAGCTGTACTACGTCGCGTGCGATCTATACGTCTAGCATGGTCAAGCCGGCGTATCAGCCGCAGAATGCTGCGTGCGCGATTATGCTGTGCGAGGGGTATCTGGGTCGCGAGCTCGATCATGACAAGCTCGATGCGTCGCTTATGGGCTGCCCCACGCCGGGTCGCTTTGATGTGCTGGGAACCAATCCGCTCAAGCTGATCGACGCCTGTCATAACCCTCAGAGCTGCGAGAACTTTGTGAGCGCACTGGACGAGATCGATTCGTGCGTAGAGAATCGCCCCACGCTGCTGTGCGCCGCGCTGGCCGATAAGGACGTGGCGGGTATCGTTGACGTTCTGGTTCCGGCGTTCCCCCGCGTGGTCGTAACCCAGACCGATTCCGATCGCGCCTTGCCGGCAGAGGAGCTCGCCGCCCTAGTGGACGCCGACAAGCTCGCGGGTGTGTATCCCAGCGTGCCCGAGGCCCTCGCGGCCCTCGATGCCGCGGGCGAGGCTTTCGTTGCCGCCGGCACCATCACCCTGGCCGGCGAAGTAGCGGGCCTGCTCCGTTAACCCATCCCCACATCAGTTGCGGTGAAAACGGACTGTTTTACAAGCAAGAAGCCTCAAACAGTCCGTATATCACCGCAACTCAAAAGCAGTCAATTTGGGACGGGGCTTTTTGGCTGCCCTGTGCCCCGAGTTGACTCGCTTGCCACGAAATGGGCCTATCTACTACGTTTTACCGACTACCCCCGACCACACCGAGAATTGCGAAATGAAAACCGCAGGTAGATGGCTTACCAGTTTTGCGAAAACACAGGTATGGTCGACCCATGCGGGCTAAACGTAGTAGATAGGCCGTTTTTGTGGCGGCATTCATGTGATGCGGCAAAGGGACAGCCCCTTTGCCGCATTGCCTAGTCTAGGCGGACCGGATCGTGGGGGTAGGCATTGAGGATCTCGACGCCGGACTCGGTCACCAGGGCCAAGTCCTCGATGCGGACGCCGGTGCGGCCGGGGAGGTAGATGCCCGGTTCGATGGAGAACGTCATGCCTGGCTCTACGACTTGCTCGTTGACCAGCGAGACGTCGCCCGGCTCGTGGTCCTGCAGGCCGATCGAGTGTCCCAAGCGGTGCGTAAAGTACTGCCCATAGCCTGCGTCCTCGATCACATCGCGTGCGGCGCGGTCCAGGTCGCACATGCGAACGCCCGGTGCGATGAGCCCCTCGGCGGCTTCGTTGGCGCGGCGCACGATGTCGTAGATGCGTACGGTTTCCTCGTCCGGCTCACCCCAAAAGAACGTGCGCGTCATGTCCGAGCAGTAGTTGCGATGGCGTCCGCCAATGTCGAACAGCACCACGTCGCCGCGCTTGAGCACGGTATCGTCGGGTTCATGATGCGGGTCGCCGGCGTTGGCGCCAAAGCTCACGATGGGCGGAAAGCTAAAGCCCTCGCAGCCGTGCTTGCGATACAGACTGAGCATCTGGTCGGCAATTTCGCGCTCCGTCACGCCCTCGTGGACGAGCTTGATGGCATCGGCCATCACGGCGTCGTTGGCAGCCGAGGACACGCGCATAAGCTCCTGCTCGGTAGCGTCCTTGTACGTGCGTGCGGCGGTGACGGCAAAATCGCCCAGGAAAAACTCACTGGCGGCGTGGCACTCTATGAGGGGCATCAAAAAGCCGGAGCGCATGACGGTATCGATGCCAAGCGGCTTGATCGGATCGACCTCGCGCGCGATGGCATCGGTCACGATATCGGTATCGGTGTGGTAGGCAACGCGGGCATTGTCGTATTCCGGCAGCTGGTGCAGGGCGTTGACTAGGATTACCGGCTCGGCATTGCGCGCGAGCAGCACGCCGCAAAAACGCTCGAACATATCGGCATAAAAGCCGGTCAGGTAATAGATTGACCACGGGTCGTTTACGAGCAGCTGTGCGCCGGGGTGCTGGGCCTCGAGCGCATCGAGCACGCGTGCCACACGCTGGTCATCGACATGTGCCATGAAACATCCTTTCGCTAGGCTGCCACCATGGTATCCCAAGCCTGGCACATAGGGACGTTCCTTTTATGCCGGCACCTGGGGACACACCTTGCAAAAGCAGCTAAAAGAGCCCCGTCCCAAATTTGCTGCTTAGGCTGGGTCGATGTCCATGCTGGCGACTAGGTCAATGTTGGTGCCGAGAAGATCTTCCAGCACGACGTCGCCCATGCGGATGGGGGCGTTGACGACCACGCCGCGGATGAGGTCCATAGCTTGGGCGTGAAGCTCCAGCGGGATGGCTTCGGCCGTGCGGACGGGGAGTAGGGCTTCGTCGCCGCCGGAGACGGTCACGGTCGTTGTGAGCACGCGCATGGGACAGGTGAGCTCCTGATGTGCGAACTTATCGCCGCGCGGACAGTTGTTGCCAGTTACGGAGCGCACTTCCACCACGGCGCCATTGGCGTCGCGCTCCACCTCTACGGTCAGAAGGCATTCGGATGGGCAGGTCGTGCAGTTGAACTGCAGCGTTTCGATCGCTTTCTCGCTCATGCTTTATGCCTCCTCGACGGGATCGACGGATAGGACAATCTCGCTGGCACACAGGTCGAGCGCTTGTTTGATGACCTTTGCCGGCAGCGGGAAGCTTTCCATGACGCTCGGCTTAAATGCACGGACCTTGCCAGCGAACAGTTCCTCGCCGTCGGCCAAGATCCTCACGCGGGCGGCATTGACTGGCCGGCGCACGCGGAAGTTCAGCTTGGTGAGCGCCGCAGCCGTAATGCGTCCCGGCAGCGCGTATCCCGCAATGCCGGCTGGGGAGACGGCGAGCTCGCAGTCCGGAACGGCGCCCGCGCCGGTTCCCAGCGCGTACGCCGCCGCAGCCGCACCGGCGCGCTCGGACTCTGTCGTCACGTTGTCGGCCAGGTCGTGCACGTGCAGCACGTTGCCACAGGCAAAGATACCCGGCACGCCCGTCTGCAGACTCTGGTCCACTACGGCGCCGCGCGTGCGCGGATCAAGCTCTACACCCGCGGCAACCGAAAGCTCGTTCTCGGGAATCAAGCCCACCGAAAGCAGCAGCGTGTCGCACGGAACGATGCGCTCGGTCCCCGGAATGGGCGCCAGGCGCTCGTCGACCTGGCTTACCTCGACGGCCTCCACGCGGTCGTGCCCGATCACGCGCGTGACCGTGGTAGACAGATGCAGCGGAATGCCAAAATCGTCCAGGCAATTCTTCACATTGCGGCGCAGTCCGTTGGCGTACGGCATGAGCTCGTACACGCCCTCGACGGAAATCCCCTCAAGCGTGCAGCGGCGCGCCATGATAAGCCCGATGTCTCCCGAGCCCAAAATGACGCTGCGCGAGCCGGGCTTGAGGTTTTCGATATTGATGTATCGCTGTGCCAGGCCCGCCGTAAACACGCCGGCGGGACGGCTGCCGGGGATCTTGATCTCGCTGCGGGTGCGCTCGCGGCAACCCATGGCAAGGACAATCGCGCGCCCGGTGAGCTGCATCATGCCGGCAGGGCTCATGAGCGTGACGGTATGGACCGCGGCGTTGCCTGTGTCCGCTGCGCCTGAACCCCCGTCAATCCCGATCACCATGCTGTCCAAGAACAGCGCGATGTCGGTCGCGCGTACCTGGTCGATAAACCGCTGCGCGTATTCGGGGCCGGTGAGTTCCTGCTTAAAGTGCGACAGGCCAAAGCCGGGGTGGATGCACTGACGCAGGATGCCACCCAGGTGATGCTCGCGTTCCACGATGGCTACGCGCGCGTTGGCCTTGTGCGCGGCAAGCGCGGCCGCCATGCCGGCAGGTCCGCCGCCGATAACGACCACGTCGAACGCCTGCGTTGGCGCGGCATCGGCCGTATCGCGTCCAGCGTCCATCTCGATATCCGTCGCCATCCTAGCGCACCCCCTTCAAAGGACCCTCGACCAGCCAGGAGCCGGCGTCCTCCAGTAATACCTCGCTGGGGTCGCAGTCCAGCTCGCGCGCCAGGATCGCCACCACACGGCTCTGGCAAAAGCCGCTTTGGCACCGACCCATGCCGGCACGACAGCGGCGCTTGACGCCCTCGACCGAAACCGCGCCCGGGCGGCGCCGAATCGCGGCCACGATCTCGGCCTCGGGCACCGTCTCGCAGCGGCAGACAATCTGCCCCCACGCGGGGTCGGACTCGATCAACTCTTCCTTGCGAGCAAGCGACGCGCGGTCAAAGTCGTCCGGCGCGCGACGAATCGGGTCCCAATCGGCACGCTCGTGCAAAGTCACACCGGCTTCGCGCAGCACCTGTTCCAGGCGCTCGGCAATGGCCGGCGCGCTCGCCACGCCCGGCGACTGAATGCCCGCCGCCTGGAAAAGCCTTGGCACCACGGCCGACTGCCCAATAAAGAAGTCGTTCGTTCCCTGAATGACCGGACGCCCGCCGGCAAACGCGCGCACCACGCGTCGCGTGTCCAGGTCGGGCACCAGCTTGCGCGCGCCGGTCAGCAGCGCGTTCACATCGCTCGCATAGGTCTGCGTGTCGCCCGGCTCGCGCACGGCAGCCGTTGCGGTGATCACGGTGTTGCCGTGCACGGTGCCCGTCACGATAACGCCCTTCGACACCGGCGTCGGCACGGGGTAGAGCGGCATGAGCGTGCGCGGTTCCTTGTCCAGCACCACGATGTTGCCCTGACGCCAGATCATCTGAAACTCCTCGGCGCCCGCCATATGCGAGATGTCCGCGGCGCCGTTGCCCGCGGCGTTGATCAGGTAGCGGCAGCGCACGTCTCCGGCGGGCGTCGCCAACGTAAAGCGCGCGTCGTCGCCCGAGCCCGCGACTTCAATCGCCTCCACGGGTGCGGAGCGCATAAACGTCACCCCGTTGGCCACGGCGTTCTCCAGCGCGGCGATGGCAACCTCAAACGGGTCGACAAACCCAGTCGATGGGCACCACAACGCGCACGTCGCCTTGGCACTGGCGCGCGGCTCTAATTCGTGTATGCGGTCGGGTCCGACGATCGACAGCTCGGGCACGCCGTTGGCATGGCCGTTGCAACGTAGCTGCTCCAGATGCGCGCGGTCCTCGTTGTTAAAGCCCAACACCATCGACCCGGTGCGGCGGAACAAAAAGCCCAGCTCCTGCGCCCACGTACCGTACAACTCGCAGCCACGGGCGTTGACCTTCGCCTTTACGGTGCCCGGCGCCGGATCGTAGCCAGCGTGCACCAGGCCGCCGTTGGCCTTCGACGCGCCCAGCGCGATATCGTTTGCTGCCTCGACCACGCAAATGGACAGGTCAAATCGCGCGAGCTGCCGCGCGATGACGCACCCCGTAATGCCCGCGCCCACAATTGCGATATCAAACGTTTCTGCCACGGTGCCTCCCAGACGAGTTGACAGGCTGTCAATAAGACTATCCTACGGTCTGCACACCCCCAGCGCGGCGGCAATGCGGTGAACAGCCCCGCAACACCCGCCAACGGCAGGCGAGGGGAGGCTCGGCAACGTCGACAACCTCGTCTGCCAACAACTACGGCAACCGTTTGTCTCGATCTGTAACAGTTGGACGAGGATTTGGGTTCCAGTTGTTACAGTTTGAGACATTCGGTTTGGACGGTTTTCTTTGTCTTAATCTGTAACAGTTAGCTGAGGATTTGGGTTCTAGATGTTACAGATTTAGATGAACCTATCAGTCGGTTTCGAATGTCTAAATCTGTAACGGTTAGACCTGTTTTTGCCGAGTTGTTGTTACAGATTGAGATATTTTAACGGAGGGCTCACCGTTCGTCTCGATCTGTATCAGTAAGAGGGGTTTTGGGGCCCAAGATGTTACAGATCGAGATTGAAGTCGGGGAGGGACCCCTGTGTCTCGATCTGTAACATCTAGACCCGGATTCCGCTCTCACCTGTTACAGATTGAGATGTTTGTGTCCGCGCCAGCCCCGTACCCAGCCGTGGTCCCATATAAACAAACCCCGTGGTAAACTTGACCGGACTGTAAATATTCCGAAAGGTACACCTCAATGTCCAAATACATTAACGAGCTCATGTCGCCGCAGCTTATGGGCGTCATCTATGCCTTCGTGGGCTTTATCATCGCCCTGTATGTGCTGTCGGTCGTCTATGTGTTCATCGACGCTC
>ERZ1034842.575-NODE-575-length-13845-cov-4.655910_pt1 | contig 13845 bp, 20 predicted proteins | sample MGYA00520634_ERZ1034842 | MGnify/ENA primary metagenome ERZ1034842 (study PRJEB33766, sample SAMN09781734) | gut metagenome | biome: gut microbiome | host: Homo sapiens | place: Madagascar | study: EMG produced TPA metagenomics assembly of the PRJNA485056 data set... | reverse complement strand
ATCAAAGGCCCTGCTCTTCGTCTGTTTCCAAAGTTCAGCCTGCTTTTTCCTATTTTCTTCGGCTCCTGCTATGGAAGATTCCAGTGCCTTAATCGTGTATGACAGTGATGTAGCCATTCTGCGTTCTTCATCGTACATTCTTTGCTTTTCGGAAATTTTTGCGCTTAAATCAGCTTTCTGCGCTTCAATTTCCATGTTCGCTCTGTTCTGGATTTCCGAAAGTTTAAATTTCAGATCCATCAGGTCACCCGTAGCCGTATCACTTTCAGCGATAAGTGCTTCCGTATCGGTCTGCTCCTTGACGTTTTTCTCAATCTGTTCCTTGATCTGGTTTCTGGCCAGTTCCAATGCTGACAGGTCCGTATCGGATTTGATCTGGATGTCCCGCTCCTTTTCCTTGATCTGTCCGTCCAGAACCGGGATTTCCTTCAAGGCCCTGGACTTTGTGGCTTTATTCATTGCGGATAATTCTTCTGCGGAATACTTTTCCAGTTCTTTAGCAAGAACAGAAAGTTCCGGCTCTGATTCAGCAATGGATAAATCCGTAACACCTTCCGCCGTGGCGAATAAAAATTCCCGCATCTCCGCAGGCTTCTTTGCCAGAAATGCATTGATATTACTGCACATCTTAAATGCGTTCATATCAACTCCGAGATATGCATTAAAATCTTTCATGGTTTTCGGCACATCATTGACAAAATACTTATTGTCATCCTTGTAGCTGCTACCGTCCTTGCTGTATGTCCGCTTCTGCACCTTCCGCATGGTAACTTCTTTCCCGTCCACATCCAAAGTGAGCGTTACAGCGGTATCCATATCATCAACCGATTTTCCATCCACTTCCCGGCGGACCGGCGGATTATCCTTCAACTCGTAGTCACAATTGAACAGACACCACATGTACGCCGTGGCAATGCTGGATTTCCCTTTTCCATTTTTTGCCATAATCTTCGTAATATCGAAGAAATTAAACTCTGCGCTTGCATAGCACATGAAGTTTTCAAGATTCATGCTTAACAGTTTCATTTTTCACACCTCCTAAAATATTGTTGCAGGACACCTCGTAGGCTGTCCGCACTTCTCTTGTCCCATCCTCCATCTGTTTTTCGTATTCTCGGCTCTGGAATCTGCCAAGGAATGAAATTTCATCCCATTTTTTCATTCCGGAAATCATCTCTGCTGTTTTTCTCCACGCAATGGCAGGGATAAAATGCTTTCCCATGTTGTCAGTCACGCACGCAATGAAGTCAACAATGTATATTCCTTTGGCTGAAGTCTTTCTAAGTCGCCCAACTCTGAAAATGTTCCCTTGAATCTGAACGAGATTCAGTCCAGATTCCATTTCAGACTTCTCGTATCTTTTGCAAAATACATATATACGGCAGTGCCGTTTGTTTCCGTAAATTTCATTTCTTGACCGGATATACCCGTATACTCGGATCCTGTCCCCTTTTTTCAGTTCTTTCGCGTCTCTTGAGACACAATTCAGCACATCGAATGCTCCACTGTTTCTTCTAACCAGAATATGGAATTTATACAGCTCATGGTCAAAAGAATCGTAGTCACATACTACTTCCGAAGCTACGGTTCCTTCCAGGATAATATCATTCACCTGCCTCACCATCCGTTCTTCTGATTCTTCCGTCTGATACCTCAAACTCAATGCCAAGCGCTACATGAATGATAAATAACTCCTCCAATGACATTTTGTTAAAATCTGTAATAATCATCTGCTTACTCCTCCTCGTTGCCTTTTTCTCCTCTTGCCAGGATAATCACCAATCCGATTGTTCCGGCAATCTCGACCAAAACCGTGGCAATCACGCCACACCAAAACGGCGGTATATACATAATCACTTACCATGCAGGCGTTCCAGCTCTGCGCTCCTTTCCAAAATTTTGTTTGCGTAACTGCTGATCTGTCCGCTCCTTGCCCTCTTAATGGCATCCCTTTCTCCGTGGTAAACCATCAGCACAGTGGCAGCATCCTCATGTTCCTCGAACAGTTCCGCCAGATAATCAGTAGCCACATGGATATTTCCGTCAGCATCGTAGATGTCGGTGACTTCCAGCTTTTCCATTCTGTCTCTGTGCCATTTCTCGTAAATCTGCATCAGTCCCTTGCACCCGGCATTCTCCGCATACTGTTTTCCACTGCTTTCTGTCTCCACAATCGCCATCAGCAGTTCAGGGCAAATGCAGTATTCTTCGCCGTACTTAACACATATCTCCTGCACTTCATCGGGCAGGTATGTTTCCCGGCTTGACGCTCCCACATTAGCGATTGTCAGAAATGCTATTACAATAGGAAGCAAAAGTATCAGAAATCTTCTTTTCATATATCCGTCTCCTAAAACTATCCACATACTTTTTCTGCCAAATATACTGGAAGTTCATAGCTGTCTATGAAATCATGTGCATCATAGAGATACCTTCTCTTTAAATTGGGATGCTTTCTTGTCACGCCAAATTCCATTTTGTATCTGGCGTACATATTCTGATATACTTCTCGCTCTACATCCTTATCAGGAATCTGCATCCCCTGTACCTTTCTTTCCATATGGCTGAAAATTCCAACCATATCTGCCACAGAAATCTTTTCTTCACTCACTTCCACATTCCTCCTGCATGAATTTGTTTACGAAATACACCTGACCCTTTCCGGTAACTTTTGTGGTTCTGGTTATCCGTACCGACCCATCCGGGTTCTGTACGTTACTCTCTTTGATCTCGAACAAGCCCTGCTCAACAAACCGCTGTAACGGCATATTCCTTGAATTTCCGCTTTTAATCAGATAACCTTCATCCCGCATCCATTCAAATAAGCGCTTCTGACCGATTTTGTATCCATTCTGGCAAATCAGCTTCGCAAGGTCACCAATCAGAATAGATGTATGACTGGCCGAAACAGCATCAGCAAAAATCTCTTTCGGTTTCATTCGCTCATTGTCCTCAATCAGCTTTGCGTTATGCTCTTTCAGACTGTCAATGGTTCTGTTGGCAATCTTCAAGGCCCTTGCCATCACCTGTTCCGGTGTGTTCCAGGCTCTCTCCAGATCAATAAGATACTCTCGTATCTGCTTGCCTTTTTCAGTCCTCGACATCAACGATAAATGCTTGGCCATTAATACTGAAATTTGATAATCTTCAAGTTCCCTTGTTGCGCCATTATTTACAACCGTACTCGATGTACACTTGTAATAGTCTTCGTTCTCTACAAATAATTCTTTATTTGTATCAAACCACCTGCTAAATCTTGAAGCGATACCCAATGCACTGTGCAGTTCTCTGGCTGACACGGTTTGCGTATCCAAATCTACTTTTACTAATTCCTGCATCGTTCTCCTTCCTATTTAATATCCACACTCGGGATAATTCTTTCCGGATAAAATACCAGCTCGTAATGATACTTGTCCGTACCCTTCGGCTCCGTTTGTTCCATAACGTAGCAGGTCCAGTCATTCAGATAAATATAATCTTTGTAGTACTGATTGTCTCCTGTCTTAATCGTAACCACCAGCTCATTAGCACTGTTGTTGCCCAGGGACATATAGCCCTCTGCCTGAAGCATGATGGTGTCGGTTCTCGCATTAGTCACCGTGATTTTCCGATAGACATTGAACTCATTGGCTTCTTTTGACAGATTATGATTTACTGTATGCGCCGTAGAGCATCCAGCTAGCCCTACTGCCATCATTCCTGCCAGTGTAATCGCCAAAATTTTACTTTTCATATTTCTCTCCTTTCTTACTTCATGTGACATTTAATCGGCGAATGCTCACGTGTTCGCCATTTCCTACTCGGTGTTGCGCTAACATTCTTCTTGCGCTCCCGGCTTATCAGGATCCGTTCTTCCCGGAATTCCAGATAGGCCTTGCATTGTTCATGGTATGCTCCGCACCCACGTTTCTCGCATTTGATACACGGTGGATTCATGGAAATCACCCCTTTCAGTTGCTAACCAGTTCAGCCACTGTGATTCCTGTAACCTTTGCGATTTTTTCCAGTGTGTCGAGGGAAGGCTTGCTTCCTTTTTCCCACTTTCCTACGGTTCCATTCCCGATATTGCATTTCTTTTCAAATGCTGCAATCGAAAGATTGTTTTCCTCGCAATATTTAATGATTTTTTTGTAAATCATTAAATTTCCTCCTTTCTATAATATTTAGAGAAAAGTCTATTGACTTTGCTTAGATAACGGTCTAAAATATGAATTGTCCAGAAACATATAAAAGAGGGTTTTCTTTTTATTTAGGCTTTTCTCTAATTCATAGCCTAATTATATAGAGTTCCCTCTAATTTGTCAAGCCTGTTTTTAGGTTTTATTCTAAATTATTTTAGGAGGTACTCTATGAACGCTGTAGAACGCGTAATACAACTCTGTGATGAGCGGAATATTCCCATATCTAAATTGGAAGGTGATCTTGGATTTGGTAACCGCTATGTAAAGGGATTAAAGAAAGGTGTATTTCCAAATGATAGATTAGAAAAAATAGCGAACTACTTAAACGTATCGACAAGCTATCTTTCTACAGGGAAAGAAGCAGATATCAATTTGGAATTTTCGCCAGAGCAAGCTGAGCTTGATTTAAAAATTTCTCAAGACATCGAATTAAAAAATGCGTTAAAAAAATACTTTTCCCTATCTGATGAAAAGAAAAAGCACATTGTCGAAATGATTAAGTTACTTTCGGACGGTGAGTGACCATGGGATATAATATATACGATCCTTTAAAGGACTTGGATAAGGGAATGAATGACCTATTCAATTCTGCAAGGAAAAACATGGAAAATCTTCAAAACGATTTATATCAAAATGAGGATGCTCCGATGGATTATATTAGAAAGATTGATAAAAACTTAAATGATACTATCCCATCTATAGAAAGAATGGTAGATATATTAAAGGCACAATCTGAAAGTGTAAAATCCATTTCCGAAAGTGCCTTGTCGCAATCTGAATCCGCAAAAACATTAGCTGAAAAAGCATTATCCAATTCTGGAGTTGCTGATAAAAAATCTATGTTTTCTATAATAATTTCTATACTTTCTCTTGCTGTAGCTATTTTTGCTAATGCCGATAGTATATATATCAATGTAATAAAGATATTATCTCATCTAGGTGTGCTAAAATAAGCACACCTATGGTTAAAATATTTATAAAAATGGCGATATTTGAGCACGCATTTGCAATTTTACAGTTACGGTCAACAATTTCCACCATTTCCTCTATTGTCATGGTTTCAATACTTTTTTTCTTTTTCGACATGTTTCCCCGCCTTTCCTTTGATAAAAACATAAAGGTACTCTAAAATATTCTCATTCTGAATATTTTTCACCATTTCGATAATCATTTTCCTGTAATCTTCTTTTTCGTACACGCAAACCCCTCCAATACATTCCCACACGTTCCCCTTGTAGCGATAAACCAATTATAGAACAAACGTTCTATTTTGTCTACATAAATATTTCGCTAAACCTATAAAAAATACGCTGTATTTTCATTGATATCGTAAAAATAAAGGCATATAATTTTATTATGGAGACGGGGAGAACGCCAATTAACCCCGCCTCCGCCAGAACTTGAATCATTTGTGCTACCAAATGATGTTTCAAGTATACCAAAGGAAAGAGGGGAATTTCTACATGGTAAAAAAGAATGTTTCGACAAAAACCGCTACAAGATTAACCATAAACCGTGATAATTACATGGACAGCTTGAAAAAGAATATTCTACTTTATCTTGCTGATATGTATATGTCGCTCAACGAATTTTCCGAATACGTAGGTGTTCCATATTCAACTCTGAATACCATTGTTTACGGTTCCCCAAAGGATGTTAAATTGTCCACTGTCGTAGCCATAGCTCTAAGTCTCGGCATTTCTCTTGATGAATTAGTCGGAGCTGCCACGATGGAAGATAAAATGAGGGAATCCATTCGATTATGCCGCAGCCTGCCGGAACATTCACTGTATTTGCTCCGATACATGATACGGCATCAGGCAAAGATATATTCTGCTCTTGGAGCAAAGCACAAATACATCTCTTTAATCAGACCACAATTAACGAACGGCCTTATCGCCACCACGAATGGCGTCGAGCCATACTGCGTTGACAGCCTTCCTGAAGATATGAAATCAAAAGTATATCTAGGGATGCTTATGCCCTGTGATTTCTATATGCCATACTATCTTCCAGGTGAAATCATACTCATAGCGGCTGACAGGAAAGCGCAGGGCGGTGAACGGTGCGTTGTAACAAGCAACGGTGGAATTTATATCGTGGTGAAAGATCATGCGATAAATGACGGTATTATGGAATGGAAATATGTCCCGCTCATGTCTCAAAACGTGGCTCTTCCAGACGGAATTATCGATGACAAACTTGGTTATGTTGTTGGATTTTTGAACCGAGATGGTTCATGGGGAATTAGATAAAATGAAAGCCGGTAGGTTTGCCCTACCGGCTTTTTATGAGGGGAAGCTATCAAACATATTGATAGCATACTGTGATTATAACATAGAGAAACATAAGGTCAATATATTGGAAAGCATTGTCGATTTTTGTCTTTCGCACCACCATAATGCACTCCATATACGTGCCATTTGTTATGTCGTTAATTTTAACAAAGCCTGTAATTGTCCTTCTGTAAGTGATGTATTTCCAAGCGTGAACTTGCTTGTATATATATTCGCCCACTTCAAAGAACTATTGCCAAGAGTAACCACATTACTTGTATATGGGTTAATTCCACCAAACATTGTCCCGCCACCACGGCTGAGTAATACACCTTCAATTCCTCCTACTAAACCAGTTACGGCTACTTGACAAAGCGCACACCATGAAGAAGCCGCTGGGGTAAATGTTATACGGATAATTTTTTGTTGTGTACTTGTACCACCTACATTTCCAAGGAAAAACGTATTTACCATGTTCTGACCTTGGACGTTATTATTTTCTCCCACAAGTAACCAACCAGAATCATCGTATTTCTCAACCTTGATATATTTAGCGTTCTGTCCAAGCGCTCGCCAGTACAGTGAAAGTCCGTTTTCATATCGAATACTGTCGGGAAATTCAATTTCAAGTGTGATAAGTGAATTTCTAAAATCAATACTTGCATAATAATTCCCTGTATCAACTGATGCAAACTTCCACGTTCCCGTTTCATCGTTAAGTGGAACTACGTTCGTATTTTCAACAAGAGCCTTATACCAGTAGTATTTTCCTGTTGTCCCACCGTTCACAAAATACTTTGCATACGCCCCTACAGGATACGTTTTTGCGGAATTCCAATTAACAAAGTTAGAAGTTGCAAAGGTTACTGGTTGGCAAAAATTTATATATGTTTTACTAGAACCGTCAAATAATTTCTGCGCCGCCTTTTCATCAACTTCAAATTCATATCCATCAACTGATATTTTAACTGTACCTCCACGTTCAATAGCGAAACCTTCTCCGTTGATTGCAGGATTGATGGACAGCGCATTCGCGTTATTTACAATGCTGTTTATGCCACCAGTAAGCATTGAAGCGTCAAGTTTTGTTTTGTTCGGATCATACGGTGTGTAGCCAAGGGCACTAACGATTGCCGCTTTTGTGATAGCGGCATCTTTTCCATTTGTTCCGTCTTTTACGTCAAATGATTTACTACCTTCTGCGTCTGTTATTGTAATACGGTGTCCGCCGGAAATAGTGCTAATGGTTAAAATCGGGCTTACACCATTATTTCCAGGAATACCTTGCGGTCCAATAGCACCAGTGTCTCCCTTTGGACCGGTTTCGCCTTTTTCTCCGGGAGGACCTACCAGGCCTTGTTCACCTTTTGCCCCCGGTTCGCCCTTCTCACCCTTTTCTCCGGGGTTCCCTTTTTCTCCACGCTCACCCTGAACGCCCTGTTCTCCCTTGTCGCCTTTGTCTCCTTTAGGACCAGGAACGCCCTGCTCTCCCTGCGGACCAGTTTCTCCACGTTCTCCCTGCGCACCTGTTGCCCCGGTAAGACCACGCTCTCCGGGCGGTCCCTGCCCGCCAGCCGGGCCCTGCGCCAGAACGCCGGTATCTATGTATCCTTTCATGGATTCATCATACTGCCACCATGTACCGTCCTGGATAAAAGGCGAATATCCTTTCTTGACAATAACGCTTTGGACATTCTTCACACCGACAGGACTTCCGGACGCCGTAACTTTACTGATTTTCATGGTCATGCACCTCCCAGTTCAAATACCGTCCCGTCTCTCCGCTGCTTCACATAAAGTCTGATGACGTCAAAAAATTCAATGTCGCCATCGGCAAGGAATTTAACCTCCAGATCCACATATCTGCTCTGAATGGCAAGCGTTTCTTTTTGGGTCAGTGGCAGGGAAATCGTGTTCCCATCAATTGTTATATCTGATATTTCCCACTGCCTGTATGTCTGTGAATCCGAATACATCATGGCGCTAAATTGCTCCATGCCTGCTATGGATTCATCAAATTCAAGCACAATCGGCTTATTGTCGCCCTGAATGATTGTTTCCATGCTTTTCTCCCTTTAAAAGCCCCGGAGAGATCCGGGGCAATACTTAGTTAAACTGGATAACCAGCCTGGTGCCAGCTCCGACAATGCCATCCACCTCAATACCGTAGTGCTCCTGAGCCTCCATTACCGCTGTTCTGGTATCTTTACCGTAGATTCCATCGATGTTGCTCTTTCCCTTGCTGTTCTTCTCGGGCAAGAATCCCAGCCGAATCAGGTGGTGCTGAACCCACTTAACATCGTTTCCGGACATCTTCGGTCCAATCTTTGGTATGTAGATTACTCTCTCCGGCACCGGATACTGACAGCCTACAGGCTCCTTGGCCGGGATCTTGCCGTACCAGATATTAAGATCTACCCGACCACTGATTCCGGCAACGATACCGGCACTACTCCACTGCCAGCCCTCCAGCGTGTGACAGATTGCAGGCTGCTTTGTGACCGCCGGAAGCTGCTTAACCGTCTTGGCCGTAGTGGACGGATACCTTGCAACCCAAAAGCCATGCTTCAGATAGCCCGCCCAGGGCTTAATGTATGAATTATAGAATGACAATCCGGTATAAACGCCGAACTCATATCCAGCGGCGGTAATCAACTCACCGTATGCATTGATGATGGCAATCAGGGTCTTACCCTTACCTTTCAGGCAGGCGTCCTCTACGTCCAGCCACACCTTGACCTTACGCCCTGCTAGAATGTCCAATACCTTCTGGGCGTCTGTCCTGGCCTTGGCCACGCTGGTCGCATAGCTGTAATTATATACACCGGCCAGCGCCATACCTGCTTTCTCACAGCCCTCCCAGTTCACTTCGAAACGTTTGTCCGGGAGTAAGTCTTTCCGGATGACTTTCAGGATGGCCGCATCCACTCCGGCGGCTTTCACCTTTTTCCAGTCAACGACTCCGTTATAGGCAGAGACGTCAATTACAATCTTACTCATTCTCACTCACCTCCGGAATACCAGCCACGCTGGTGAGTACAGACAGCAGAGCCGCCAGCGCCGATGCACTGACCACCATCTTCCAATCTACAGCTCCAATGACCGCCGCTGCGCCGATGGTACCGACCGCTGTCTGCGCGGCCGTCTTAACAGCCCGGATTCCTGCTGCCTTGAACCACTTTTTTGTACTTACTGATGCTTTGAATACACAATTTTTCATATTCTCTCCTTTCCTGCGGCTACCAACGCCGCCCTTTTATTTTTTTTGGATACTCTCCCTCTTCATATCTGTCAATCCGATGATGGGCCGACTTCGTGGACTGCTCGACGATGACCACACGTTCAGACAGGTCATTTACCTTAACCTTCACATCGGTGATCTCTTTCCGGATCTCCTTGGTATCATCGCTGATGGAATCCAGTTTCTGCGACAGTACTGCGTCCACCTGGGCTTTCTTGCTGGCTTCGTCCTTGCTCGCCCGGCCATCGCTGCGGGCAGCGAAATACACTGCAGCGCAAACCGATATGATCGTGAGGATCTGGCTGAACTCAATCGTCATGGCTTTTCTCCTCTGGTTTACTGCTTACTCTGCAAAGACCCAATCCTCTGCCAACATGTCGGCCTGGGACGCAAGCCATCCCATCTGAACCCCAGACGTACCTACAAAAGCGATAGCCTGGTTACCGATGGCGTCATGCTCGCAGTTTACAATCGTTCCATCAGGTGCTTTATAAGAGATCGCTGACGCACGCTGAATGTACTGTTTTTTCCCATTCCAGCCCTTCCGCGCCACTTTCATTCCGCGTTTCATGTACTTGACAGCTGCTCCAAAATCGAAAGTAGCTTCTCCACCCAGAACCGGACAGTTCTCGCTATCCGCGACAATCCATTCATCAGAAAGAACGTTTGACAGAGTGTATTCCACTCTCTGGGTCTCGCGGATATCCAGAAGTTCTCCAGCGTCTCCATCCTGCGGTCGGCACTGGATCATTACCGTTTCTTTCTCGGCATCCCAGTACCAGTATCCGCCCCATGACGGCAGTTTTACTCTGGCTCCTTCTTTCATACGTTTTAATGCTTCATCAAATCTCATTTCTTTTTTCTCCTTTCATTGTTTACGGGTTACTATTCATTTTTGCTAGTTCATTAAATACCAAGATAGGTAACTATCCTGATTCGAACGAAGAGATAGTTATTGGAACTTTCTGCGGTAAACCGTTATACAGAAAAAGATTGTTAAACGGTGAGGCTGTATCAAGTGGTATCTTCTCTCTGAATACCGCAGAATTTTCACTTGAATTATTAGTCGGAGGTTACGGCTGTATAAAAACTGTCCAAGGGGATGCTTTCCCGGTTAATTTTTCTGATGGCAACAGCGATGAATCAAACATATATTTGGGTTCAGACAAAAATGTATATGTAATCGGAAAAAGAGCTGGTACACTTAACGGCTTTTTGGGTTGGATCTACATCGAGTACACCAAGACTACCGATTGATATCATCTCGCATATACTTCCATCCGAGAAAAACTACCTCCGCTTGCATAACTCTGGCCATACGATAACTGGTTTTCGTTAAGGTTTAACTTAACATACCCACTGAACCAGTAACCACTCGTAGTGAAACGGCCTATGCTTGAATAGACATGGTTGTTTGAATTTTTTGTCATTTTATCAAATATGAGGCAATTACCGCTGCCAACATCACTGTAACTCACTATTACAAAAAACTCATGATAATCCTGTATTTGCTCATCCGTTAGATTTAAAACGCTTCCGCCAGAGTGTATCAATTTAAATTCAAGAGAGTTCTTCTCTATCTTGGTATTTAGCTCTTCAAGACTTTTGTCCACAGACGCAAAATGTTCATTAACTTCTGTATTTGTAGCGTTTATGTCTGCTGCTCCAAACGCGTCTCCGTTTTGCGAGTAATCTGTAACATCTACGAAACTGACTGTGCCATCATCGTTTGTTATCATAGTGTACTTTCTTTTTCCAGAAGTATCCAGTAGAATATCATCTTTGTAATTTGTTTTTAATAATGCCATTATACTCTTACTCCTTTCACGTTTCCGAGTCGAAAATTCATACGTGGCAATAATGCTTTCTGGGTGTTGAGCAACTCATATATTTTAAGCGATGCCGATTCTAACCGATTTAGTTCTTTCCAATCAATAAATACTCCATTATCCACAAAAAATTGTTTTTCTCCAATGTTCTGCGAATAAATTACCTGATTGATTTTTTCAAGACTGTCCTCCATGTTGTTAAATTCTCTGGCATAAAAATAATCCTCATAATACAACTTATCTTCTCCCAATTCTGGGATGGGGAAATGCCTGTACAATTCCTGTGACAAACTATGCAAATATTCTATATTTCTTTTAATTCTATTGTAATCGGATATGTTAAACCGGTCGTCACTTTTCCACTCCGTTTTTGGCTCCGTCCATCCCATCATAGCACCGCCTTTCTTGCCTTTATGGCTCCACTCCATGCACCGTTAAATTTTAATTCATTCTGGTATGCACGAATAAGTGTTTTCCCTTGTTTTTTTACCTCCAAAAAAAACAAATCGTTTGCATCTACCCGAGGATCCCCATTCCAAGAAACTTGATAATCTACATCACCTAAATAATAAGACGCAAGCCATTCTTCTATGTCTTGCGCAAGAGTTGCATCACTCACAAGCGGATTTTTCCACGTAACTTCTTCTCCGGTATCATTATGAGCTTTTCTATAATACTGTTCGTCTATCACGTACTCGTAACCTTTTACACTATATTGAAACGTAATAGACGATTCAGTGCTGTTTGTAAATTTCAATTCAGCGTAATAATTACTACTTTTCACTATTTCCATCAATACATTTTTCGTTTCTGATTCCACAGAAAAATTATATGATGGATTTGAAAAGTATACTGTTCGCGTATTTTCCCCTGGTGGCAGGTTTATTTCTTCTGAAGTAAGTTCCTTTTGTTCGGTTCCGTTTTTATACACACTCCTTTTTACTGATATTGCCTTTACTCTATTCATTCGTGTAGAAATCGGAGAATCAGTTAAATTAAAATCTCTTGATAAAGTATAATCGGTTGCATCTCCAAATCGAACTCTATCTACAGTAACTCTCGCGTTTGGGTATCCTTTTGTAAATTCGATTTCCATTTTATCGAATAAATCCAGCTGATCTGTTATTGCAGACTCTACGCTCGGATCATCAATTACAAATTCTGACACCTTTTCGCTTTGGTAATATGTGGCTATTTTATATTGTTTTGGAGGAATGTTCCTAAAATAAATTCCAATTCCATAACAAACGAACCCTGATTCAAGTTGCACTGTAATTACCGGATTTTCTACAAAATTTCCTTCTTCATCTGCAACGGCTTCACTTACATATCCAATATCCGTCAAGTACTCTGCGGTCTCTGGCAAAAAGCGAATCGTTCCATCTACCACAGAAAAATTTTTACTTGCCATCCCATACGCATTTTTTTCTGTGCTTAAAATTATATTGCCTGCATTGCTAAATGCCGTCTGTCCTCCAGCAACTACCACATTCGCATCTGGCACAAAGGAAGATGTAATATTAATTCTTCCGCTGCGTTCAATTTTGATAACACACCTTCCGGCATTAGATATAATTTGTAATGCTTCTGAATGTTTTACTGCCGGAATCGGATTGATAACTCTGACTTTCTTAAGATACGGGTCGATAAAATATTCATTTTCTTCCAATCCTGCATCCAAAAAAACATCAACAGCTAAATCGTATAAAGATATTCCGCTTTCTCGGTATAATCCTTTGTAGTACGTTCCGTTCATTTTCCAGTCTAATACGTCTACCATCGTAAATTTCGCTTCTGTATCTGTTGCACTCCACGATTTTAAATATGCGGTAAACTCTGGTAACCATTCAATATTCCCATCCCCAAAAACGTCATATCCAAACGCGACTTTCATTTTTTGCCCTTGCTCCAAATATGCCGATGCTGATTTTGGATTGTCTGGATTGTAATATAGATTTTGATTGTCCACTGTCAGTGTCATGTCTTGGCTTGGAAGAGTCTCACACACTGTTGATACAAATTCTTTGTATGTGTAATCTTTGACTTGTTTATTTGAAAAAGTATTCGATATTCCACACTGAAACCGATATATCCTTAATCTACCGTTTCCGTTCACCATTTTCAAAGGCTGAATAATTAGATGTGTCACTGCGTCAAAAGTATCTTCGGTAATAAAAACGTCATTTGTATTTGAATATGCTTGTTCTCCATGATCATAAATTACTTTAAATGATGTCGGATAATATTCTCCAAAATCAATCGTCAGGCCTTTAATATCCGCTATATTACCATCAAATGATATATATACACTTCCTAAT
>ERZ1034842.573-NODE-573-length-13879-cov-20.653067_pt1 | contig 13879 bp, 10 predicted proteins | sample MGYA00520634_ERZ1034842 | MGnify/ENA primary metagenome ERZ1034842 (study PRJEB33766, sample SAMN09781734) | gut metagenome | biome: gut microbiome | host: Homo sapiens | place: Madagascar | study: EMG produced TPA metagenomics assembly of the PRJNA485056 data... | reverse complement strand
GCCGCCGGAGCGGTGCTTAAGCCGTTAGGCGGGAATTGTGCGGTGTTGCCTTAGGAACTTACTTTGCGGGCGACTACCACATACCGCCCGTTGGCCGAGGAATATTCGCAGGTAGAAAGGGTCAGCAGCTGCTCGCCATACACGGGGCGGATGCCGCTGTCTACATCGCTGCGGCGGATGACCTCGGCTACGTAGTCGTTGTAGGTATCCTCGTCCATATCAACGTACTGGTTATAGACGAAGCTGGTGTCCTGTACCACGTCGATGGCAAAGGCGGCAAAGACCTCGTACTTGGCGTCGCCGTACAGGGTGTCGAACTCGATGTAGGGGTGTTCCTGATAATAGGCCGCTTTTTTATACTCGGTCAGGCAACCGAAAATGGTGCCGGTCTTCATGTTGTGGCCGTAGACGATCAGGTTGTTGCTTTGGGCATTGGCACCGATGGTCGTTTTTTCATCCAGGTACGGCACGCCGTAATCGCTGTACTGGTGCTTGAAATCGTGTTTTAAGTAGTAGTCTTTGTTGTTGGGCGCGTACATGACCGGGAAGTCCAGGCTGGTGCCCTCGATGGAGATCCAGCCCATGAAATCGCTGTTCTGGTCTTTCAGGGCGGCGAATTTGGCGGCATTGGAAGGCTCGCTGACCTCGGCCGGGGCGGGCGTAGCGGCAACGTCGATCATCGATTGCAGGTCGGAAAACTCGTTCTCGGTCTTTTTATCGTCGAAAAAGCGCTTGACCAGCAGCCCGCCGCTGACCAGGAAGATGACCGCAAAAACCACCATGGCGATGGTGTAGGCCAGGTCCTTTTTGCTTTTGGCTTTGCCCGCTTTCGCGGCGCTACCCCTGCCTTTGGCCGGGTGCGGGGCCTCGTAGTCGGCGTCCTTGTCCTGGTCGTAGAACTGGGGTGCGGTAGCCTTGGGGGCAGCAGGTTCCGGCTCTTTGGGCAGAGTGATGGTTTGGGTGGGGTGCTGGACGGGCATATCGTTGCGGTGAATTTTGGCCATAGTGTTTGCTTCTCCCTGTCAGAATACTGCCCTTACTATACGCCAAAACGGGAAAATATGCAAGCAAAAGACGGCAAATTTTGTTGATTTGTCTGCGTCAATGCTGTCAATGCTCAGGAAATGAACTGCAAGGGAGTGAAATCGATGCTGCCGGCAAGCAGGTCTTCCAGCGGCATGACGCCGTACAGGCGCCAGACTGGCGTGTAGGTGTAGGCTGTGCCGGATTTGTCAATGCCCTGTCGAGTGTCAATCTGTTCATCGTAGATGACCAGCACCTGGCCGTTCTGGATGTCCAAAATCTGGATGTCCTGTACACCCTTGCCCTCGGCATAACGCTTTTGCGGGATGAGGGTCATCTGGCCGCTGCCATCGCAGAAATATTGTGCGCTGGTGCCATCGCCGGTGCCCATGCCGTCAGAACCGCGGCCCCATTCGTCCACCGTCAGCAGCCAGCCATCGTGATAACGCGCGACGCTGTAGTTGGCCTCGTACTCGGCGGTGGTAGTGGGCAGGTTTTCGGCAAGCACGGTGCGCTGCCCGGTGGCTGCATCCAGCACGGCGGCGGTGCCGTGCTCGTTGTCGCATTCGGCAATGCCGCTGCTGAAAGACCCGTAGTAGCCGGTCAGGGTGTAATAGAGGTGGCTGTGGCTGATGACACCGCTGTTTGTGTAGGTGTTGCCGTAATCATCGTGGACTTCCTGCGGCGGGGTGACGATGGTGCCATCATCGACCTCGTACCGTTGGGCGGCGGTGCACTGGTTGGCGGCAAGGTCATAACACCAGACCTGCACGGCGGAATTATAATACTTATTAGGATCGGGGTTCGTTTCGGAATGGGTAAAATACAGCTGGCAGCCGCCGGCACCGACCAGATTGACGAAAGTAACTTGCCCCGTGCTGCCGCGCCCGTTTTCAAGACCGTCCAGCTGGTAAAGCGTCTGCATATCGCCGGTTGCTTTAGAAACGGCCAGCAGCATGGCGGACATGGTGGCGTTGCTGTAGTTGTCAGTGGTTAAGAAATAAAGGTGCGTGTCATCCGCCGCCATGCCGATAGGCTGTACCCATCCAAACGGTAAATCATCTGCAAGGCAGGTACGTTGGGTATGGTCCGCGTTGATTTTCTCTAAGCGGAAAACGGTTGTATTTTCCGCTTCTTTATATAGGCAGATGTAGAGATAGACCTCGCTGCCATCGGCATAACAAGTGGCCGAACCTTGGATGTAGGCTGGGCAGGCATCACTGTCGTGGGTGCAGCCGGGTACATTGCAGGCCGGGCGGGCCAGGTCAGTGGTTTCCTCGACCGCATAGACAAGATTGCGGCCAATGTCGACCTCGTGGTTGACCTCGCTGTCGGCAAAAGTCTGATAGTAGATCCCGCCGTCCGCGGCGCTTAGCATGCGCACTTCCCCACTGCCGACGTCTTGGGTGGTGGTAGATTCTTCCGGCGCGGTGGTTTCGGGGGTGGCTGGTAGAGTATCCGATGTAGGGGCGGTACAGGCGGTTAAAGTAAAGATAAGTATGGCGGAGAGCGCAAGCAGCTTTTTCATAGTGTCTCCTTTGGCGTAGCAGAGGTAAGAACGATTCATGTTAATCAACAAATTGCAGCGGGGTGAAATTATTGTTGCCGGCAAACAGGTCTTTCAAGGGGATGGTGCCGTACAGCTCCCAGGCAAGGCTTTGAGCGAGAAGTTCACCGTCCTTGTCCAGTTCGGGAACTGTGCCGGTCCAATAATCGTAAACGGCAAGGACGACGCCGTTTTGCACATCCATCAGGCGGATGGGTTCTGTGCCGCGTGCGGAACAGTGGCGTTTCTGAGGTAATTCGGTCATCGAACCATCGGCACAATAATATACGGCGGGAACACCGGAGATAGTGCGGCTGCCGTCATCCTCCAGGCTCCACTGGGAAACCTGCAAAAGCCAGCCATCCCCAAAACGGGAGATGCCGCAATCAGTTTCCTGCTCCTGCGTGTTAATGGGCAGGCTGTCGGTCAGCAGTGTGCGTTCCCCTGTCAGTATATTGAGAACCGCGGCATCGCCGGTCTGGCAGTTGATGTCGGCAAGATAGCAATCCGACAGCGGGTAGTAGTTGTGGTCATAAGTGGCAGAGGAAACGCCGTCTGTGAACGTGTATTCTCTGCGGCTCTCGGCTTTATAGGTGGCTAAATCAGTATAACTGCTGTCGGCCAGGTCCAGCACGCCGAAGGTCACCTGGGTACAGGTAGAACTGTCCGAGGGCTTATCTCTCCGGCAAAGATAAAGCTTGCGGTTGGCCGCACCGATAAAGGAATAGTAAGAGATCGTATCCGTTCGATCCTCGCCCTGGGGGCCTGCGGGCAGGTCCTGCCAGCGGTAAATCTCCCGTGTGGTGCCATCGGTTTTGCTGATAGCGTAAACGATTTGCTCTATGTGAGAGGCGTCGCTTGTCTGGCCGTCGATCCAGTAAAGGTTTTCGTCATCAGCGGCAAGGGTGTCAATAGGGACAAAACCGTGGGGCAAGTCCGCAACCAATGTTGTTTGCTGGGTACGCTCGGCATTGATCTTTTGCAGGGCATAGTGATAATTTTCAGGCTCATTGACGGAGGTTAATAGGTACAATTCATCGCCATCCACAAAAAGTGCAGCAGAGGTATCGCACCATGCAGGGCAGGCTGTGCTGTCGTGCGGGCAGTCAGGCACATTACAGGCAGGACGGGCGGCGTTGGTCATTTCATCTATGGAGTAGACAAGGATGCGTCCGATTTGATCGGTATGGTCGATCTCACACTGCTGGAAAGTTTGGTAATACATGCCGTCACGGTGGGATGTGAGGATGTGTACTTCACCACTGTCGACGGCCTGCAGTTCGGTAGCTTCCGTGGCGGTGGGGACAGCGGCAGAAGAAGCAGGGGCCGCGCAGGCGGTTAACGTAAAGGCCAGTGCGGCGGCGAGGGGGAGTAGCTTTTTCATGGGGTGTCTCCTTTGGCGTAGAGGGCGTCAAGATCAGCGTAGTCCTGCGGGGTCATGCTGGCGGCGGAGAGGGTGATGCCATAGCGGCAGTTGGCGGTGAGGTAGAGCTGTGCGGTCTCGCTGTAGGCGGCGACGCCAAAATCCCGCACGGCGGCACTCCAATCCGGGTGCTGCCAATCGGCAAAGGCGTCCAGCCCCAAAAGGGTGCTGTACTTTTGCAAGTAGGCGGCGTCCGCGATAAGGTGGGTGGTATCCTGGCCGTCCTGGTAGTTGAAATAGACCGGGGTGTCAGCACTTGTCAGAATCAGGTTCAATGCAAAGCTGCTGTAAGAATCAGGCGATTCATCATCAAAATTTTCTATGACATTGCAGCTGACCTGTGTCAGTCCGCCGGGGGCGGTGGCGGCGTTCCAGGTGGTGGCTTTGTCGTTTTGGGTGCAGACGGCCAGGGCTTTGGCAAGTTGGGCGTCGGTCAGCAGCCCGGCATCGTGAAGGGCGCGCAGGGCACTGCGGGCGCGGTCCAGCGTGGCGTCATCGATGGTGGTCTGCGCCCAGGGATTTTCGCTGCCGCTGTTGTAGCCCAGCGGGACGTTCAGTACATGGCTGCAGGCGTACAGCGTGCAGGCAGTGGGGTTGGCGCGGGCTTCGGCGGACAGGCCCTCGGCGGCCGTCTGGCTGTGCGGGGCGGAGAGAAGTGCTTTGTCCCACAGCGAAAAAACAGCGAAAGGCAGCGCCAGGCTGAGGAGGACCACCAGCGCACAGGCTAGTGGCAGGCGATATTTTTTCATGGCTGCTCCTTTCCGTCTGCATCGGCGGCAGGCAAATCATCAGGGCCAAGGATAGGTACGGATACGGTCACGGTCGTGCCCACACCCTCGGTGCTGTCGATTTGTAATTGGGTGCCGTGGGCCTGGGCGATTCGGGTGCAGAGCGCCAGCCCGATGCCGCTGCCACCATCGGCACGGCTGCGGGATTTGTCCACCATATAAAAGGCTTCGGTCACGCGGGGCAGGTCGGCGGCAGGGATGCCGCAGCCGGTATCGGCCACTGTGAAAACGGCGGTGCTCCCCTGCTGCTGGCAGCGCAGTGTGATGGCCGCCCCCGCAATGCCCTTGCAGGCACGCTGGGCGTTGATGGTCAGATTGCGCAGCATATCCACCCAAAGGGTGCGGTCCACCTGCACGACACAATCGCAGGCGATGATGCGCGGCACGGGTGTGCTGCCCTGGGGCAGGCTGCGCACTACTTGATTCAACAGGCTGCGGTCGCTGACAGGTTCCGGCGTCAGGCGGTCAGCGGCGTCTAAGCCCATCAGGGCCAGCAGACGGCGGCTGAGTTCCTCCAACCGGCGGGTCTCGTGGTAGATGTAGTTGGCAGATTCCCGCTGCAAGTCTGCGTCGTCAGGCGCGGCGCGCATCAGGTCGGCATAACCAAGCATGGCAGTCATGGGGGTCTTGACCTCATGAGTGAAGGCTGCAATGAAGTCTTTCTGGCTTTGCAGCGTTTCGTCCATCTCGCCAATTTTGGTCTCTACCGCAGCAGCCATAGCGTCAAAACTGCGGCTCAGTACACCGATCTCATCGTTGGTCTGCACCTGGGTGCGTTCAGTATACTGCCCGGCAGCAATCTTCTCACTGGCAGATTGCAGGGTGGTCAGCGGCCGGGTGACGAGGCGGCTGAAGAGAACTGCCGCCGCGCCGCCCAGCGCCAGCAAAGCGGTTGAAGCCGCCAGCCAGGCCCGCAGCTGGGCGTTGCGCGTGGCAAACACGCTGGTGACATCGTAGGAGCAGAGCATGTCTGCCTGCACGCCGGGAATATCCAACGGCTGGGACAACAGCAGATACCAGTGCCCCGCGCAGTGAGCCAGCTGCCAGTGGTCAGTTCCATTGGAAACGGCCTGCATTTGCACAGCACGCGGCAATGCCGTGGGCAGGTTGGAATACAGCGTATATGCACCGTTGACCCATAGAGCAAGGCCGCTGTTGGCATCGGCCGTTTGCTCGGCATACTGCTGGGCGGCGGTGGCCAGGGTGTAGTTCTCGACCATAGTGTTGGTCGAGAACAGGGTGTTGGTTTCGGCAGCGGTAAAAATGCAGCGCTCGAGTGTGTATTTTTCTTTGGCCTGCTGAGCCTGCATGGCGGCGCGGGTGGTCTCTAAACTGCCGGAAAAGCTTTTGCCGGTCAAAATCAGCCCTGCCGCGCAGAGCGCACAGGAAAGCAGCGTGATGCAGCCAAGGGATAGTTTGGTAGCAAATTTCATAGGCAGTTCCTCGCTAAGCAAAATAGTCGCCCAGCAGGGTGACGTGGACCCAATCCTGGCTGCCCGCCAGGTAGTCGTCGAAAGAGATGATACCGTACTCATTGCGGCCTACGGTATAGCTGGCAGGCAGGCCGTCGGGGCCGATGCCTTTTTCGGTGTAGTACACCTCGCCATATTGCAGGAAAAGCATGCCGTGATCCGCGGCCCAGATGATGGGGCAGCGCGGCGCGGCCTGGTCCTTGAACCAGGTGGTGGGCTGGGGCTGGAATTCGCCGGTGTCCAGATTCAAAAGGCACTCGTTGTTGCCGTTGCCGAGGTCTGTGATATAGACGCTTGCCCAGTTGCCGGGCAGAATGTCCGGGTCGTCCGGCACGGCCTGCCCGGGCAGGTCAAAAGATTGGGTGGTGGAGCTACCTGTGGACAGGTTCATCTGGGTGACGGTGCCGCCCGGGCTTAGCAGATAGACGATGCCGTTCTGCACCTTGGCAATGGCACCGTCGGCTACGGTCCAGTGGAAATCGAGGGGGTGCTCTTCCCCATCGGTGCCCAGCAGGTACAGTGAGACGGGCTGGGTAAGCTGGGCGGCATCCTGCTCGTCGTACCAGGCGTCGTATTCTTCCTCGGTGGCAGTGTCCCCAGCTTTTTTAAGTTCGGGGATGTAATAGTACTCGTTGTGCTGAAGAATAATTTTATCCTGCCAGCAGCCGACGGCATGGTACCATTCGGAATCGGAGCGGGTCTTCTGCCCGATGACGGCGGCGCCGGTTTCATCGATGCGCAGGATGAGAAAGTCGCTCCCGGAGTAGTAGGTGGTGTAAAGCGCGCTGCCATCGGCGTACCAGTTGTTGACGACGCCGAGGTCGGGCAGGTCGTCTCCTTCCACGATACGATGGCGGTTGCGGCCGTCCAGGTCGCTGACATCCACGTAGGCACCGCAGCTGTCATTGAAGCGGCCGTCGATGATCCAGTAGAGCCTGTCCGGTGCGGGAATGAGGTAAGCGGTGGGCACGGCACCGCTGGCGGATTGGGCCATAAAGCCCGGGCAGGTATCGTCCTCGTGGGGGCAGTTTGGCTTATAGCAAAGAATCTGCTGCTGGCCGGTGGTGAGGTCGATGGTGGTGGCAAAATAGCGGCCCTCGCTGTTTACGTTCATGACGTTGTAGACGGCGTTTTGACCCATAGCGAAGCCCGACCAGGTGGTGATGGCGGTCAGGTCTGTGGAGAGCTGGGGCGTGGATTCGGCAGCAGGTGTAGGGGCTGTGCTGGCAGTGATAGCAGCATCGGGTGCGGCGGCACAGGCGGTCATGGATAAGGCCAGCGCCAGCAGGGGCGCGGTGATTTTAGCGGAAAATTTCATGGCAGGTTCCTCAAAAACATCAGACCAGGTCGTTGCCCAGCAGGGTGACGGGGAACCAGTTCTGGCTGCCCGCAAGATAATCGTCCACCGAAATCAGCCCGTATTCACCGCGGCAGGTGGTGAAACTGTAGGATTGCCCGTCGGGGCCGATGTCGTTTTGGGTATAGTAGATCTCATTGTATTGTACAAGCAGCATATCGTCACTTGCGGCGACCACAAAAGGGCTGCGGGGAATGGCCTGGTCTTTGAACCAGGCGGTGGGCAGCTGGAAGTATTCGCCGGTGTCCAGATTTAAAAGGAAGTCGTTATTATCGCCATCGGAAATATCCATGTAAACGGGGATATAATCACGCAGTAGCGTGTTTTCTGAGCTGGACCAGACACTGGCGGGCAGGTCCAGCTGGTGGGTGGTAGAAGTGCCGGCGGCTAAGTCCATCTTGGTAACGGTGCCGTCCCGACCCAGCAGATAGGCGGTGCCGTCGTCTACTTTGACGATGGAACCTTCACCAAGTGTCCAGTGGAAGTTTGCGGTGGTTTCGTTGCCCTGCGTATCGATCAGGCATAGATCGAAGGGGCGGCTGTCACGGGCGGCTTCCCAGGCTTTATCAAAGGCATCAAGTTCCTCTTGCGTGGTGGCATCGCCAAGCTCTGGTTCGTCATAATCGGGGCAGTGCTGAACAACAAGCTTGTCCTGCCAGCAGCCTACTGCAAAATAGCTTTCGTAGCCTTGCAGGGCTTTCCAGGTAAGAAGCTTCAGGCCCGATTCGTCAATGCGGAAGAAGGAAAAGTTGCCCGGGGTGGTGACGACTGCATAGATGGCGCTGCCGTCATTGTACCAGCCTGCAACATAGCTTAAATCAGGGATGGCACTGCTTTCCAGGATACGGCGGCGGTTCTGGCCGTCGGAATCGCTGATATCGATATAGGAGCTGGTGCCTGCGGTGATGCTGCTGTCAACGATCCAGTACAGTTTATCCACGACGGGAATCAGGGCGGCGCGGGAAGACTCTGCCATAAAGGCGGGGCAGCTATCATCCGTGTGGGAACACCCGGATCTGTTACAAAGAACCTGCTGCTGGCCCGTAGAAAAATCAATGAAAGTGGCGAAAATGCACCCGCCGTTGTTCACATTCATGGGCTGATAAACCGCATTTTTGCCCATGGTGGTGCCCCAGATGTTGGTCATGCTGGTAAGCGGGGCGTTGGGCTGTGGGGCGGCTTCCGTGGTTGGCGCGGGTGTTTGGGTTGTGGTGGATGATGCGGCTGTTTCGGGCGCGGGGGCGGCTGCATCGTGTACGGCGGCACAGGCAGTAAGCGATACAGCCAACGCCAGCAGGCAGGATAGGAGTTTAGAAGAAATACGCATAGGGCAGATTCCTTTCCGAAAATCGGCGGTAGGATATTAGTACAAAAGCCCACCGTCCAGCATGGCGACGGGCGTCCAATCCTGGCTGCCGGAGAATAAGTCTTGCAGAGAAATCAGGGCCAGGTCAGAAAATGTCTGCTGGCGCTGATATGGAAGCCCCTCTGGGGTGAGCTGCGGCGTAGAAATGGCGCGGTCGCTGACTTTGATCAGTGCTATCGTGCCATTTTCGGCATAGATGACCGGAGAGCGGGCAACAGCAGTGTCCTTGTACCAGGTGGGGGCCAACTCTATGGCGGTATCGCTGCCGGGGGTCCAGGCATAGTTGATTTCGTTGCTGATCAGGCCAATGGTGCCATCGCCGTAGGCGACGCAATAATTGTTCCAGTCACCGCCAGCAGGCAGCGGGAGCGTCTCGGTAGTTTGGGCGGCAAGGTCGGTGACCTCGATGGTTTCGGCCTGGTCACCGCTGCCGGGAACGTAATAAAGCTTGCCGTCATGCAGGGTGGAAATCCAATCGGTAGGGCTGCCAAAGTCGATGCTGTAGCTGCCCAAATCCGTAACGGAGCCGTCGGCATGCACGCCTATCAGGCCTGTGCCGCTGCCGCTGAGGGACGGTGTGCAGGCAAAGACGGCCATATCCTGCCAGCAGCCAAGGATGGTGCAGTGGGGCGTGTTGCCCTGCGTATAAAGCGGGTTTTCGGGCGTGGGATGCCCATCGTTCAGCGGGAAAACCGAGGTCAGGCCGGTATCATCCAGCCGGACAAGGCTGCTGGCGGCGGTGGCAAGATACAAAGCATCACCATCGGTAAAGCGCATGGACATCGTGCAATCCAACTGGAATATACTGCTGTTCTCAACAATCGTGTGACGATTACTGCCGTCCAGTGCGCTGACATCGACCCGGACATTGACGGGCGAGGCCCCACCATTGACAAACCAGTAGAGCCTGTCCCCTGCGGCAACTAACCCGCCGGTGTAGTACTGCGACAAAGCATCATCGTCAACGGCCATAAAGGCCGGGCAGCCTGCATCAGCGTGGGAGCAGCCGTCTACGCTGCAAAGCACCTGCTGCTGTGCGGTGGCAAAATCAATTTTGGTAGCCAGCAGTGTGGCGCCGAATTTCATAGGCAGATAGGCGGCGGTGTCCGTTATAGCAAACTGTGGGGCTGTGCCGCCGCTGTTGAGGATGTACAGCGGCTTACCGCTGGCAACTGCTGCGGCGGGGGTCTCCTGCGTGGTGACAGCGAGCGCGGCGGATTCCGCCGCTGGAGTGATGCCTGCGGCAGGTTCAGCAGCGCAGGCGGTGAGTATCAGGGCGGCCAGGGCCATGGCAAAAGCTGCACGGTATTTCATAGAAAGCATCTCCTTTGTTATGTTCTGGCCTTAGTGTACGGCGGCAATGTCACAGTTTTGTTTCCAGCAGGCGTCCGGGATGCAAACTTTTGCGACGATTTTACTCTTTTTCCAGCATATAACCCACATTGCGCACGGTACGCAGGCGGTCGCCCAGATGCAGTTTGCGGCGCAGCCGGGTGATATGGGTATCCAGCGTGCGGGTGCTGTCGGCAATGTCATCCTCGCCCCAGACGGTTTCGTACAGATAGTCCCGGTAGAGTGCGCGGCCGCGGTTACGCAGGAAAAGCAGCAGTAGTTCGTACTCTTTGGGCGTCAGGCGTATCTCCTCATCCCCGCGCTGGATGCGGCAGGCAGCGGTGTCTACGGTCAGATCCCACAGGTGGTAGACTACCATGCTGCGGCCCGCGCGGCGCAGAACGCTTTCTACCCGGGCTACTAATTCGGCCGGGGCAAAGGGCTTGACGATGTAATCATCGGCCCCGCTGTGCAGGCCGCGCACGCGGTCCTCTACCGCCGCTTTGGCCGTGATGAAGATGCATGGTGTGCCGGTGGGGCGGATATAGTTCAGCAGGTCGTAGCCGTCGATTTGGGGCATCATAATATCCAGCAGCACCAGGTCGTACTGTTTTTTCTCCAGCAGATCGGCGGCTTTGATGCTGTCGGTCACGGCCTCGCAGCGGTAGCCTGCGTCGGTCAGGATGCGGCGTATCAGCATGGCGATAGCCTGTTCGTCGTCTACAACTAAAATCGGATGCATGGCAAAAACCTCCTTTGCCTCTATTGTACCGCAGAATGTGTCCGATTTGAAAACTTTTGCAAAGAAAAAGCCGTCGTGCAGCAAAAAGCGCACAGCGGCTTAGAAATTATAAAATTACTCGCGGATCTCGATGCCAAGCTTGAACTTCAGGTTGCCGAGGATCTTCTTGACGAAGCGATCGACCTCATCGGCAGCGAAGGGCTTCTCGCCGGGCTGGAAGTACAGGCTGAAAGCCATACTCTTCTTGTCAGCGCCCAGCTTTTCGCCGCGGTAGATGTCGAACAGCTCCACCCTGGTCAGCTGCTTGCAGGCGCGCTGCATCTCGGTGATGAGGGTGCCGCACTCCATGCTTTCGGGAGCAACCAGGGCCAGATCGCGCTGGACCGGGGCAAACTCCGGGATCGGGGTGTAGTGCAGGCTGGTGGGGACCAGAGAGTGGAAGGCGACCCAATCGATCTCGCCCAGGTAGATGTTCAGGTTGGAGCGGCTGTCCTTGGGCAGCTTCAGCTCAGCGGTGACATCATTGGCCAGCTTGCCGAAGACGCCGACGCGCTCGCCCTTGCACAGGATGTAAGCGGCAATGCCGGGGTGCAGCCAGGCAACATCGGCGGCACGCTCCACGGTCAGCTCCACGCCGAAAGCATCGCCCAAAGCGGCGACAGCGCCCTTGACGGTAAAGAAATCCTCGTCACTGCCCCAGGCGGCGAAGCCCAGGTGCAGGCGCTCTTCCGGCAGTTCGGTAACAGGCAGCTGCTTCGGAATGTAGATGTTGGACATCTCGAACAGGCGGCCCTCGCCGTTGCCCTTGCGCAGGTTGTCAACGACAACGTTCAGCAGGGACGGAGCCAGCAGCGGGCGCATGATGGTCAGATGAGAGGAAATGGGGTTCAGGATGCGGATAACCTTGCGCTCCGGGGCGTCGGCAGCGATATGCAGCATATCCAAGTCGGCATCGGCGTAGAACGCGAGGGTCTCGGCCTCGTAGAAGCCCTGGGCGCACATGGTGCGCTTGGCCTTGGCGCGGGCCTTCTGCTCAGCGGTCAGGCCGCCAGTGGTGACCTGGGCAGCCTTCAGGAAAGTAGGCACGATGTGGTCATAGCCGTACTCGCGGATGACTTCCTCGGCCAGGTCAGGCTCGCCGACCTCGATGTCCTCACGCCAGCGGGGCGCGACGACCTGCATGGTGTTGCCATCGGCTTCGAGGGTGACCTCGAACTGCAGACGGTGCAGGATGTCGAGGATGGCATCGGTGGGTACGGTGATGCCCAGGATGGCGTTGATGCCGCTGATGGTGGCGGTGAAGTGCTTACCCTCACGCGGGGCACCGGCGGAGCAATCGAAGTGTGCAGCGGTGACTTCGCCGCAGCCCAATTCCTGAATGAGGTGCAGGGCGCGGGCCATGCCCAGCTCGGTGGTGTACTCAGAAATACCCTTTTCATAATGGTTGGAGGCATCGGTGTTCTGGCCCAGGCCGCGGGCGGTCTTGCGGATGTTGTCGCGGGCAAACTTGGCGCTCTCGAAGAGCAACTGGGTGGTGCTGTCTTTGATCTCGCTGTTCAGGCCGCCCATAACGCCAGCCAGGGCAACGGGCTTGGAACCATCGCAGATGACCAGGTTATTGGGGGTCAGCTTGAAGTTCTTCTCGTCCAGGGTGGTGATCTCCTCACCATCCTTGGCGCGGCGGACGATGATCTGGCAGCTTTCCAGCGTGTCCATATCGAAGGCGTGCATCGGCTGGCCGATCTCCAGCATGACGTAGTTGGTGATGTCAACGACGTTGGAGATGCTGCGCAGGCCGCACAGGGCCAGCTGGCGCTTCATCCAGCGCGGAGAGGGGCCGGGGGTGATGTTGCGGACATAGTGGCCGATGTAGCGCGGGCAGAGGTCCGGGGCCTCGACGGTGATGGACAGACGGTCGTCGGTGGTGTCGGAGACGGTATAGTCGGTGGCGGGCATCTTGAGGGGCTTGCCCAGCACGGCGGCAACTTCGCGGGCGATGCCGAGGACGCTCTGGCAATCGGCACGGTTGGCGGTGACGGAGATGTCAAAAATGTAATCATCCAGGCCGACAACTTCCTGAATGGGGGTGCCGGGAACGGTATCCTTGGGCAGGTCGAGCAGGCCGTAGACCTCAGCGCCGGGATACAGGTCGTCGTTCAGGCCCAGTTCCTCGCCGCTGCAGAGCATGCCGTTGGACTCAACACCCATCAGGGGCTTGGCCTTGATCTTGATGCCGCCGGGCAGCGTGGAGCCGTCCAGAGCGGCGGGGGTGTGCATGCCCTCGTAAACGTTAGAAGCGCCGGTGGAGATCTGGATGTCGTGGCCGTACTCGCCGCAGTCTACTTTGCAGATATGCAGGTGGGTGCCCTCCTGAGGAACGCACTCGGTGACAACGCCGACAACGACCTTGCTGATCTCGCCGCCGAGATCAATGAGTTCTTCGACCTCAAAGCCGCAGCCAAAGAGCTTATCTTCCAACTCCTGCGCGGTGACGTCAATATCAACATACTGTTTTAACCAGCTGAACGGTGCTTTCATAATCTGTACTCCTCCCCCATCAATCCTCGAACTGCTTCAAGAAGCGCAGATCGTTCTCAAACATCAGGCCGATGTTGTTGATGCCGTATTTGAGCATGGCGATACGCTCGATGCCGATGCCAAAGGCAAAGCCGGAATAGACGTTGGGGTCAATGCCGCAGTTCTCCAGCACGCTGTGGTGCACAACACCGGCACCCAGGACCTCGATCCAGCCGGTGTGCTTGCACAGCGGGCAGCCCTTGCCGCCGCACTCGAAGCAGGAAACGTCGACCTCGACGCTGGGCTCGGTGAA
>ERZ1034842.572-NODE-572-length-13889-cov-32.573876_pt1 | contig 13889 bp, 28 predicted proteins | sample MGYA00520634_ERZ1034842 | MGnify/ENA primary metagenome ERZ1034842 (study PRJEB33766, sample SAMN09781734) | gut metagenome | biome: gut microbiome | host: Homo sapiens | place: Madagascar | study: EMG produced TPA metagenomics assembly of the PRJNA485056 data... | reverse complement strand
CTTTCGAGCAGACGAGCAAGAGAAGAGAGGGGAGAAGGTAACTGCTTGCGGAATAAGCAGCGATGAGATAGAAGACCTTTGTGAGAACTATCTGCCGTATGCTCTCAACCCTATGTTGAGCACCGAGGAGGTCAAGGAAAAATTGCGAGTTTCTGATGCTACCCTTAACAGGATGGTGGCTAGGGGTGATATTCCGAACGGCGAGTGCAAAAAGCGTGGGCACACCCGATATTGGAAGAAGTGGGATATTCTTCACTTCATTAAGAGTAAGAGAGGTAAGTAATTGCCTCTCTTTTTTTGTTATTTATGGCATTACCTCCTATCACCTTAAATCACTGATAATCAACTACTAAAAGAAAGTGTGATAGAGTTATATTTGCTCTCCCCTATTCTTCGTACCTTTGCATCCGTAACGTTACAATAGTGTTAGTTAATATTAAGGATTTCAAAAGATTGTATTATGGAAATGACAGATGCAAAGGTCGTAGAGAAGAAAATCTACGAAGAGGGAAAGAAGCACGATGATTATGCTTCTAAGGCAACAGGTAATGCTGGTCTTACCCTTGGTATCATCGGCACAGCACTCGGTGCTGGTGCTTGGTTGCTTGGCGGTAACAACCGCAGTGTATTTGGCTCTCTCGGTGGCAGCAATATGCCTGAGAACGTAAACATCAACACTTACGGAGCTAACTCAAGCTCAAATCAGCCAACCGCCTTGCAGGTGATGGAGAAGGAATGCGCTGATGAGGTGAAGTTGCTTACCGATATGTTCGGTTTGAAGCTCGATACTGCTAACAAGTTCTACGCTATGCGTGAGACTGACATCGCAGAGAAGTTCTCTATGTATAAGGGTGCTACAGATGCTATCAACGCTGAGAACCGCCGTGCAATGCAGGCAGAGTTCGGTCTGTACAAGTCTCAGATTGATGCGGACTTCGGTCTGTACAAGAATCAGAGAGACCAGTACGATGCGTTGCAAGCAAAGTATTGCGACCTTGACAAGAAGGTGGCCGTAATGGAAGCCCTCACTCCTTACAAGGAGAAGCTGATGATGGCTTACGTGAACGAGAAGACCTGCAATTGCTTGCGAGGGCAGTTGATGCTCCCGAACACTCCAGTACTCCAGGGATTCGGTAGTTACAGCGGCTGCAACTGCGGCACTACAACCACCACAACGCCCAGCACTGGTGCGTAGCAAGGTTGTTAAGCCCAAGAAAAAGAAATGAGTTGGTGAGGGGTATCTATCTCTCGTAGGTGATGCCCTCTCACCTCTCTATAATATATCACCAACTTAAAGATATTGATTATGATGAATTTTGGAAACAGCCCATTATTGGATATGGGCACAAGTCAGCAGCCGCAGATGATGGATGCCGAGCTACAGAAGATGTACGAAGCTATACAACAGAAGCGAGCATCTATCAACATGCAAGCACAGCAATCTCAAACTCCGCTTTGGGATGAGATAGACAAGATTGAAGACAATCTTACAGGCGCACAACGTCAGTACTTGATGCAAAATCAGGAATACGTTAATAGCTTGCAATATGTGTCTAAGCTAGTGCAAGACGAGGAATTGCGCATCATACGCCCTCGTATCGAAAGCACTCAGCAAGGGCAGGAAGCATTGAAGAAGCACTTATCTTTGATGCAACGACTAAGAAAAGAAGTAGCGCAGGCAGAGGAACATAAATCTGCTATGCTCAACGATTATATGACTAACCACAGCGACAAGACTTGGCAAGAATATCTCGTTTGGTACAACAAAACAAAGAAAGGAGAAACTAAGAAATGAACGTAACAGAACTGAAAGAAAAACTGCTTACATCTTTGGATTTGTGGGCAGAAGCTAGAATTAGCGACATGGTTAAGGAAAATCCTGCACTGGCTATTCCATCCGTGTATATGAAGCGAGCTTCACATAACATCATCGCAAAACACAAGGATAGTTGGGGCAAGAGCATTGACAACGCTACCCTATTCATTGCCGATGAGGACGGCAACATAGATGCTGATACCATATTCTCAGACCTCATGCAGATGTTGGAGAATATAAGCAACTATGAGTTTGATTTCGGATTTATCAAAGGTAGAATTGATGGCGGTACTTTGTCTATTGATTTACCCGACAACATCATAACGACTATCCTCTTTGGCAGTAAGAAAAGCATCAGCTTTACCAAAAATGATTTTGAAGAGTTGAGAAGTCTGATAACAGCAGAATAATCACATATATAAATACAAGACAATATGGAAGCAAAAGAGATTATGAGTAAGTTTGATGAGCTGTATGGAATGATGGCTTCATCAACGAACGTAAAGTATATGCACGTATTCGGTAACACGATGCGCTGCATGATGAATGATATGGCATCCAAGCACCCAGAGTTGGCACAAGAGTATCTTGATAAGCTGTGCGCTATCAAGTGGAAGAACTATCTCACCAAGAAGGAGGCATCTGAGATTGTAAACGGCATGAATCCACCTGCCACTTGGGATATGCAGACGTGGCTCAACGCAATGAATAGCCTCGGACTTGCAACAGAGGAGAAGCCTTACTACAACGATTATGCTTTGTACGTTGCAATGAATCAGGTTATAAGCGACCACGGATGCACCATCGCCAAGATACTCGGAAAGGAAGATGTTAAGGACATTGGCACAGAACATCTGGTTAAGTATGCCAACCACCTCGCACTTGACCTACTGAAGGATAAGGATGGCGTGTACGACATCAGAGAGTATTTTCTGAAGTAACATCAAAAATATACGGTTATGAAAAAGGTATTCGAAGACATTATAGCTAGCAATGACATACAGGCTATCAAGAACTGTGTCACAATAATGGCAGATTGTTGCGAAGTGGGAATGAATGACAGCGTACTGCTTGACATGATGAAGCAAGTCCAGGGCGAGATTGGTGAGTGTCATTTTGATGAAGAAATGGCAGACATACATCTTTGCCTCATTAACCAGCTCCACACAAAAGATGTTGCAAAAGACTACTGGCACGAAGTCAAGAATGACAACATCAATCTCGAAGACTGGTGCGTTCTTTGGGGCGAAATGGTTAAACGCAATGACGCAAAGATTAAGAAATGGTTTCCGAAAATCAATGCGCTCGACTACGAACGTAAGATTTTCGACGAATGCGTTTCTTTCCTGGAAAACGGAGGAATGCCATATTATGATCTGAATATATGATTTTTTCGTTATTCTGAATGAAGTTTCGGTTTTTTTTGCTATCTTTGCAGAAAGAGACCGAAACTTTATTTTTATTAATTATTCAGGATAACAGATTATGACAGATTTATTAGATTCTTCACAGATTCGGCAGATAGGGGTTACTATTTTCTCCGCTATACTTGCCTTTGCGACGCCAACAGAAGGTTTTGTCTTGGCGTTGATTATTGCCTTTGGCTTCAATATCTTCTGTGGTATGAGAGCTGACGGCGTGAGTGTTGTACGATGCAAGAACTTTTCTGTATCGAAGTTCAAGAACGCAATTTTGGAAATGTTGCTCTATGTAGCTATCGTCTATGTGATATACGGCATCATGTTAGGTTGTAATGATGGCACGGAAGCTTTATTTGCAATTAAGATGCTTACGTACATATTCTGCTATGTGTATATATGCAATGCGTTCAAAAACCTTATTAAGGCATACCCTAAGAATGTTGCATTCAGAGTTATTTATTACATTCTGAGGTTTGAGTTTGCAAAGGCATTACCGAGTTATTGGAAGCCGATTTTGGAGAGATTAAACCAGGAGTTTGACAAAAAAGAGGAGGAAAGCAAAAATGGCAAACCATAAGATTCTTGAGCCATTCATTCTCAAATGGGAAGGTGGTTTCGTTAACGACAAGGACGATTTGGGCGGCGCAACAAATATGGGTGTGACTCTCGCTACGTACCGATCTGTGTTCGGCAGCAAGAAGACCGCAAAAGACCTGAAGCGTATGACTCGGGTACAATGGGGTATCATTTTCAAGAAGTATTACTGGGATAAGTGGAAGGCCGATGATATCAAGGACCAGAATATAGCCAATATCCTGGTTGACTGGATTTGGTGCAGTGGTTCCTATGGTATCAAGATTCCTCAGAAGGTGCTCGGAGTTTCCGTTGATGGTATTGTTGGTTCAAAGACAATTGCCGCCATTAACGCAAGAGACGGTAGAAAGCTGTTCGACACCATCAAGCAGGAAAGAAAAGATTATATTGACCGTATCTGCCAGGCCAGGCCACAGAACAATAAGTTCAAGAAGGGATGGCTGAACAGAATTAATTCGCTTGACTATGAGACTGATTGATAAGATTGCAAAGATTATAACCATCGTTGCTGTGACGATGCTGGTTCTATCTATGTTCTGTAGGTGCAATGCTAAAGAACGAGTGGTAGAAAAACAGACATATATCACTGACAATCGCAATGAGGCTAAGTGGGATTCACTCTTTAACGCAAGGCTTATTAAGGAGCTGGAATCATATAAAGCATCGCATAAGGAATCCGTGAAGTCCACCACGAAAGAGAAGACGCATATAAAGGACAGTACAGCTTCGAAGTACGATGTGAACGGAAACAAAGTTGGCGAAGACAGATTCCACTACGAATATCACGAGATATCACAGGAAGATGTACAGATACTGAGAGATAGTATTTCGAGCCTTAAGGAATACAAGGATAGCACGTCGATATATCACAGCAAGTGTGACTCCTTGATGTCGGTGATAAACGAAATATCGAAAGATAAAGTGTATGCAGAGAAACAACTATCAAAGACCGACAGAGCTTTCTTGAAAATAGGTAAGATAGCATCAGTTTGTCTTTTCATAGGTATTCTCGCATTTATTGGTTGGATATACCGCAAGGTAAAATTACATAAACATTCTTAAGTTTTCTTTTCATAACATTTGGTTTAGTTAATGTTTAGTTATTAGTTTAAATGAAAAGAGGCGACCGTCCGTGATGGATAGCCGCCTCTAAACATATAGATAATAATGCACAGAAATTATTCTTCAGCTCCCTGGAGGAACTTGATACCATACTTCTTCTCATAATGTTTCTGCTGATCTTCGGTCAGCATTCTCGTTTCACTGTCGTAGAATATTGTAAGCAGTTCTCCGTAGTCCTTGTCGTAGAAGTAGTTATACTTGTTGCAGAGATAGTTCCTTGCACAGAGACATCTGCTCGGAATTGTCTTGAACTTGCGTCGTGTCTTCTGTTTAATTCCGTTCGCTGCTCTGTATCTATCAAGCCTCAGCGTCTTTTTTAGAGATTCTGAACGTTTAGCAATTATCTCCGGTCTTACTATTGCCTGAGCACATTTCAGCCTAAGCCTTTCTTCAGTTTCCCTGGTATGTGTGACACCGAGTGATTTTGCTATATTAGCAACGCAGGACTTCGTTATTCCGAGCACCTTTGAAATCTCAGACGAAGACATTTCTGGGTACATATTGCGGACAGACTCATGGATTTCGTTCCTACGTCTTTCCCGCGCATCCTTAAACGAGTCTCCGTGTAACTTATGCAGCCACCAGTATACAGTCTGCACAGCGCATCCGAATTTCCTAGACATTGCGTATGGAGATTCATCCGGATGCTCCTTTATGTAATTTTTCTGTTCGTCTGTGAGTACGTTCATAGGCTATCGATTATCACCGCTACCATGCAACTTTCCTCTTAATTGGCGAGAGTGAAGTTTGTCATAGTTCATTTTTCCTATATCACTAAGTTTGAATCCAATATCGTGAGAAAGTGTTGCGCAATACCATAGTACATCACCAATCTCTTTGGCGATTTCCAACTTCTTTTCATCTGTAAAAACAGAATCGTTGTCACGCAACACTTTCTTAACCTTATCGGAAACTTCACCTGCCTCACCAGTCAATCCTAATGTAGGATAAATGATAGGGTTAGGATAAATAGCAGTCTCTAGAGCTAACTGCTGATACTCGTCTAATGTTAAATTGTTATTTTCCATTTTAATATTTAAAGTTTAAAATTCATGTTCACTACACACTTGGTCGCAAGATGATTCGTGCTCGTTATTTCCGCACCATCCTACGCCGTAAACGTCTTCGTTGCCAAACCAATGACAGTTGCCGCAACATCTTTCTTCTTTTCCCATATTACTGATGTTTTATCACTTCCAAATACTTCAACTTTGCGAATCGGTATGATTTATATATTCCACCAAGCGTTTTATACACCTTAGATGTGAAACTCTGAATGCAGCCATTATAATCATCAAAACCTAAGATGATATATTTTTCTTCTACATACCCTGACACGTATGCGCCAATGTCCTTACCTTTATAAAGAACAGGTTCTCCACAATGCGCATTAAAAAAATCTTTATTTGTCATACGCTATTTGAACTTAATGATGAAAAACTCATGATCCAACCACTTGCCTGGGCAAAGACCTTTCTTCGGCTTACCGATGGTGATATTCTCAATCTCCTTTTCTACCTTTGGACTATCGTCATAGTAGCCGTTCTTGAAGAGAACGTGAGTGAATGGCTTATATTCCAGCTTGCCTATCACGCGACAATAACCGCCAGACTCATCGAAAAGCACCTCACCGCTTTCGGCTTGTTGGTTCACCAGTCGGGAAGCCCAATATGGTTTTATCACCCGATATTCCTCATCCTTTTCGCCCGACACTATCTTATCAAACCATTCCTTGCTGACAGTGAGGGTCAGAACTTTCTTTTCCATAAGCTACTTATTTTTCTGTTCAACCTTTTCGATGAGAATATCGTTATTTCCCCATTTTACGCATTCATGCATCCAATCTGGGATAAATGTGTAATGCGAACTAAGCTTTTTGAGCTTATCATTCAATGCGGTTTGTATTCTCATACTCTACTTCTCCTTATCGAATTTATTTCCGACAACTTTTGCATAAGTTATTACATCATTACCCAAACTACCTACACATTCGTGAAGAGGAATACCTGTATATAGACCTACCTTTCGCGCAAAGAATGCGCCTTCACCAAAAGTAACAACATACTTAATATTGTCATCATCAACATCTTGTAGAATATCTCCTTCCCAAGCTTCTCTTCCCTTGCAGTCTTTCAATCCTGTGAATTGACAGACGGTAGAAGGGTCAACCTGATAAGTGAGATTTCTGTTTAACTTGCTTTCTTTTTGACGATTCTCAATGATGTATGTATTATCATTCTCCTCGTAGAAATATCCGCAAACCCATCCTTTTCCGTCAAGACGTTTAGCCTTGAATTTTATACTTTCTGTTTTCATACGCCTTTATTGTTAAGAAAGTCCTCTATGTCAAGATAATCAATACCAAAATTTTCAGCACATTTCTTATCTGAGTCTGAAAAATCTCCAGGTTTGCCACTGGCATCGCCTATCATTATCATTGAGCTTTTAGAATGTTCACCAAAATCTTTTAGAAGAATTTCTAACATTCCTGTATTTGGTTTTCTGCACTTATTGCTCTTTTCTATAGAATCGCAGTACAATCCCATTACGAGAACTTTTGCCTCAATACAAAGCTTTGGTATTCTACTTCCAATATATGAGCCAACAAATTGAATGATACTTTCAAACTTTGCTTCAAAGTCCCTTTTAGAGATAAATTGTGGTATCCCTCCTTGATTGGTTACAACGCCTATCCAAAACAAATTTGGTAGTCTTTCTGCAATCTTATCCAAAACTTCTTTTCGGATAATGAAATCCGTGCAATCTTTAGGAAACGTATTCCCAGATGCCGTTTTAATCAAAGTACCATCCAAATCAATGAATAGTACAGTCTTATCAACTAATATGTTCATAACTATTTTGCTTTAACGTTATACACTCCACTTTTTACTCTCCTTTACTTTTTTTTAATCTGTTAATTAAAACATCAGCGCAATTAACGGCAAGTATTGCTGCGAAACTTGCATTATGCTTTTCTCCTACATTAAGCATAGAAGGAAATAGTTCTTTTGCAATCTCATATCTACGCTGCTCCCAATCTATTGTTTTCATATTCTCTTCTTTTTACCCTCTCCCTGTTGCCAAGGAGAGGGTGGTTATATTATTGTTGTACTAATTCTCTAAACATAATTCTATACTTCTCCTTTACTAAATAGTATGCAAATGTTTCTATTAAATTATAGTCAGAATCTGTCCTCCCTTGTATTTTAAAATGATTAATACCAAGTTTTATATACTTATTTATCATTTTATTACTTACAAATTGCGGAGTGTTAAATAACTCGTAAAGAAATCCATTTCCAGCATAGTTATAGTTCGGACAAACGAATTTGGGAACTTTTTCTTTAAGTGCGATTCTTGACATATAATCATAATGCTTTTTTCTTGCCATACAATTCAAAGGACATGCACTATTAACAATAACTTCCAATTTACTTCTGGTCTCAGTTGACAGTTTAGAAATTATATCAAACCTATTTATAAGATTCTCTGGCAATACAACTAATCCATGTGATTTTGCTTCTTTTTCTAAGTCTTTTTCATTAAGACATTTAGTTGTTGAAGCAATAATATTGCAAGATGCAACTCCATTGTCTAATAACCATTTTTCTACGTCATTATTTGCGACACAAAAATTTGTCGTAGAAACGTTGAAGTTATTTAGGATTTTTGTTGCATTTGCATCACAAACGGCTTCTTTATAAGTAACGAGTATATTACTCATTATTATCGTTGGAAATACCTTATTTTGTTCACAAAAAGATAATATATCCTTAATATTGTACTTATATTCACAAACCGCTCTGCCTCCATTTAGACTTCCACCATTAGAGCCATAAACAGAATCTATTATGCGACCTTCTTTGAAGGCAAAAGGGTATGCGTTATATACTTCTATAACTTTTTTAATCAAATCAGTTTTTTCAAAAAGTCCAGGAAGTTTAAAGAATATTTTGCTCATACTTTTTAATTTTGATTTACATCACAACGCTTGAAGCAATACATTGCTCCTACACGCTCTGTATCAAAAGAACTTCTCTCTTCCCATGTAAATTTAATTTTCTTTTTCATATTACTTATATTTATATCCTTTGCAGGATGGTTATTACTTAGATGGCTCAGTATATGATACAGGCTCCCATACATCGTAAGCTGTCAGTAGAACTGGAGCAATAACAGATGGGGCAAAGATGATAGATGCTACAACATCTGGAGCATTCAACTCGTAGTTAACACCTTCTACTTTGTTTTCCTTACTAGCCCAGCCATAAGGCTTTGCTGTAATCGTAGAGCCATCTTTCTTTCTAAAAGTCTTCTCGCTAGAGCAAGAAGCGAACAAACTTGCAACGACTAATGCTGCCACAATAAACTTTTTCATATTACTTATATTTATATCCCATAAGGGATGGTTAGTTACTCAGTCTATTCTTATTTCTTTCTCTGCGATAATAATTTTATTATCCATTATCGCAAAGACTTTTGCATCTACAGCCTTATGATGGTCTGTATCATTATATGCCATTGGACCAGTTTCCTTTATGACACAAACATCTAAATCCCCATAGGCTTCTAAAGCCTTTAGTAAAACACTTGCTTTCATAATCTACCTATTTATATTAGCTACTTTCGGTACACATTACCACTCATTGTGCTCACGCTGCCGGCGATATCACCGCAAGTGACATTTCCGCTCATAGTATGCACATTGCCCTTGACATCTTTGCAATTAACATCGCCACTTGCTGTGCTCACGGAGTTAACGTATCCGTTTACGGATACATCACCACTTGTAGAATTAATACTATCAACACTACCCTCTACCTTTATCTCGATAGACTTTTTATCGAGATCATTCAGCAACACTCCGTCAACATACACTCCATCGTCAGTGATGGATATAGATTGTGCTCCGTCTATCTTCTTGCCGTTTACGTAGGTAGTACCATGGATACCGCCTATCGATGATTTTGATGAATTATTAACTATGATCATAATATATTTTTTATGCCAGAAGGCAGTTAAACACTTAATCTTCTATCTATTGCTTTTATCACTTCTTGTATGGAAGCAGACTCATCGTTGGTTTTTGCATATCGCCTATCAAATATTATCAACATATTTTTAAGACGAATAAAATCCGTTCTCAACAACTTATCATTGCCCATACCTACACCTCCATTTCTGAGTTAAGTCCTAGACCGAAGAGAAAATGCTGGAGTTCGTGAACGTACTCAAATGAGAATATCTTTGTTCCATTAAAATAGAGACTACTTACACCTAATTGCGTGGCTATTTTAATATCTCCTGATACAAAAACGTGAGGACATTCTTCAATATCAAACCATCCGTTTTTTCTTAGGATAGTAGGTGTTAGCACAATCGGAACAATATCCTTAACCCAAGCACAGCAGTCACTTGAGAGATAGCCTTTCTCTCCAAATTCCGCACCTTCGATGTTCTCTAAGCAGACAACACCTTTCAGAACCGTTCCATCGTCTAACCTTAAAGTCTTTGATGGGTCAGATGATGTTACTCTGTAAACAACATCTTTAGCAGTACCTAGTGGTACTCCGTTTGTCATTACCAAATCTCCTGGAATATATAACTTATCCATACGCTTTAATCTTTGTTATTAATGATATCCTCATACTCACCTATCGTGATTTCCTTGAAATCAGAGTTGTGCTTCTCGGCTCGGATGCCATCATCAAAGTAAACGAAAATGCGGTCTTTGTGACGGAGGAGCTGAGTAATAGAGAAACGGCTAGCTTGAGGGACTTCTATATTCAGTTCCTTCATTACCTTGAAATGGTTAGCAACTGATTTATAGGAGAGAAGAACGGAGTCTATTGCCTTGCCTTGCTTACTACGCCTGTTAGGCGCAATAGCTACATAGTAACCGTCTTCCAATTTTACACCGTCTATCTTCTTCCACACCTTCTTATCTAAGGTATCGTAACGCTCAGAAAGAACCCATATAGCGGTAATCTCGTACTCTCTTGTGAGAGTTCTGTTAGGCTGATAGCCCTGATATTTTTCAAACTCAAAGCCAACGGCTTCTTCCACTCTTTTTATGTAGGCTTGACGCTCTTTTTCTTCAGCATCTAGAATACCTTTAATGTATCCGTAAGCCTTTGTTCCTTGTTTTGCTTCGTACAACATACGCTTTACTCCTTAACTTCTTTAAAAATTACATTTTTATGGTCTGAGCGTTCTTTACTTGCGCATGGATATTTTCTCCAAACTTCACAAGCACCCTTACTTTCAAAGAAGCAACCCGCACAAGTTACAGTCTCAGTTACAACGATATCCAAGACAACTCTTTCGCCAACTTTAAATTCTGCCATATTTAATTTCCTCCTAATTCAATATAAATCTTTTCTAACACATCTATAGGGTAGTCATTCAGATTGAAATTACGTATTCTATGAATTATGATTTCCTTGCGATATTCCAATTCGATTCTCTTCTTCTGTTCCTCATCTTTAGGAGCTTCAATTCTATCAGAATTGTATAAGACGGCTCCATATCTAAATCCATCAGACTTACGATATTTGTTACCTTTTACAACGACTAAAGTTTTTGTAATTCTTTCAATAGCTGAAACATCTCTGTTTCCGTATGCGCTGTAAATAATAACCTTGTCTCCAACTTTCAAATCTTTAAGCTCTTTCATTGCTCACCTCCTTTCCATTCATCGGTTGTACCCACGAGAAGCTTAGTCTGGTCGTTATAAGGAAGGATAATTAAGTTAACCAAATCTTCATCTATAGACACACCCATTGGAGTAGCACCATACTCATCAACATAAGAAACGAAACTTGCTTGCCATATAGAGACTTCACAATTCCGTATCTTCCAAATACATCTGTCGAATGGCTTAAACTCGCACTTTGGCTTCAAATCCACAATCTGCTTCTTCTCAGCATCCCAAGCCTTGCCTTTCTTTGCGAGGGCATCAAAGAGCTGCTGCTTTTCTGAGTCTGTGGCAAGGTGAATATTGCGGTCTCTTATTTCCGTATCAAGTACATCGAAACAAAAATCATTATTATTTATATTGTAAAAAATATAAGAGTTTGCACAACTTTCATCTGTATTTAAATCCCCCTTTAATATGAAAATACATTTAGAATAATACAAAGAAGGAACAGCATCCGTTACTACAACATCCCCATCCTTGAACTCAGTCTGTTTTTCAATTTTCAAAGTTTCAAGGTTCAACTTGCCACCTAATTTTCTTTCAATCTCTCTGATATATCCATAGGCAATATTGTTATCTAACTTGTCAAACTTAGCTGTTTTTGCATTTGATACGTCTTCGTAACCATCCCTGCTATTAGAATAGCATCCGTTGAACTTTGTATAATCATCAGATGCCCATTCTTTGAAAATGCACTGAAATCCACAACTATTGACAAGTAAATCGCCTTTCTTCCAAGCGAACTTAGACCAATCACGCATTTCTCTTGATGGGAACAATAACACGCATCCATTTGGAAATGAATGAGTAGAACCATAGACCGAAAGACACCAAAAGCGTTCTCTGTTATCTATATCAATGTAAATACTATCTTCAGAAGCCTCGTTTAGAAAACATTCACTATCAGATAGAATAGTATACAACTTTGTTCCTCGCGGCTTGTCCTTTAGGATAGCCGCTTTATTAATCTTTTCTTCCATAACCATTAACTTGCTTTATAAAAATTGAACCACACCTTGTTGCTCTGCTTATTCTTATAAACATTACCTTCAAGGTCGAAATAAACTCGTTTCTTCTGATTGAATTTCTTTATCATTGGCTGATTATTCTTGTATGTAGTTACATCATACTCAACCAATGATGAACCACGTTCATTCTTTGTTGGAGGATAACCTGATTCAGGTATGAAACGTACCTCAAATTCTTTATTCCCAATTTCAAAATTTGCTGTAGCCATATTACTTTACTCTTTTGAATTGAACATTCTTTCCGTCTTTTCTAGTGCTTGCGCTACAATTAAAATCACCGCAGACATTTTCATAAATGTTGCAACTTATCTCATCAAAGAAACAGCCATTACATTCTTCTTTCTCGCTTTCAACCACCTTCAATGTGACTTCTGCCCCTATAGGTAAATCTTCCATAGTTACACCTCCTCGTTGTATTTATAGACAAGTCCGACAACCAACTTGACAAGTTCATTGTTTGTCATGACTCTAACGTCTGTATTACCGAGTCTCAGCTCATTAATGATACGTTCTGTAACCTTCTTGATGTGTCCCATCTTTGACAGAGGGAAACGCTCAATGTCGGCAGCCTTATCAAGATGGAAACTCTCACGAAGGTAATCTGCACGAATAATGTTAACTGTTGAAGACTGTCGAGTAACTACCCATACGCCCTCTTCTAGAGAATCATACAAGAGCATATTCGTAGGTTCATACTTTCCGTTTATCTTTCGATAAAACGTCTTTGATATATCAAGGTCAGGAATCTTGTATTCCTGATAGCGACCTTTACTGTTCTTTGTGTAAAGTTTTGGAATCTTTTTCATTTTTCTTACGTTTTAAGTTAGCTATTCTAGTCTCTCTAAGATATTCCTCAGATTTCTTCAATCCGAGTTTCCTAGCTTGCTTTGTAACCTCGTAAACACTTCTGCCGAGGATCCTGGCAATCTGCTTGTTTGAAGTGCTCGGGTAAGCGATGGATAGAGCTCTCGTCTGAGTCTCATTCCAAGGAGTGCCGGTATTATCCTGCTCATTCTCCAGGAACTCTCCGTCAGCATTAAGGTTGAAGCCGTTTAGAATACAGGCATTTGCTAGGGCGTTCTCGGCTCGTTTCCAGTCGAGTACCTTCTGACCGATAATCTCGAAGCCGAGGTTGAACTTGTCCGGGCATTCGGAGAATACTTCATCATCAACCTTGACCGGGTAGAGAATCTCCATAGCATTGCGCA
>ERZ1034842.571-NODE-571-length-13938-cov-8.516459_pt1 | contig 13938 bp, 7 predicted proteins | sample MGYA00520634_ERZ1034842 | MGnify/ENA primary metagenome ERZ1034842 (study PRJEB33766, sample SAMN09781734) | gut metagenome | biome: gut microbiome | host: Homo sapiens | place: Madagascar | study: EMG produced TPA metagenomics assembly of the PRJNA485056 data set... | reverse complement strand
TGGCGGTGCTGGCGGGCATCATCATCTTCCCGGCCTGCTTCACCTACGGGCTGGAAGTCACTGCCGGGCCAAGCCTGCTGTTTGACACGATGGCCGGTGTTTTCAACAACATGGCCGGGGGCCGCTGGTGGGGCGCACTGTTCTTTCTGTTCATGGTGTTTGCGGCGCTGTCTACCGTGCTGGGCGTCTGCGAGAACATCCTGGCCATGGTGCGCGAGCTGACCGGCTGGACACGCCCGAAAGGCTGTGTGGTCTGCGGCGCGGGCATCTTTCTGTTGGCGCTGACGACAGCGCTGGGGTACAGCGTACTGCACTTCCAGCCCTTTGCGCCGGGCAGCGCGTGGCTGGACTTCTGGGATTTCATCGTCAGCAACAACGTTCTGCCGCTGGGATCGCTGGTTTTAGCTCTCTTCTGCTGCAACCGCTTCGGCTGGGGCTGGGAGAATTTTGTAAACGAGGCCAACACCGGCAAAGGGCTGAAAGTGCAGCCCTGGATGAAACCTGTGTTCCGGTATTTTGTGCCCTGTGCCATTGCGTTTATTTATGTGTACGGCATGGTCACGTTTCATTGGCGGTAAGCCGCAGCAAAAAAGACCTGCGTCCTGATGGGATGCAGGTCTTTTTTGTGCAGGGCTGAGGGCGGGCGTTACGGCACTTTCCTGAAGTAATTTATCAAAATACTTTTAATATAATTATACCGTCTCGCATAGCTGTTCTCCACGCGGATCAGCTCAAACCCGTGCTCACGGCAGATCTGCTCCTTCTTTCGGTCACGGCGCTGGACGGCGGGGTCGTCGCGGTGCTCGCGGCCGTCCAGCTCAATAGCCAGAATCGGCATCAGGCGGCGGCCCTCCCGCTGGTAGACGACAAAATCAAACCGCCCGGTGTAAAACAGGTCTGTGTAGCTGGGGTTATTCTCAAACACCTGGGCAATGGGGACTTCCTTGCGCACGGTGCAGCGGCTGCCGTCCAGGAAAGCGTTGTCCAGCGCGTGGTTCAGGTTCTCCAAAAAGGCGTCCTCGGTCCTGGTGCTGTACGGCTTGATGCCCAGCGCCCGGCTGGCGGCGGGCTTCTCGGTCACGTCAGACACGCCGTTGGTGCGCACGTACTGCACCAACTCGTAGATATCATCATCCACCGCGCCCGCGTGCAGGCGGTCCAGTTCCTTCTGGCTGGACAGGATGACAAGCTGGTCCCGCGCGCGGGAGGTCGCCACGTTGATAAGCTCCTTGTTGGTTTTCAGCCAGGCGTAGGTCTTTTCCCGGGTCTGGTCGGTCAGCGCCAGTGAGAAGATGACCACATCCTTCTCGTCGCCCTGGAATGCGTGTACCGTGCCGCAGCTGGCGTTGTCGTAGTGGTTGGCCCGCAGCATCGCCTCAATGGCGGCACGCTGCCGCGCAAACGGCGTGATGATCCCCACCTGCTTATCCGGGTGGCGGCTCAAGTAGGCGTCGATGCGGCGCACCTCCTGCGGGGCAGTGTTGCGCTCGTCGGTAGTGTTGTCGGGCACATCCACATAGACCAGCGGCTCGGGGTTGTGCTCCTGGCTGGCAATGTGCAGCTTGTGGTTATAGTATTTGCGGTTGTTGAACTCAATGATGCGCGGGCTGCACCGGTAGTGGTAGCTTAACAGCGTCTCGTCGCTGACGGCATCGCAGGCCAGGAAACACTTGTAAATCGAGTTTTCGATGTAGTCGTATTCCTCGGTCACGCTGTACTTGCGGCGCAGGGCCTTGTTGTCGGCGGGGTCCAGCAGAATAACCGGGGAAAGCTGCTGCGGGTCGCCGACAAGCATCAGCGACCGGCCGCGCAGAATCGGCACCAGCGACATGGCCGTGTTGCACTGGCTGGCTTCGTCCATAATGACCATATCAAAGCTCGGCTCGGGGTCGCCCAGGCGGTGGGCGGAGATGCAGGTCGTTGCCACGATGGGGAAAACGCGCAGCAGCTTTTTCAGGTTTTCCGGCTCGGAGAGATATTTATTAAAAGCCGCTGCCTTCTCCTTATCGTTGTCGGCGCTGCGGACAATCTCCATCAAATCCTCATATTTCGGTTCGGCCAGGCGGCGGATGTACTGCACCGACGTGTAGTAGAGGTAGCGCAAAAGTTCGCCCTCGTTGCGGTCCAGCAGGGCCATGGCGTCGGCGGTGTCAATATCGCCGTAGGCGGCCAGCTCGCGGTTGACTTGGGGCAGCTGCCCGGCCTCCAGCTCAAAGCGGAAGTTCATCTGGCTGCGGGCTTCCAGCAGGCGCTCGATGGTCTCCTTGCGCTCCCGCAGGTCAAGCACCCGCTCATAGCGTTCCAGCAGCTCGGTCAGCTGTTTGGCGCGGGCTGTGCGGTCGGCGTGGTTTTTGTCCAGCAGCTTTTCCGGCACCGGGAGCTGGATGCACTGGTCATACAATTTGGCGATGGTCCGCAGCGCTTCGGCGGTCTTTTCGGCGTTGCCAAGCCGCAAAATCGGGAAGGGCACCGTATGGCCGTGGTAGTCGATCTGCTGCAATTTTTCCACCACGCCGTCAATCGGGTGATTGTTGTAACTGGCAAAAAGCACCGTGCGCTCGTTGAAAAACGCCGTAGTCAGCGTGTTGACGATGGTGTTGGTCTTGCCGGTGCCCGGCGGCCCCTGCACATAGGCCAGGGGATAGCGCATGGCATTGTTGATGGCAAGCAGCTGGTCCAGGTTGACTTTGTTGTTCAGCAGCGCCAGCGGGTAGGATTTGCGGCGTCGGGGCCGGGCCGTCATCTCGCCAAAGAAAGCCCGCAGCGGTGCGGTGACCGTCTCGCCGGAGGGATCCTCGAACATATTGAGGATGCCGCGGTACTCGTGCTCCAAATCCACCGGGCAGTCGCGCCCAATGGCGATCAGGTAGGGCATATCGTCCACGCCGCGCACCTGCGGGTTGCCCCGGGTGATACGATCCTTGATGGTCTCCTGATTTTTGTAAAAGTCGTCCAGCAGCGCGTGGTCGTCGGCGTCCAGAAATTGGTGGATGCTCAGCTTTGCGCCGTTGATGGTGAACTCCCGGCAGATGACCGGATCGGCGTCGGCCCGCAGCGTGCGGCGGCGCACATCCAGCCGCAGCGGGCGGTAAGCCAGCACATACAGCCCTTTGTTGGTGTTTATGCTGATAAGGTTCAGCCCCAGCTGCGGCAGACTGGGCCGAGCGGCGTTCTGCCTGCGGTCATCCACCCGGCGCTGGAACCGCTGCACCAGCTCCCGGAACTGGTCGTCCCCCAGCTCGATGGCGTCCTCGGCCCCCTCGTCAAAGCGATCCGCGTCGATGGCGTGGATGAGGCTGTAATTGGTCTGGTAGGGCGTGGCATCCAGCCGGTTGCAGGCGGCCAGGTAATCCAGCACCCGCAGATTGGCCGAGTTTGCGAACAGCGCTGTGTATTTGCCGGGATTATCCCGGATATCGGCAACGAGGGTCTCATTCACCGGGCACCAGGAGCCGTCCACAACTTCGGCTGCCTGGATGCGGTCAATGTGGATGGTCAGGTCCTGGACGGTCAGCAGTTTCAGGTGCAGGCCGTCCACCGTCAGCGTGCGGGTGCGGGGGTTCAGCCCCTTGACGGCAACCCAGTATTTTGTCTGCTGGGTCTGCTGGTTTTTGTACTCGATGCTGAGCCACTTGCCCTCATGGATGGCGCGGAAAATGCTGCGTGTGACGTTGTTCATCTTCCGCTCCTTTCCGCTGTGATGGCAAAATTTTACATTGTTATTGCTATTATAACATCACACCCGCACCGGGGCAACTGTTTTGCCGAAACAAACGCGGCTGATCGGCGCAGGCGACGCATATCCTGGTATGATGTGGTTTGCAAAGGTTGCAGGGCAGCCAGTCCCCTGGCCGCCGTAAAGTTTCTTCTATTTTTTGTCAAATCATGCAGCTGCCTTTCTTGACTGTATCGGCGTCCGATGCTACAATAAATATTATTTTCCCAAAGTGTTACTCTCTGTAATATTCCAACAAATATAGAGGATATTTACGTATGAAGCACCACCGCCCCAGACTGCTGTTTTTGCCGGCCGTGCTCTGCCTGGCCGTCTGCCTGCTGGCGGGCTGCGCCGCGCGGGCCGCCACAGCCGACCCGGATGCTGACCTGCCCACCATCGTCATCGGCAGTGACAGCTACCCGCCCTTCAACTACCTGAGCGCCGACGGCCAACCCACCGGCATCGATGTGGAGCTTGCCACCGAGGCATTCCGCCGCATGGGCTACAAGGCGCAGTTCGTCACCATCGACTGGGTCGACAAAAAAGAGTTGGTAGAGAATGGCACCGTCGACTGCCTGTGGGGCAGCTTTTCCATCGACGGGCGCGAGGATGAGTACCGCTGGGCCGGGCCGTACATGGTCAGCCGCCAGGTCGTGGCCGTCATGCCAGGCAGTGATATTGAGACCCTTGCCGACCTGGCGGGCAAGACCGTCGCCGTGCAGGCCACCACCAAGCCGGAAGCGCTGTTTCTGGATGGCGGCGATCCCCGCATCCCCGAGGTCCGCGCCCTGCTCTCGATGCAGAAACGCGAGCTGATCTACGCCTATCTGAGCAAGGGCTACGCCGACGCTGTGGCCGCCCATGAGACCTCGATTTTGCAGTTCATGTCGGATTTCGGCATCGAGTACCGCATTCTGGACGAGCCTTTGCAGGTGGTGGGGCTGGGCGTGGCCTTTGCCCTGAACGATGACCGCGGGCTGGATACCGCGCTGAACGCTGCCCTGGCCGATATGCGCGCCGACGGCACGACCCGGGCTATCCTAGCTAAGTACCTGCCCGACCCGGACAAATATCTGGAGGTGGACTATGGCCGCTAAACGTCTGCCCCGTCTCAATGGGTTCCGGCTGCTGTCCGTGCTGATCGGGGTGCTGCTGCTCGTCTCCATCTCTTTTTACTCGGCCAACACCGACATCGCTACAGCCGAGGATGCGCTGTCCACCCGCGTGGATTACATCAAGGAACAGTGTGCCGATTACAGCAGCCTGAATCTGGCATCCGAGGCCAAGAGCCTGCTGCGCGTGACCGAAAGCGCCCAGCAATGCGCCCGGGATATCTGGTACCTCACCGAAAAGCCCGACGACCTTTACCCCGCTGCCGAGGACGTCTTACCGCACTTCGTCGAGAACCACTACCTGACCGGGCTGCTGCTTCTCTCCCGGGATGGACAGATCACCAAAAGCTACTGCAAGGAGGAGGCCCTGCTGCCCCTGTTGAACAAGGTGCTGACGACCGATTCCCTTTTGGATGTGGCCGACCACCCGAAAAAGACCTACGCTGTGCGCCTCGTCTGCGGGGATGACTCCTTTTTGGATATTGCCGCCTCGGCCCGTGAGGGGGCTGACGGCATCCTTGTTGCGTTCTACCACACCCCCGCCGAGTATGTCCACACTTACAAATTGTCGTACCAGCATTTGGTTTCCGGCTTCCATATCGCTACGGACGGCACGCTGGCCGTGGCCAGCGGCAATGAAATCATTGCCGCCAACGATGAAAGCCTGTTGGGGCTTTCCACCGACGAGGTCGCACCGCTGCAGCTCATCAAGCAGCGCGGCGTCTATGACAGGATGGTCTATGTACGTGACACCGGCATGGGCACCAGCGGCTACTTCGGCTACACCGAGAAGGGCCGCGACTGCTACGTCTACGCCTTTTTGCCGGAGGCCGCCGTCTTTACCACAACGCCCAAGAACATCATCTTTGTAGTGATTTCCTACACCCTCATTATTCTTTTGATTGAACTGGTGCGCCGCCGCACGATGCACTCCTATCAGGAGGAAAAGCTCCTGCAGGAGAAAGCCTACCAGAAATCGCTGGAAAAGGCCGCCCGCAAGGCTGAGGCCGCCAACGTTGCCAAGACCGAGTTTTTGCAGCGGATGAGCCATGACATCCGCACACCCATCAACGGCATCCGGGGCATGGTGGAGATTGGCGACCACTACGCCGACGATATGACCAAACAGGCCGAGTGCCGCCGCAAAATCTGGGACGCCTCGGGCTTTTTGCTGGAGCTCGTCAATGAAGTTTTGGACATGGGCAAGCTGGAATCCGGTGAGGTCGTGCTCGAACACCGGCCTTTCAACATGGTCAAGCTGCTGACCGGGTTGCAGGATGTGCTGGAAAAGCAGGCCGCCGGGCGCGGCATCCGCATACTCTGCGACGACATCGACCTGCCCCACCCCGATCTCATCGGCAGCCCGATCCACGTAAAGCGGCTGATGATGAATATTATGAGCAACGCCGTCAAGTACAACAAGGACAACGGCACCATCACTATGACCCTGCGGGAGGAACGCTGCGACGGCAAGACCGCCTGGGTCAAGTTCACCTGCGCCGACACCGGCATCGGCATGAGCGAGGAATTCCAGAAGCACATCTTTGAGCCGTTCACCCAGGAGGTTCTGGACGCCCGCTCGACCTACGGCGGCACCGGGCTGGGTATGCCCATCGCCAAGAGCCTGGCGGACAAGATGGGCGGCACCATCACGTTTGAGAGCCGGCAGGGCGTCGGTACGACCTACTACATCACGCTGCCGCTGGAAATCGACCCCAACGCCGCGCCCCAGCCCGAGACGGAAAAGCCCGCCGACGACGCCACCTTGCAGGGTGTGAACATCCTGCTGGCCGAGGACAACGACCTGAACCTGGAAATTGCCCAGTTCCTATTGGAAAACGCCGGGGCCACCGTCACCGCTGCCCGCAATGGGCAGGAGGCCGTGGACATTTTTGCCGCATCCCGGCCCGGCGAGTTTGACGCGATTTTAATGGATGTGATGATGCCGGTGATGGACGGCTACACAGCGACGCGAACCATTCGCAGGCTGGATCGCCCCGACGCCGGGCGCATCCCGATTTTAGCTACGACTGCCAACGCCTTTGCCGAGGACCGCCGCCGTGCCTGCGAGGCCGGTATGAACGAGCACCTGACCAAGCCCCTGGAAACCGAGCTGGTCATAAAAACGCTGGCGAAATATCGCAAATAATCCAAAACGCCTGTGCACCGCGCTTTGCTATGCGGTACACAGGCGTTTTTAGGTAAGACTTCCCCCTCGGGGGAAGTCTGCAGTTTTTATTTTCCTAAGGTCCTTCGTACCATCAGCCGCAGGTTATCCATCAGGTCTTCCACGGTGCGGTCGTGGTCAGCGGCATAGCACAGGCCCATCAGGCCGCCTACAACGGCGGAAAGCAGCGACATATAGCAATACTCCATGCCAAGCTCCGGGGCGATTTCTCCCGCCGCCTGCAGCCGCGCCAGCAGTTCACTTACGATTTCTTTCAGTTCAGCCATGCAGGCGGGCATAGCACCCGTCCTGCGGGGCATCCCCAGCGTCTCGGCAATCATCTTGTAGCTGCCCATCCGGCTGGCGGCAATGTCCTGTAAATAGCCGGTAATGCGTTCTTCCAGCCCGGCCAGCGTCGTACAGTCGGCGAACATGGCACGGATACGCTCGTTTTCCCGGGCAAAGCAGTACTCGGCCAAGCCCTGCAAAATTTCCTCTTTGGAGGAAAAATACTCGTACACCGTGCCCTTGCCGATACCGGCGGCATCGGCAAGCTGCTGTATTTTCAGCGCGGCAGGGCTGACGCCCTGGCCGATAAGCTGCAGCGCAGCCTCATACACAGCGGCCTTGCGGGCGGCTTGCTGGTCATTCTGCATCGTGGTCCGCCTCCTTTTCCTCGTTGGGCGTCTCGTTTTCCGCCGGGGCGTGGGCCGCGCGGCTCAGATCCGGGCGGCGCTTTTCCTCGGCGGGCGCTTCTGCCGCATTCTCGGCGGCACGGCGGGCGGCGAATTCGGCCGCAAACTCAGCGGCATCGTCGGGCAGGTCATCCATGCCGTCATCACCGACGTCGATATTCACCGGCGGCTTGCGGTAGAACAGATCATACAGCACAGGCACGATGAACAGCGTCATCAGCGTGGCGTAGCTCAGACCGCCAATAATGACGATAGCCATGCCGGTGCTCATCTCGCTGGCCATATCGGTGCCGAACAGCATCGTGATCATGGCAAGCACGGTGGTCAGCGTCGTCATCAGGATCGGGCGCATACGGGTCCGGCCGGTAGCGACAAGGGCATCGCTGCGCTCCAACCCGCCGATGCGCAGCTGGTTGGCGTAGTCAACGAACACAATACCGTTGTTGACGACGACGCCCATCAATACCAGAAAGCCCATCAGCGAAATGAGCGACAGCTGCTCGCCGGTGGCCATCAGGCCCAGCATACCGCCGGTGAAGGCCAGCGGGATCGTGAACAGAACGATGAACGGCGACAGCAGGCTTTGGAACTGCGCGACCATGACAAAGTAGACGAATAGCAGCGCCAGCGCCAGCATCTTCGCCATCTGGCCCAGCATCTCGGTGACCTGGGTCGTCTCGCCCGCCAGCTCGGCGGTCACACCGTCGGGCAGCTGCAATTCGGCCAGCTTGGGTTCCAGCTCGCGGGAAATCAGCGTTGTGTTGTACCCTTCCGCCGTCTCGCTGGTGATGGACAGCTGGCGGGAGCCGTTCTCGCGGCTGATCTCAGTGTAGCCCGCCGTGGTGGTACGGGTGGCGAACTCGCCCAGGGTGTGGGTCTCCTTTACGGTGTTGCCATCCTCGTCGGTGGTGGTCGTCTCAAACTCCATGTTGAAGATATCGTCCAGCGTCGGCGTGTCGGTCTTGTCCACAATGGTCACGGTGTAGCTGGTGCCGCCCGCTTTCAGGGTCGTGGCGGTGGTGTCGGTGGTCAGCTTGGCGGCGATCTGCTGGTAGACCTGCGCCACGGTCAGGCCCATGCGCATGGCCTTGTCCTTGTCGATGGTGATGTTCACCTCGGCATCGCCGGCGTCTTGGCCGTCGGTAGGGTTGACGATGCCGTCGATGCCGTTCATGACCTCGATGACCTGTTTGCCCGCGGCGCTCAGATCATCCAGGTCATTGCCGTAGAGATCGACCTCGATGCCGGAGCCGGACAGGGCACTCATATCCATCATGCCGTTGGAATTCACGTCGATCTCACAGTTCAGATCGGCCGTCTTGTCGTAGATTTCCTGCGCCACGACCTTGGCCTTCGGGGCTTTGTCGCCCAGCAGGACATAGTAAGTAAACGTCGTGTTGTCGGTAGCGGCGCTGCTGCCCGCCATCATGACCATGCTGTTGGGGCTGCCGGACATTGCGCCCACGGTGTCCACGCCGTCCACCGTCATGATGGCGTCCATGACGCTGTCCGCCGTTGTGAAGGCATCCTCCTTGGCGGTGTCGTCGGGCACGTTGACCGTGACGGTCAGCTGGTTGCTGCTCATATCCGGGATCATGACAACGCCCATCGTCGCCACGCGCCAGATGGAGACACCCAGCAGCACGATTGCCAGCGTCAGCGGCACAGCCTTGCGGCGCAGGCAGAAGCGCAGCAGCTTTTCATAGCCGTTCAGCGCCTTGTCGAACCAGGGGTGCTTGATCTCCTTCTGCTTTTTCAGCACCGTGGAACCCGCGCAGGGCACGACGGTCAGCGCCACGATAAGGGACGCCAGCAAACTGAAGGTAATCGTCCACGCCATATCGCTGAGCAGTTCGCGCACCATGCCGGTGGTGAACACCAGCGGCAGGAATACGCAGATGGTCGTCAGCGTACTGGACACGATGGACCCGGCCACCTGCCGTGCGCCCTGAACCGACGCGCGGGGGGCAGGCACGCCGCGCCCGCGCAGACGGTAGATGTTCTCGATGACAACGACCGAGTTATCGACAAGCATACCGACACCCAGCGCCAGGCCGGACAGGGACAGAATATTAAACGTGATGCCGGTAAAGTACATCCATACGATGGCAAACAGCACGCTCAGCGGCATACTGATGGCGACAACGATGGTGGGGCGCAGGTCTTTCAGGAACAGCGCCAGCACGATGATCGCGAGGATCGCGCCCTCGATAAGGTTCGAGAGCACGCTGTTGACGATAAGCTTGATGTAGTCGCCCTGGTCCATGATGGGCGTCAGGTGCAGACCCTCGGTCTCGGCCATCATTTCTTCCATGGCGGCGTTGGCCGCGTTGGAGACGGTGGAGGTGGAGGCCGTCGAGCTCTTGTAGATGGACAGCAGTACCGCGCGGTTTTTGTCCACCTTGGCGTAGGCGTCGTCGGCGTTGTCGGTCATTTCGACCTCGGCCACGTCGGCCAGGCGCACATCTCCGATGCCGTCAATATTGCACAGCACCATGTTTTTCAGCTCGTCGGTGTCGGCAAAGGCGTCGCCCACTTTGATAATGTAGCGGTTGTCGTCCCCCGCGCCGCCGTCGATGTAACCGGCGGGCATCGAGAAGTTCTGGGCCGCAATCAGCTGGGTCAGCGTCGCCATGTTCAGCAGCTGGTCCAGGTTCGCGCTTTTCAGCGCTTCCTCGCGGGCGGAGTCGTACTCCTCCTGCGCGGCTTCCAGCTGGGTCTTACCGGCTTCCAGCTGGGTGCGGCCGCTGGATATCTGGAACTCGCCCAGCTGCAGCTGGGCCTCGCTGCCGCTCAAAAGCAGCTGCACGGCCACATCGGCCATAGCGGGGTCCACGGCGGGGTCACCCAGGCTTGCCAGCGCGGATTCCATCTTGGCGCGCTGGTCGTTGAGCTGGGTCAGTATTTCCTGGGCTTTGGTCAGCTGGTCATTCAGCGCCTGCACGGTCTCGTTTAAGGTCTGCTGCAACGGCTTCATGCCCTCGTTCAGCCCGGCCTCCGCCTGCTGGCGGGCCTGCAGCAATACCGTCGCGTTATTCAGCGCCGTGCTGGTCGTGGACAGGGTCGTCAGGCAGCCGTTCAGCTCGGTCAGGCGGGCGCGGCGGGGGGCGTTGTCGTCCAGAATTTTCTGGTAGCCCGCCTGCTCGGCGCGCTTGGCGTCGATTTGCGCCTGGATCGCCTGCTGCTGGGCCTCATCGCCCTCAGCGGCGGCCTTGTCATCCTCCAGCCCGGCGATTTCCGCATCCAACGCCTGGATACGCCCGGTCAGCGCCGTGTACTGGGCGTCAAGGTAGGCCGCGCTCTGGGCCACGTCCATGCCGGATTCCAGCAGGTTTTCCGCGGCAGCGGTGCTGTTGATGTTCTGTGTGGCGCGCTCGATGGAGTTGACCATTGCGCCCATCTTGGCCGTGCTGCCCTTGGCCTCGGCCAGGTTGGCGGGCAGCTCATCGGCGTTATATTGGGGGTCCCATGCAGCCAAAATCTGCTTGCAGCTGGCAAACAGCGCGTCGTCGATGGGCAGCGTGACCTTCGGCAGGGTGGTGTCGGCGTTCTTGGCGTCCTCGAGCTTGCGGTTCGCGTCGTCGATATCGGTTTTCAAATCGGCGATTTTCTTTTCCAGCTCAGGGATTTGTTTGTCCAGTTCGGTGATGGCGCCCCGCAGCTGGGTCGTCACGTCGGCTTTCTGGGTGTTCAGCTCGGATTTGCCCGCGTCCAGCTGGGCCTGGGCGTCGTCGAGTTCTTTCAGGCCGTCGTTGATTTTCTTCTTGTTATCGTCCAGTTCTTTTTTCGCGTCGGCCAGGCGGTCACTGACCTTGACCAGCAGTTTGTCATTCACTGCGTCGACTTTATCCTGGTCCAGCGTGATTTGCACAGAATTTTCCACAAGTCCTGTGGTTGAAACACTCGCCACGCCGTCCACGCGTTCCAGCTGGGGCAGCACGTTCTCGCTGACATAGTCGGACAACTCGTAGATATCCATGCCGTCATAATCGACCGCCACATACTGGGTCGCCATCATGTCAGGGCTGATTTCCATAAGCGTCGGAGTGGACGCCATATCCGGAAGGGCGTCGCCCAACTGGTTCACGGCCGTGCTGGCCTTGACCATGGCGCTGTCCATGTCGGTATCATCCTGGTATTCCAGGAAGATCAGGCTGTAATTCTCGTTGCTTTGGCTCGTGACATTCTTGACGCCGTTGAGCACCGAGAGGGCGTTTTCCAGCGGCTGGGTCACGTCGGCCTCGACCTGCTCAGGGCTGGCACCGGGGTAGGTGGTCATGACCAGCAGGTAGGGCAGGTTCATCGCGGGGAGCAGGTCGGTCTGGATGCCGGTCAGGCTGACAAAGCCCAGCACCAGCACCAGTATGACCGCCACCAGTATCGTAAATGGTTTTTTTACGCTGTATTTCGGCATAGCTGCGTTCCCTTTCATTCCGACCGACCGGTCGGTCGAAAATAGTATAGCACAATTTCAGGGCAGTGTAAATATGCCGCCGGCGGATTTTCCATTTCCCTTGCAGGGGCCGCTGTGAGCATCGGCCTGCCCTGCCTGCCCCGCCTGCCAATAGAAAATGCCCGCCGCGCAAAACCACGCGGCGGGCATTTTCTGTCCAAAAGAGAGCTTATCCGATAAAAGCAAACAGAGGATATCGTTTTAGTTGGCTTCCTGCATTTTGGCGGTCAGCCTGCGGGCGGCGAAAACCAGCGCCACCGCCGCTGCGGCCAGAATGGCAGAGCCGATGTACCCGGCCACATAGGAGCCGGTGGAATCGTAGAACGTCGCACTGATCTTAGGCCCGACGAATGCGCCGATACCGTAGCCAATGAAGATCAGGCCGTAGTTGCGGTTGTAGAACTTGGAACCGAACACGTTCTTGACGATGGGGGCAAACACGACAAGCAATCCGCCGAAAGAGAAGCCCACCAGGCAGATGCAGGCGATGAAGTAGGGCAGGCTGTGGGCCACGGTCAGCATACACATGGAAATACCGTTGAGCACGAGCACCAAAATCAGAGAGTTCCAGCCCTTGAGCTTGTCATAGATGAAGCCAAAGCCGATACGGCCGCACATATTTGCCAGCGTCATGATAGAAACGCACATGGCGGCAGTCATAGCGCTCTGGCCGATCTGGTTCTGGGCAATGGGCGAGGTCGCGCTGACCATCATCGTGCCGGCGGCGTTCGCAAAGATGAACATGACCAGCATGACCCAGAACACAGGGGTCTTGACCATCTGGGGGATGTTGTAGTTCTTGGCGTTCAGCTCCTTGGCCTGGGTAGCCGTCGGGGTCCAGCCCTCGGGCATCCAACCCTCCGGGCAGGGCACGATCATCCAAGCCACCGCACCAACACCGATGAGGAACACGACCGCCAGGATGCGGCAGGCCATCTGCGCACCGTAGGTGTCAATGAGCCACTGGGCAATGGGCGACATGATGAAGGGGCCGCAGGATGCGCCCGCCTGCACAAGGCCGGAGATGGAACCGGCCTTGTCGGGGAACCACTTGAGGGCCGTAGGCAGGCAGGCCGGGTAGATCGTGCCTGCGCCCGCGCCCGCCATGACGCCGTAGAACAGGTACAGCTGCGGGATGCTGGACGCAAAGCCGGTCAGGAACCAGCCCGCGGAGAAGAAGAGCAGGCCCAGATAGATCGCCACGCGGGGCTGCAATTTTTCGGCCAGCAGGCCGCCGACGAAGCCCATGGCGCAGTAGACGAACATATAAATCGTGTACGCCATGCTGAACTCCGAGCTGCTCCACCCGAACTGGCCGGTCAGCGGCAGAGCAAACAGGCTGAAAAAGGCCGTGGCGGAGGTGAACAGGCTCTGGATCCAGACGCCCGCGAAAACGCGCCAGCGCGTTGCTTTTGTGATTTTCATGGTGCCCCCTTACTGCTGCAGGGTGCCCAGGTCCAGCCCCAGGTCGCGGCCGCTGAACTTACCGGCGGACAGGCTGGTGCCCAGCCAGTAGACCATATCCGAGATGTCGGCAACATCCAGGAAGGGAACGCCGTCGTACATTTCCTGCCAGTTGGCAAAGTTCTTGCCGGTCAGGTCATTGATGAACTGGACATAGCTGTCGGTCTCGCACATCGGGGTCTTGACCTTGGTGGGGCAGACGGTGTTCACGACGATGCCGGTGCCCTTGAGCTCCTGGGCCAGGGTCTTGGTCAGGCCGCGCACGCCCCACTTAGCCATGCAGTAGGTGGCCAGCTTGGGGGTGCCGTACATGCCGGAGGTAGAGGAAA
>ERZ1034842.570-NODE-570-length-13954-cov-59.863515_pt1 | contig 13954 bp, 24 predicted proteins | sample MGYA00520634_ERZ1034842 | MGnify/ENA primary metagenome ERZ1034842 (study PRJEB33766, sample SAMN09781734) | gut metagenome | biome: gut microbiome | host: Homo sapiens | place: Madagascar | study: EMG produced TPA metagenomics assembly of the PRJNA485056 data... | reverse complement strand
ATATATATAGTATATATTCATACTAACGTATTCATATATCCTATACACATAATATATAATTTTTTCTCTTTGAAAGAGAGAGCGATTTTTGGGTATTGGAATTTGGTGTTGGAATGGTCGTTGAGGGGCTACGCCTTGTCGCCGTTCACGTAGTCGATAATCTTGCGAACGGCATCATCAATTCGTTTCGTGCCGTAGGCGATGTAGTGGTCTGTCACGTCCGCCCAGGAGTGCCCGAGACAAAGGGCAATAGTCTCGCGAGGTATCTCAAGTTCTGCGCCGATCGAAGCGAAGGTGTAACGAGCGGTGTACACCGTCATACCCTCCGCAATAGGATGCCAGACTACCTTGCGTAGCCTGCCCACCTTGTCGGGAACAATCTCCTTGCGCCCGATTTTCTTGAGCGCGTCGTTCCAGTGATGGCAGAAGTCGCGGTAGTTCGTATAAACGTCAAGAGGGCACAGAAGCCAACCCTTGCCCTTGTAGCGTCTGATTATTTCCATCGCCTCGGGAGGTATCGGGATGTCGTACAAGTGTCCAGTCTTCGCCCTCTTGTACCTGATACGTCCGTTGTGTACGTTGGACGCCTTGAGCGTAAGCAGGTCTATTGGGTTGATGCCGCAAAGGTAGAACGTCAGCAAGAACAAGTCGCGGTATATGCGCTGCCAGTCCTCAACCTCGCAATCCCTTATCTCCCTCAGCTGCTCAACGCTGATGTTGTTGATAGCTACCTTCTCCTGCTTAATCTTGTACCGCCTGAATGGGTAGTTTGTGGTCAGCTCGTTGTCTATCGCCCAGTTGAATACCGTGCGTATGTTGCGCAGTATGATAGCCTTGTAGTTCACGCTCGCTTCGCCCATGTATCGCTCGAAGCCGTCAAGCCATGCTTTGTCTACACTGCCGAATACCGCTCTGCCGTCATACTCGCGCACCTTCCGTGCTGACATTCGGTAGAGGTCAGCAGTTCCTTTGCGGCTCTTTGTGTCGGCGAACCTTTCGATGTAGTCCGCAAGACACGTCGCTTTCTCCTCATGCGCCTCGCCCGATACAAGAGTTGTCAGCTCTCTCTTCATCTTTGCGAGGTCGGTGCCGGCATTGTTCAGCAGATACGCCTCCACATCATCAATGATGCTCGTCAATCTTCTGAGCTTCGCCCTGTAGTTCGTTTCTTTAGGAGACATAGAAAGACCCGAGAACGCAGTCAACACGTAGATACCTGTTGACACAACGAACTCCTTACCGTCGCTGCGGAACAAAATCTTCACCGCTATTCGTCCGTCCTTACCCCTCTTGCTCTCTTTAGCTGCGATATAATACTTCATAGTTTTGTATTTTTGTTTCGGTTTTTGCAAATTTACCCATAAAACCCGAGAAAAACAACAATATTTTCGGTCGAAATGGGCATGTTTGTGGGACTCTATAATTCCCAAGTCTGTAAAATGCTAATCTTCAACAACTTGCGGTGCTGCAAGAAAGTTTCCCAAGCCAGAGGTCACGGGTTCGAACCCCGCTTGCCGCTCTTGATTATAAAGTGCTGAAAATCAGTGGTTTTAGTATAGTAAGGAGGTTCTTTTTGAGCCTCCTTTTTTTGTTGCCCCAAACCCCAAAGTGGTGGTTTGGGGTGTTTTAAAGTGTCGTGTGGGGCGGTGTGTGGGACTCTTTGTGGGGCGAGTCCCACGGGTCAGTTCTTCTTGAGGCGTTCCCGAAGTTCGGCTATTTCCGCCTCCTGCCTGGTTATTAGTTTGTCCTTATCGGCAAGCCACGCCTGCTGACTTGCTATCAGCTTGTCTTTTTCCGCAAGCAGTTGTGCCAATGCTTCTATCTTTTGCTCTAATGCCATTATTTTGCCCTCTACAGCGTTTATCGTCTGCGTGCCTTGATAGTTATCACCGCTGATGACATTTTGCGACACAGGGCTTGCATTTGCGTTGAGCATCTGGTTGAAGGCGGCGAACTGCGCCTTGCCGATTGCTTTTTCTTCGGCAAACATCTCGCCGATGCCGTTGTAAAGCCACTTGTAGTTAGCCTTGAAGGTGTTAGCGATACGCATAAGGTATTCTACCGAAAAGCCGTTTTTAATGGCACGGCTAAAACTTTGAGGTGTGATGCCGCATTGTTCGGCAAAATCACCCTGCTTTAGTCCGACTTGTTTAATCAAGACCTTAACCCTTTCAGTTGTCGAATTTGTTGTCATAATTACCAAAGTGTTAATTTAAACCGCATATTTGTTAATTGGCAACGATTAATCTGTAAAAGAAAGTTAAACCCGTAAACTTTTAGTTACCAACATGGTAATTGTATGGTAATTTTTACTACCTTTGCAATCGTTGACAGAGCGCAGCGAAACAAATCCAATCAGCTCGCAAAACGCTCAATATATGTTTAATATGCAAATATAGCAATTATAGTCGAGATGGCAAAGAGAAAAAGAATAAAACTTCGACAGGGATGCCAAATTCTGTTGGCAAAGGACTGCGGAGTAGGGGTCGCAACGGTCCGACGCGCCCTGCAATGGGAACGCGACTCGGACATTCAGAACCTCATCCGTAAACGAGCACACGAACTCGGATACGTCAGACGCTGGTAACGGACGGTACTGCCGTCACAACATAAACCAAACAAAAAAGCAAAATTATGAAACAGGCGACAGTAACACAGATTGAGAAGATTTGGCTCTCGAACAAGGAGGCGCAAGCGTACCTCGGCGTGGGCATGGACTTCTTCAAGAACCTCCGTTCAAGCGGACGCATACCGTTCTTCAAGGTCGGCAATACGGTGCTCTACCGCAAGCGCGACATTGACAAGCTCATCGAGAAAAACAGAGTATGCTAAAAGTTAGAATTTTTCATATTATTAAAATTTGTTTCGGCGATATTTTAATCGCTTCGTCGCGAGACGATTTTCTACACTTAGAATTTTTTTTGATTCATAAGGTTAAAATTTAATATTGTTGAACAAGCATGTTTCAAGCGTGAAACAAAACCTGCGGTCGTCGCGAGGTGGTCGCAGGCTTTAAAAAACAACGCGGAGTGGTGCAAAGGTAAGCACAGGTGGGTCAGATTTTTCACAGGGTTAATAGATAGAATCGCTCATAATTAGTCAGTCATAAGTTAAATAGGCAGTCCATCCCACAAGATGCAGGTGTCGTAACCGCCTCCGCGACTTGAATTTGTTGTTATTGTTTTTGGTGGAAAACAGTTTGTAGTTGATTTAAGTTATTATTTGATAGAATTTCCCCGCAAATCTGCGAAGACAAGCGGGTTTAACAAGGTCGGAACGCACGATTGGAAGTGCTGAGAAAATATGGATAGGGCACAGTTGTCTGTTTTTAGAGCTTTAAATATTCTGGATGATGCCGTTTTGAGCACCTTACGCCCGAGCCTCGGAAAGTTCTTGCGGGTCGCTCCGCTTCCGACCACAAAATAAAGACGTTCTTTGAATTATTGACACACAGAAGAAAAGCATATAGGACGGCGCGAGACCAACAATCCAAGACCGCCGCCCGAGGATGCTGAGTAACGAAAGACCTGCTAAAACGTCTCCTGACGTAGCGAAAGCCGTGCAAACGGATAGAATGAACCATGCCGGACTCTGAATTGCCGGCACAGGCAAAGCGAAAAGGAACGCAGTAGGCTGCGCAATCGAATTGCGCAAGACGACGCACCGCAAAAAGTCTATAAAGGTGCGGAAAACAATAGACAGAGACTTTATTTAGTGTTTGTCATATTATATAAAAGAGGAGAGTGCGCGATTGGTAAGGCGAAGTCCTCGGAACTTTATACGAGTTCCGGGACTATGATACTGGTTCGATTCCAGTCTCTCCTCCTGCTTTCTAATTCTTTTTTAATATTGGTTAGTGAATATTATTCAAAGAGTAGTTGTGTGTGCCGTTCGTGAGGATAGCACACATTATTTTTTTAACTAAAAAGAAACGAACGTGAAGCAAACGAACATCTACAGCCACAAGGGATGGCTGAAAGAAATAACAATTCGGGAATACCCGTATTCTTCTGCCGGGGAGATAGCCGCAAGACACGGCGTTTGCAGCGGCAGCGTCTGGTACTGGGTTAAAAAACTGAACCTCCAGCAGACGGACGAGACGAAAGCCCGAATACTCAAAAAGGCACGGGGTTGTATCGCAAACACAATCAAGACAAATCCCGAGGCCAAACGAAAAAGCATGGAAACGAAAAAGCGCACATGGATGATGGAGCGGTTTCGTGTAATGTCGGGGATGCCTCAGAAAACCAAGATACGCATTGCGATGCGACCCACCAAGGCGTACAAGGCGATATGGTATCTGGTGAATATGCGCAACTACTTTCGCGACATTGAGGTAGGTGGCAGGTTCACGCTCTATTACGACGAACAAACGAAACGCTCCGGCAAGGAAGATTACTACACAAAATCCTGCGGACTGACGTTTGAGCAAGTGCAAAGTTAGTTCTTCATATATTATTTACCAACCATTAAAACCAAGCAGACAAGGACGGCTTGCGGGTGTGAGTCCCGCCCGTTTTTGGAGATTTTTGTTTTGATTACTTTGGGATTGCGTCATGGGCATCTGTAAGCCATGAACGCTGCAAGCAAGGAGTGACGGGTTCTTTTCATCTATGTTTGTAACAATTTCAAGCCTGTCATGTACCGAGCCTCTGGGAGCAAAACACACCGAGCAGGGTTGAAATCCCTGCAATCCCTCTATTTTTAAAAACGACTGAATATTATGGGAATTGTATTTTCATCGGTCATCATAGTTCTTTTGCTCGTCGTATTCGCAGCAGTCACCCAGGCTGCGGTCGAGTACCTCGTTGACTGTGACGACAATAACACGAAAAAGGAGATGTAGCTCATGGGTAGAACAAAAGGATGTCACGACTGCATGTGGGGCAATTGGCCCGAGATGTGCAAAGATCCGAAGCGAGACCCGAAGTCGAACTATTGCTGCTGTCAGTGGGAATGGCGACACGAATAAAAAACATATAGATAGTATGAACATAAGCGAAGTATATGAACGCATCCGAGAACGAGAGTCGGGTGCAAGTGCAGAGTCTCGTACACGAGCAGAGCTGCACATACAGAAGATTAAGGAACTCCGAGAGAAGCACAAGACGTTTATCAAGATGCCGCACACGAAAGCGTGTGACCTGGTGAAATACTGCCTTGCCATCGACAGAAACCTCGGTATTAACCGAATACATGAAAATGCGTTCGGGTTTATCTTCTTCAAGTATCAGTAACTAATTTTCTAAAAACATAAGGCAATGAGATCAAGAACAGCAGTGTGGTACGAGACCACGGTACGCTACGAGCGTTCGAAGGGTGACGAAAACAATATCGCTACGGAAGCATACGCCGTGGACGCATTGAGCTTCGCGGAAGCGGAACAGAGAATTACAGAGGAGATGAAACCGTATTGCTCGGGCGAGTTCGACGTGAAGAAAATCGCAATCGCTCCGTACACCGAGGTGTTCTTCTCCGAAGATGAAGACGATGACAAGTTCTTCCGTGCAACCGTCGCAATAATTACGCTTGACGAGCGCACCGGCAAGGAAAAGAAGAACAACGTCAACTACCTCGTTCAGGCGGAAAACATCGAAACGGCACGCATATATGTCGTAGATGCGTTTCTCAATACGGCAATGGAATACGAAATCAACCGCCTCGTAGAAACAAAGATACTCGATGTGTTCGAGAAGTAACAATAATCATAAAAACAGCATAACAAATGGAAAATAACGAATACGAAGTGCTGCAAGTGCAGCATGATCAGAACATCGTTCAGTTGGACGCAGTAGAGCGTGCAAACGTAGACTCGCAGGTGGCAACCGCAAAGCAATATCCGAGAAACGTCACACGAAGTATCAACAACTCAATCGCTATGGCGACTATGGATGTAAATACAGCGCAGAGCTGCGGTTACGCCCTTCCTCGCGGCGGCAAACCTATCACCGGTCCGAGCGTGCATCTGGCAAAGTTAATCGTCTCCAACTGGGGAAATGTGCGTGCCGAAGCAAAGGTCGTTCAGATTACCGACAAGCAGGTCATAAGCCGTGGCACATGTTGGGATTTGGAAAACAATGTGGCGACCGCTTTCGAGGTACGTCGTTCTATCGTAGGCAAGGGCGGTCAGCGGTATTCTGACGATATGATTACCGTTACAGGCAACGCAGCCAACGCTATCGCATACCGCAACGCCGTGTTCGCCGTTATCCCGAAGGCTGTTACCGACAAGGTGTATCAGGCGGCGCAGCACTGCATCACCGGCGACCTCTCTGACAACGATAAGCTGATTGCTACACGCAAGAAGTGCATCGACTACTTCAAGGACGAGTACGGCATCACAGAAGAGGAGGTTATAATGATTTGCGGAAAGCAGACCGTCAACCAAATCAAGGCTGAGCAGATTGCCCTATTGCGCGGCGTAATACAGTCGCTTGTAGACGGCGACACAACCGTTGAAGAACTGATGAAGCCGTACCGCAAGGAAGAAAACAAAAAGAATGTCGCAGCCAAAGCAGCCGAAACCGCAGTGGCCAACGCTGCAAAGAAGGAGGCTAAGGCATGATTACAAACCAAATAATGAAACGTCCGCTTGCCGACTTTACCGTTGAGCAGCGGACGAAAGACTGATATTTCTGTCTTACAGGGTTGCTTAACAACTGGAACCTAAAGATGGGAACCAAGAAAGAGTTAAAAGACTATTTTGAAAATAAAGCAACCCAGGAGTTTGTAAAAGCTCTTGCAGACGAGGAAAATCTACATGGGGACAAATCCCCCTATGTAAAATCAAAGGCTCGTCTCGATCGTGGTGGTGGAACTTGGGGGCATCCGTTATTGTTTATAGATTTTGCCATGTGGTTAAATCCACACTTCAAAGTCAAAGTCTTAAAATTCGTTTCAGACCAAATGCTTACATATCGCAATGAGGCAGGCGACGCTTATAAACAGCTATCTTCTGCCATGAGCAAAATCTGTACACCGCATCAGATGAAACGTTACATGCCCATTCTTGGCAAGGGGATTAATTATATAGTCGCAGGGCATCACGAACATCAGCTCCGCAACGAGTATGGTACAGAGGAAAAGCAGAAAGAGTATTTTGAACTTGAGAAACAGGTTGCAATGCTCGTCAATGAAGGCTTTCTTAGAACCCCAGAAGATGTCGCTAATTATTTGAGACGCAAGTTTCAGAACAAATACTTCTAAGATATGATAAGTACAGAAGGCAATCAGCGCGAAATCTCATGGTTTCGTAGCCGCTTCGGAAATTTCACAGGTTCCGAGGTTCACAATCTTATGAAGTCGGGTCGCAAGAAAGATGAGGTGTGGTCCGAAACGGCAAAGAGCTACATGTACAAGGTAGCCGCAGAACGCATGTTCAACCCCGACTTCCTCAACGACGATGATGTGTTTGAGGGTTATCTCCATCAGACGAACTTCACCTCCAAGGCTATGCAGTTCGGCATCGAGCAGGAGCAGTACGCCCGAGAGACCTACATCAAGCTCAACAACGATGTCGAGGTGTTCGAGGTTGCATCCTGCAAGCACGATACCATACCGCACTTCGCAGCCTCGCCCGACGGCATCGTAAGAGGTGCGGACTTGAAGTGTCTGGAGATTAAGTGCCCGAACATCGCAACACACATGATGTATGTGGATAAGATACACGACGGCGCATCACTGAAAGAAGTCAAGCCCGAATATTACTGGCAGACAATGGCAGAGATGGCTTGCACCGGCGCAACGGAAACGGACTTTGTTTCCTATTCGCCGTGGCTCCTGAACCCCATACACATCGTAAACATTCCACGCAACGACGAGGACATCGCGCTACTTGAAGAGCGCGTGAAGCTCGCAAACGCTTTCGTGGAAGAAGTTATCAACAAGTCAAAATCCTAAAAATTATCATGGACGTAGTAGGAAAAATCATAGCGGCTCTGCCACCAAAAAGTGGCACGTCGCAGTCAACCGGCAAGCCGTGGCAGGTCAACACCTATGTGTTGCAGACCAACGAGCAGACACCGAAGAACATCGCCTTCGACGTGTTCGGTGCAGAGCGTGTCGAGCAGTACAATCTCAAAGTAGGCGATATGGTCACGGTGTCAATCGACATCGACGCTCACGAATACAACGGACGTTGGTACAACCAAATAAGAGCATGGAACGTCGTAAACCATGCTTCGGCTGGGCAGCCGGCTGCACAACCATCTCCCGCACCGCAACCAGGTACCCTGTTTCCGCAGCCACCTGCATCAGGAGCACAGCCCGCACCGTCAGCAGGAACTGACCAACTGCCCTTTTAACGTTCGCAAGTACGTTCTGTGGGCACAAGCCAACCTAAATGCTATCATAGTAGGGTAGGGTCACTTCCCTGCCCTACAAACTAAATAAAAGTCATTGTTATGAAAAACAGAATTTCCCTCGATTTGTCAAATATGGAAGCCTTTAAGGAGCTGACCGATATGCAACTCGGCGAGCTTATGAGGGCCGTATTCGCTTATGCTTCCGACGGCACGATGTTGTCCGAGGATGCCGACCAAGCCGTTCGTGTCGCGTTCGCCTTTCTGAAGGCGGACGTGGACGCGGAACGCGACTCGTACAAAAGACGCTGCGAGCGCAACAAAGAGAACGCACGCAAGCGTTGGGCGAAGCGTAACAAACGCAAGACAAACACGCCTCAAACTCCTGCATCCGCACCACAGGAAAAGGCCGCAACGGTAGACTACGAAAAGCTCGTCGCCTATTGGAACCGCCGTGTGGACGAAACGAAGTCCTCGATGGCAAAGGTGCTCAACATCACCCCGTACCGCAAGAAGCTGATCGAGGAGCGACTTGCGGAATATAACAACGACAACAAGGCATTACAGAAGGTACTTGACAAGGCTCTCGCAGACCCTTACCTCAATGGCAAAAACCCGTCAAAATGGGTTGCTGATTTCAACTGGCTACTGAAACCCGAGAACTTCTCACGGCTTGTAGAGAGTGGTGCTACTACTCCAAATGAGCCGAAACCGCAAGCCATTAAGACCAGGATTACCGAAACCGATTTGGCAAGCGAACACATGGAAGCGCAACGACACAGAGAGGAAATAGAGTTCACACGCGCTGAACAGCAACGTAACAACCTCCTCGCAGCCACCAAGGCTGCTGACAGAAACCCCAACTGCCTGCAAGCGAAGATGGCATACAACGCCTACAAGGACGGCACGCTTGCAAAGCTCGGAATTGAATGGACTCCTAAAACATCAACAAATGGCACTGAAAGACGAGATACAGAAATGGCTAAGAGAGCATCCTGACGCAACAGTTGAGGAAGCGATATGGGCAGGAGCAAACATCGAGATATATTTATGGTGCAATAAAATAAAATGACAATGACAACAACCGGAATAATACTACTCGTAGCCTACGTCGCCTTTGTGGTAGGCTCGTTAGGCTATACAATAGGGTTTCTTCACGGAAACTCTGCGAAATACAACGAACATAATAAGCTTTAGCCTATGGAAACAATGGATAAAGAAGTCTACAAAATCAAAAAAGACGGCATGACGCGAGCTGGCGAAACAAAAGAAAACAAACTCATGAAAAAAGAAGTAAGAATACCGATTTTGGGTGTAATTGAAGAAAGCGAAACCCTTACTGGGAACGAACGCTATTTTCTTGACCATTACCCACATGGCGAAGGAGCTTATCTTGTAAAGATAGGTAGTTGTTACAAGGAGTTACGCGATGTGCACATCCGAAACGAAAAAACACCAAATGACAGAATAAAGTGCGACTTTTCCACATACCCTATTCGTTCGTCGGCTATTGTCGAGGAGATAAAGAAGGAGCACGAAGCAACGTTAAAGGACTATATCGAGGAGTGTTGCGTCAAGATACTAACCTCGGTAAACGCCAATCGTGACGATGTGAGAAATGTAGACGAGAAAATGAGTGTCCTCATAAAACAACTCGCCTCTGATATCACATGCCTCAAAAAAGCTCTCAATTCTATCAAGGAAGATGGCGTTGCATCCGGCAACGGAATTAGCGAAAAGACTTTGCTTGGAGCACTGGAAATTGTAACAAAAAAAAGACAATAACATGGCAAACGAAAACAATAAACCTTATTTTCTTTTAGTGTTCGAGAAGGGCAACACCGTACCGACTATTATACCAGCGGAAACAATATCCGAGATATACCCAAACACTGACGACAAAACAATGGATATTATAACCGTAACTGGCAACGATATAGGCTTCGAGAACGTCGAGTCGTTTAAAATGGTTCCTGCCGAGGAAATTAACTTTAACATGTAACAACAGATATGAAGGAAACAATCAAGACATTTGTCAGTAGGCTGCGCGATGTGTGGTCTATCATAAAAGGAGATAATTACGTCTTTGTTCCTTACGAAAAGGGCGCAAGAGAACGGTATGCGCTCTACACCATAAGCCTTATTTCGGGCGTTCGTTGGTTTAGTAAGAACAACAGCGTAAGTATATATCCTCGTATTGATATGCTTCAGGACTTGCTTAGCAGCGGCAACAGCATAATGATGCTCACAAAGGATGCTTACGGCAGGCTGACTTACTGCTACGACTGCAAGTCGGAAGAAGATTTCAACGACTTAATCAGCATGGAGGTGAAGTAATATGGAAAGTGAGATTTACTACATCAACATGGATGGCAATATCTACTTCAAGGTTGAAGATGGTGTTGTCTGTTAGCAAGGCAAGCAAACCAGCGTATCACCCGACAAACTCTCCGACTTCCTTGCAATAGCTAAGGAGTTGGGATTTAAAACAGGCAAGTTATGAAAGCTGTACTGACATTAGACAACGGAGAGAAATTTATCGCAGATATTTATCCTCTCCAAGGCAAGAAACAACACAGACCACGTTTCCACGACGAGTACGAACGTTGGTTTGTAGAAGAGTTTAACAAGGCGCAGCCACGAGCTGCCCACAAGGTGGTGAAGGCGCACATACTAAGAAACTAATAATACAATAATATGACAGAAGAAAGATTTTACTGCGAACGCCCGAGATGTAGCGTTCACAACAAAAAGACGAAGGCTCTTGCAAACAGCTTGGAGTTCTTCAAAAACGCCGAGTTTGGTTTCGGTGAGGACTTTACTCCCGAAATGTTTTTCGACCGCCTTAAAGAAGGCGTTGCAAGACTCAACAACAACTACAAAGGCAGAGAGATTGAAGTCACGATGATGCGCTTCGGTGGTACAATATCATACGACTTCAAGGACAATCCTAACAGCGACGCCTGTCTTGGTGGCTTGACTCTTATGCCAATAGTAACAACTATTTACAACATTAACAAGTTTAAAGTCGAATAACATGGTAACAGTAGTATTGACAATCATTAATCTCCTCTGTTTTTGGGGGGCATGGTACTTTCTCGGCAGAGGTTCGATATACGCAAAACTAATTAAGGAATTACGAGAGGCGTTAGAAGTCATAGGCGCGCAGGAAACTATGATACAGGCTTACAAAATGAAGTATAACACAGAGAAAACGGAGAAAAATGGAAAACAAAATTAACATTGCGGAAATACTCCGCGATATGCCAAAAGGCACAAAGCTATATTCGCCGCTGTTCGGCAAATGCAAATTGGTAGGCGTAGACACTGACAAAGATGGTGATTTTATTTGTGTTGAGACTTTTTTTCAAGACGAACGCGTAAGGGAGAGTAGAACCTTTTTATCTGACGGTCGTTATTTTGGATGGTACGAAGACGCGAAGTGTATGCTTTTCCCGTCGGACAGGATGCGTTGTTGGAGCAAGTTCTTCAAGCGCGGTGATGTGGTGTTCGATGATGATATGGAGACGGCAGTTATCTTTAAGGGTTGGGTAGACGAAGATTACGTGGAGCTCAATACAACTATCAACCACTACAAGATAAGTGATGATTGGGACAAGGGAAATATTTGCCGGACGTTGCTTTGTACCAAAGCCACCAACGAGGAGCGAGCAAAGTTTATCGCAGCAGCAGAGAAGCATTACGGCGGCAAGTACAACCCCGAAACGCTGCAAGTAGAGCCTGTTAAGGTTGTTGAGCCTAAGTGTTCATTCAAGCCGTTCGACAAGGTCTTAGTGAGAGATAATGGATACGGTGTATGGAAGGTCGCTCATTTTTCGCATTATGATAGTGAACGTGAGTATCCTTACGTTACCACCACGTGCGGCTATAAGCGGTGTGTTTCCTACGAGGGCAACGAGTACCTTTTTGGCACGAATGAATCACCCAAATAACGCTAACATGGCAAAAGACTTCTCGCTTGCAGATGTCAATTTCCGCGAGACAGAGCATATCGCTTTTGCGGATGAGTATATCACATCGTATGTGTCAACGGACATCGTGCCAAAGATATACATGAGCGTGCATACTCCTCGTGACGCAACAGGGCTTGTATCAGGCAAGCCCAAGCGTTACTACCGCACACGATACAGCGCATGGGTAACGGAAAAGACATTTGCCAAGCAATATCAGAAAATAAGAGAAAAATTCTAAGTATGATAAATCTTTCTTTAAATAGACACGACTTCCTTTATGCAGTTGAGGGCTTCGCAAGTGGTTCTCACCTCCGACAGCACGTTTGGCAGGAGATTGTGTATAAGTCAATTCCGCAGATGTCAGACGACGATATGGACTACTTCTGGTTCTATATGCGACGCGACATCTTCGAGCGATACTTCTACGTGCTGAACGGCAAGAAGAACACGCACTTTGGCTACGAGGACTTCATGCACGCACTTGCAGCTTTGCACAGAGGAAACCGCTACAAGGTGACATTTAACAGCGAGATAGAGCACAAGCAGCTCCAAGCTCTCTGCTACCGCTTTGAAGGCGAATATCATCCGCTTTATCTTTACATCGGGGGCAAGGTAGTCGGCAAGACGAAGAAAAGCAGCGGCTTGCAATCGTTCAATGCGTTTGTTCCGAATGAGTGGATAAAGGCAGTTGCAAAGCACAAGATGCCCGAAAACAAATACGTAGAACTCGGCAGAGAAGAATGGTGGAACGACTTGGAGATTTTCGATAACTTTAAAACGAAACTATTATGATTGACGAAAAGGAAAAACAGGATGGAATGAAGGCTTGCTTTGACCGTAGGGTTGACGATAAGGTGGAACGTGAACTTATGCGTGACCCTCTTATTGCCTACACAAGAGCGTTTGACGATGCAATAGATTGGTTCAAGAAAGCTCTTTGGCACGACGCAAGCGAAATGCCCGAAAAGGGAAAGGCTTTCATTTTTACCGCAACATCAAATAACTCAAAACACCATCATGTAGGCGTTATGTACAACCCTATGGATTACGACAAAAATCGTGAATTTTGGGGTGTGACAGAATGGTGCTACATTGAGGACTTGCTACCGAATAAATAAATATCAAGCATATGAAACAGAGATATATAGCCGGTGATTTGGTGAGATATATAGGAGTAGCCTCACCAAGCGTCGTGCAAATTATAGAAGTGAGAGAGGAAAAACTTTTAATTGATCTCGGCAAATGTGACTGGTACCTTGCAGACCGCAGTGAAGTGGATTCTATCCGTTTAACTGGCGAAATTCTCGAAAAGAATGGGTGGGAAAAGAGTCGCATATACTTTACGAATAGACGTATTCCAAGAATCAAACTTTGCTCAGACGAATCAGAATCCAAGTGGTCTGTTTTAATAAATGGCGACATTATGGGAGGTTATATCTATAATGTTCACGATTTACAGCATATCCTATTTGCTTTTCGGATTGAACAAGAAATAGAGGTGTAGGCATGAAAGATATAGACGAGATGTAGACAACTATGTAAAAACTACAGAATATGATTAAACCCGAAGATATAAGAATAGGCGATCTGGTAAAGATTAGCCGCGATTGCATGTTTCCGAAAGGTACGAAATGCGTTGTTACCGATATAAATCCCCTAACAGTCTTTGAAGACAAAAAA
>ERZ1034842.568-NODE-568-length-13964-cov-47.074772_pt1 | contig 13964 bp, 9 predicted proteins | sample MGYA00520634_ERZ1034842 | MGnify/ENA primary metagenome ERZ1034842 (study PRJEB33766, sample SAMN09781734) | gut metagenome | biome: gut microbiome | host: Homo sapiens | place: Madagascar | study: EMG produced TPA metagenomics assembly of the PRJNA485056 data set... | reverse complement strand
ACATCCTGCTGGTGAACAGTTCGCCAACTACCTATAATGTGGAGGATTATAAATATACCTATCTGCTCAGCAAAGACAATAGGGCATATACAAAGGTTACTCAATTGATTAAGAGATTATAATTGATATACTTGATGATATGGAAAAGTTAGGATTGGGCGATGCCCGACAGATATTAGCGATGTTGAAGGGTGAGGAGATTGCTTCGTCGAAGCTGTCTCCTCGCCTCACGGCTTTGCTGAGGCAGGAAGGGCTCCTTATGTTGAAGAACAATGGAAGTAGATGCAAATATCGCATAGCCGAGGTTATGCGAGAGGGTTGCCGTACCTTGCTATCGCAGGAGTTTGGCTTGAAATGTTCTTTGGAAGAATGGATTTCTGCCTCTTCCTCTATGCAGACGAGGGCAGATATGGTTAGGATGGTAGGTGATTCAAAGGCTAAGAAGGTGAATACATTTCGTGGCTTTCTGGTAGATTGCTATGTTCGGATAGATGCTATGCTGAATGGAAAGCCATTCAGACTTCAGCCGATGGAGGGCAGCTCTGTTTTCATCAATCAGCCGGATCTTTTCGAGATACAGGAAGATGTGATAGTTGTGGGTATGGAGAATGCTGAGAATTTCATGCAGATTCGGTCGCAGCGTTGGCTTTTCGATGCCCTGTTTCCTGGTAAGCAACTCTTGTTTGTCTGCCGTTATCCACAGGAAAACCTGGAGAATCTCAGGTCATGGCTTCTCCGCATCCCCAATCGTTACGTTCATTTTGGCGATTTCGATCTGGCAGGAGTTCATATCTATCTTTCAGAAATTTATGCCCATCTGGGTAATCGGTCTTCCTTCCTGGTGCCATCTGATATCGAGGAAAGATTGGCCGAAGGCAATGCTGCGCTTTACAATCAGCAATATGCCAGATTCAAGAATATGGCAGTAACGGATATCCGCCTTCAGCCGTTGGTCAATATGATTCATCATTATCGCAGGGGATATGAGCAGGAGGGGTATATAAGATGATAGGGATATGATTCCTGATGGAGATTATTTCTGATAATAATTATAGGAAATATTCTCCTCATTCCACTTATCCTTTGCTTCCGCCAGATTCTTCGGATATCCGATGATGAGGGTGTTGAGCGGAATCATCGTCTTGGGCAGATGCAGCAGTTGCTGCATTCCCTCGTATCGTTCTTTCAGGGGATAGAGGGCTGTCCATACTCCGCCAAGTCCCAGACCGTGAGCCATCAGCAGGATGTTCTCCGTGGCTGCCGAACAGTCTTGAATCCAGAACTCCTGCTCTGTGCCTTCCAGCGTCTTGTCAAGGCATCCGCAAACCACAATGGCGAGCGGTGCCTGCTTCACCATGCCGGCATAAGGACTGAACTGTGGTATCTGGTCGAGAATCTCTCTGTCGTTGATAACCACAAAATGCCAAGGCTGCTTGTTGCAAGCTGATGGAGCAGCCATGCCGGCACGCAGCATCATCTCCACCTTCTCCTGTTCTACAGGCATGTCTGTATAGCTTCTCACCGATGTACGGCTCATGATATTTTCAAAAATCTGATTCTTTTCCATTATTGTTTTTCTATGTGAGTCTTATATCTTGTTTTTTATGCGAATTATAGCATTCTTTTATGCGAATCATAGCATTCCATAAGCCAGTCGAGCACATATTCTTGCTTGATTCCATCATGAAACTGGACGGGGTCGTTGTCCAGGGTGAGCAGGTATTTTGGAAAATTGTCGGAGATGGACTTCAGAGGTGCCAATTCTCTCTGCATCGTGGTCTCATCCCTTACGCTGAGCGATACCTGGTAGTATTCCTTGTGTTCACCAATGATTACCACGAAGTCTATTTCTGCATCACCGGCTTTGCCTACATAGATTTCTCTGCCTCGTCGTGCTAGTTCCAGATACACGATGTTCTCCAGTACGTGCCCCAAGTCGCCACCTTTGGTGCCATTGATGACTTGGCGCAGACCTACGTCGGCAAGATAAAGTTTCTGTCCAGTCTTCAATAGCTGCTTACCCTTGGCATCATATCTCTGCACCGGGTAGAAGATATAGCTGTCGGTGAGGGCAGAGACGTAGTTTCCTATCGTATGAGATGTCGTCTTTCTGCCCAGCGAGGTCATGGTGTCGCTGATGCGCTTGATTACGGATATGTTGCCTATATTGTCAGCAAGGAATCTTACCACACTTTGCAACATCATCACATCGGTTATCTTCTTGCGGCTCACCACATCTTTCAGTACGATGGTGTTGTAGAGACCTGACAGGTATTCACGCACCATCTCTCGGTCTTGGCAGATTTGGGGAATGTATGGGAAGGAACCCAGTTCGATGTATTGGCGATAGGCGAGCTCTCGGGAAGTATGGGCAGGCTGCGTCTGCATGAATTCTCGGAAGGAGAAAGGGAAGAGCTTGATTTCGATGTATCTTCCGGTGAGCAGGGTGGCTATTTCGCCGGAGAGCAGGTAGGCATTGCTGCCAGTAACGTAAATATCTACGTTGTCTAGCAGGAACAGGCTGTCTATCACTTTCTGGAAATTTTCCACCATCTGTATCTCGTCAAAGAAGAGATAGTTCATCTTGTCTGGGCACAGGTTCTGCTTTACGTGCGCGTACAAAATTTTATAGTCGAGGAACGGTTCGTTGTCGAGATCCTCGAAGTTGAGGTCCTGTACTTGTTCTTCGGATACTCCGTCCGAGAGAAGTTTCTCCCTAAACATCCTCAGCAGCGATGACTTGCCACAGCGTCGTATGCCTGTTACTACCTTGATGGCCTTCTTGTCTCTCCATTTCTCCAGGAGATTCATGTATTCTTTGCGCTCTATCATATTCTCTTTATGTTCTATTTATTCACTTTGCTATTCATTTTGCATTCTATCTTGATTGTTAAAAATGAAATGCGCTGCAAATATACGAAACTTTTTTGAGAAATTTGCAGTGCATTGCAAATTTCTCGTGTTTCTGAGTGAAATTTGCAGTGTATTGCAAATTTCTTTCTATCGCCCGAAACATCCTATAGTATGCGTATATATAAGCCGATGTTGTGGTTATCATACTGATGAGATTCATGCAGGTGAAGGCTGCCTGCTGGGTGTTACCTGCCAGATAAAACACTGCTACAGGGAGTAGATTCGAGCATATCAGCCATACCATGAAAATCAGGATAAGGGCTATGCCCAGTTTGCGCATGTTGCCCCTGTGCTTGCTGCACAGATGACAGCCGGCTACCAGGGAAGCGATGACGGAAATCAATAACATAGTGCTTTGTATCCAGGTGAGAATCGTTGCCGTGGGTGTTATCTGTCCGTTCTGCATCATCGTTACAAAGTTGAACTTGAAGCATTGTCCCAGGATGAATGAGAGTATATAGTAAAGCACCATAACCTCGGTGCAGCGCCGTAGCAATCTTACGCCTGCCGGTAGCGTGCAGCGGAATATTCCCCATAAAGCTATAGGGGCGAGCTGCAAGACCAGTTGCTTGATGGTAACCAGGATGGGACTTATTGGAATCAGGATGGGACTTGTTCTGAAGGATAAGCCCGCTTGTCCGCAAACAGAAAATGCCAGCGAAAACAATGCGAAAATGCAATATGCATACATGGCATATTGTGCAATGCGATTTATATCTATAGAATAACTTTTTCTTTCCATAATTCTACGTTTGATGATTTTATAAACAGCTTATCTTGCATAAAGCCATTGCAAAAATACGAAGTTTTTGGGAAATTCTAGCAAAATAGGTGGAAAATGTTTGGCTATTATGATATATACTTGTTAAAAGAATGGCGGAGAGACCGATAAAAACTCTTAAAAATCATAACGTATCTTCTTGAATACCAGTATTTGTTGCTATCTTTGCACGGTATATACTAATAACGCTACGTGGATAAATACTAATAGCGCTACATGGGTATATACTAATAGGAATATAAGTTTAATCATGAATCATATGAAGAAGTTTTTTTTAGGATTGGCAGCTACACTGATGTTGACTGCCTGCAACGAGAACAGACAGCCGGAGGAAACGACCAGCGTTGACTCTGCAAGTGTGGTAACCGATTTGATGATGAGTCGCAGAAGCATCCGTGCTTACAAGGATTCCGTCATCAGCCGCGATACCCTGAACGAGATTCTGAAATGCGGCATCCATGCGCCAAACGGTCAGAACCTGCAGTCGTACGAAATCAGAGTGATAGATTCTCCTGCTCTCATCGATTCAATCACCCAAGCCGTGGTAAAGGATAATCCTAAGATAGCAGAGCGCAAGGGCTTCAAGAACATCTTCGTGAATGCTCCATGCGTGGTTTGCATCGCCTACGATACTACTTATGATATGGCGCAGATTGATTGCGGTTTGCTTGGCGAGAACATCATTCTTGCAGCATGGGCAAAGGGCATCGGATCCTGCTGCCTGGGCAGTTCTGCCCGTTGGATATTGGATTCGCCGTCGGCCAAGCCTTACCTCGACCGCATGGCATTCTCCAAGAATTACAAGCTGCTCTACTGCATCGCCCTGGGTTATCCTGACGAATCGCCGGAGGCAAAGCCAAGACGCCAGGACATGATCAAGTTCATGGATTAAGGCAAATGAGAGGGTGTGTCATAAGTCTATGGCGCACCCTTTTCGTTTTTTCTTCTTTTTCCAGATACGGAACTGAAAAAATTGTTTTTATTTACAACAAAGCCCAAACTTTCACAAGCTCGGGCTTTGCCTTTCCGCAAAAGTTTTGTATTTTTGCAGAAAACTTCTTTAAGTATGGCAAAGATACAAATAAAATCTGAAACTCGGCACGAATTGAGCTTTTTTCCTAACTCTTTCGATGATTATGTGCCAAAAGACAGCAAAGTTCGTATGGTGGATCGTATTGTTCGCAGTATGGACATCAACCCTCTCATGGATACCTATGATGGGATTGGTGCTCCTCCTTACAGTCCGAAGATGCTTCTAAGTTTAGTTGTTTTTGCCTATATCAATGGCGTTTATTCCTGTCGTGGCATAGCGGACGCACTTAAATACGATGTTCGCTATATGTGGATTTGTGGAGGCAAGCGACTGTCTTTCGCGACCATCAACCGCTTTAGAACCAATCATATGATAAAGTGCATCGACTTCTATTTTGATGCAGTCGTCTCCATATTGGCTGAAAAGGGCGTGATTAGTCTGGAGGAACAATATGTTGATGGCACTAAGATAGAGTCGAAAGCAAACAAGTACACGTTTGTATGGAAGAAGACCGTGGAAAAGAACAGGGCTAAGCTCTTGGAAAAGACCTCTGCTGCATTGGCTCAGATAAAAGAACAAATTCGCCTGAATGGCGGGAGTGACATTAGGGAAGAAGACAGCGAGCCAGCCACTTCCGCCAAGGATGTAGAGAGAAGTGCACGTTTGTGTGAGAGGCAAGTGAAGAACCTTCCTAAGGCAAAGCTTACAGGAAGAGAGAAGCAAAAGCTAAATACCCAGATAGATCACTTGTTCAAAGCCTCGGACAAACTGCGCGAGTATGAAAAATCACTGGATATACTGGGCGAGAGAAACAGTTACTCCAAGACTGATCCCGATGCGACCTTCATGCGCCTCAAGGAAGATGCCATGAACAATGGGCAGACAAAGCCTGCCTATAACCTTCAAATTGCGACAGATAATCAATATTGGACGAATTTCGCCCTTTATCCCAATCCAACAGACACCCTGACCTTCAAGCCTTTTTTGGATAAGTACAAGAAAAGACATGGAAAGCAATCCAAGAGCGTCACCGCAGACTCAGGGTATGGCTCGGAGGAGAACTACGAGTACCTAGAGATGGAAGAGATGATGGGTTATGTAAAGTACAACTGGTTTCACAAGGAACAGCATAAGCCTTTCAAGGAGGATGCCTTCAACCAAGCGAACTTCTACTACAACAAGGATGATGACTATTATGTCTGCCCCATGGGACAACACATGAATCCTTGCGGACAACGGCAAACGAAAAGTGACTCAAGCTATGCGTCCGTCATATCATTATATAGAGCGCAGCGATGTGAAGGCTGTCCACTTGGGGGACTTTGCAAGAAAGCCAAGGGTAACAGAACCATATATGTCAACCATAAGTTGAATGCGTATAAAAAGGAAGCATTTTTGCTGCTGACGTCTGAGGAAGGTATGAAACACAGGAGTCAGAGACCGATAGAGCCAGAAGCTGCGTTTGGACAGATGAAGGCAGACATGCATTACAAGCGATTCAGGCATTTCGGAAAGGACAAAGTTTACATGGACATAGGGTTGTTCGGTATAGGATTCAATTTGAAGAAATATTTGGGGATAAAACGATAAAACTCAATTTGGACAGTTTTACCGTCTGGGACAATTATGCCCTTTTGTGAGCTTTGGGGCTGTTTTGTTATCGATAAAACAAGAAAAGTAAAGTTTCTATACAATACAATAAGATTCCCTTTGTGAAGAAAGACTACGATTCAACTAGAATATACAGAAACACACAAAAAAAGGGTGCGTCACAGACTTATGACACACCCTCTTTTGGAAAAATGAGATAAATATCTTCCCGAGAGTTATTATTGAAAATGATAACCCAATATTTCTTCTTTTTTTAATAGAGTTTCCAAAAAACTTCGTATCTTTGCAGAGGCTTTATGCCAGATAAACTGTTTATAGTATCATCAAGCGTAGAATTATGGCAAGAAAAAGATATCCTATAGGAATACAAACCTTCGATAAGATTCGCACGGAAGACCGGCTCTATATCGACAAGACAGAATATGTTTACCGCATGACACATTCTGACAGCAACTATATATTTCTGGGACGACCACGCCGTTTCGGAAAGTCTTTGCTTGTATCTACTTTACAGAGTTATTTCGAAGGAAAGAAAGAACTCTTTAAGGGACTTGCCATTGAAAAGCTGGAGCAGGATTGGACAGAATATCCTGTGCTCCATTTCAGTATGGCTATGGGCAAACACATGGAGAAGGAGCAACTGGAAAGATACCTGCTCTATATCATCGGCTTGAATGAAAAGAAGTTTGGTATAGAAAATGATGCTGTTGATCCGAATGTGAGATTGGCAAACCTGATTATGAATGTGTACAGACGAACGGGAAAGAAGGTGGTCGTGCTCATCGATGAATACGATGCTCCTCTTCTTGATGTAGCACACGAGGATGATAATCTCAAGGATCTTCGCAATATCATGCGTAATTTCTATAGTCCATTGAAGGATTGCGACCCATATCTCCGCTTTGTCTTCCTCACCGGTATCACCAAGTTTTCGCAACTCAGCATCTTCAGCGAACTGAATAATATCACCAATATTTCGATGAACAGGGAATATGCGGGAATATGTGGAATCACCAAGGAGGAGCTGCTCACCCAGATGTCGGACGACATTGATGAATTGGCAAAATCGCTAGGCTCCACAAGAGAAACTGCCATCGAAGAACTGAAAATGAACTACGATGGTTATCATTTCTCTGCCCAATCGTCAGATATATTCAATCCGTTCAGTCTGCTCAACTGCTTTGCCAATCAGGATTTCGGTTCATACTGGTTCGCTTCCGGCACTCCAACCTACCTGATTAACATGATGCGGAAGTTTCATGTCTTGCCGGCAACTCTTGGAAAGATGTATGCCAAATCATCAGCCTTTGATGCCCCGACAGAGAACATGACGGCCATAACCCCTTTGCTATACCAAAGTGGCTATCTTACCATCAAAGATTATGACAAGACCAGCAAGCTCTATACTCTTGATTTGCCGAACAAGGAAATCAAAGTAGGATTGTTCGAGAGTCTTCTTCCTAACTATCTGGAAGGAATGTTTGCCCAGAATGGAGATGTCACCATCGCTCAGATGTCTGTGCTTATCCGTCAGGATGATATGGACGGAGCATTACAGCTGCTCCAGACCTTTCTGGGAACTGTGCCATATTGCAATGTCACCAACCATGAAGGTCATTACCAGCAGATGCTGTTTATCATCTTCTCGCTCTTGACTGGCTATGTGGTAGATGTAGAAGTGCACACTCCCAATGGAAGGGTAGATATCGTGCTGCTGACAGACATCCGTCTCTATATCATAGAGCTGAAGCTGAATAGGGATGCCCAGACGGCTTTGCAGCAAATCAACCTCAAAAACTATGCCCAGCGCTTTGCGCTTTGTGGCAAACCAATTGTGAAAGTGGGCATCAACTTTGATTCTACCCTGGGAAATATTGAGGATTGGATAATTGAAGAAGAATGATAGGGGGAGTTGGCGAGAACGTCATGGTATCGCTAGTGTTGTCAAGCTTTTTTTGATAGGTTTTTTGCTATTGCGAGGGTGCGTCATTGACTAATGGCGCACCCTCTTGAAGTATTTGAAGTGATTATCTCAAAGCTATTTTTGTTGATGCATTGTTCTTGCCATCGCATACTCGAATAATGTAAATGCCTGTTGGAAGTTTCGTATCATTAGCATTATGCCATTCTCCATCAGCAGACAAAGTTCCCAGGGAGACTAAATTGCCAGCCAAACTAAAGACCTTGTAAGAGCATTTCCCTTCTGTTCCTGTTACGGATATTTGAAGACCATTGTTGTTTCTAACCAGTATTTGCAATTTATTCTTGTTACTGATTACATTCTGCTTTATTGATGAAGTTATCGGGGTCTCAAATTGCATAGTCTCTCCATATGTTGTATTCTTGGCTGTTTTAGCAAAGGCTCTATAATAGTAAACGGTATTAGGAGCAAGGTCTGTAATTTCCGATTCCATCCTTTGCCCATTTGCGTACACAATTTGTTTGCCTATGCTAGATTGTCTTGTATTTGCACTACAGCTCCAATATTCGAATCCTTGTTCTGTTATCTCATCTGAACCTTGAAGAGCAACACCTTTTAGAATTGCAGAAGAGCCTTGTATATCTACGCTTTTATATGTGTGAACCGTTGGTTCAAAATAACTGAAGTCACTTGGGTCAAAAGTAACCCATTCGCCATAATAGTATTTGTCAGTCTGTGATTTATAAAAGGCTCTGACTTTATAGTAAGAGGTGGTTTGAAGATTTTTTATATAACCTTCAAGTGTACCATCATATACTGTAGCATAACCCTTGTTAGACTTCAACGAACTAGGAGCGTCATATTTTCTCCATTGGAATCCTGCCGTTAATTCGTCATCATCAATATTGGAATTTGCAGATACAATCGAACAGGTATTTGTGACGCCTTTTGGCTGAAGCGTTTCCAACTTAAGTTCTTTTGTTTTGAAAGTTATAGTCTTGGAAACTGTGCCTCCTTCTTTTGTTCGTACTATATATGTTCGAGTGTATGAAGTATTAGGGTCCAAACCAGTTATTTTTAAAACATCAGACTTAGAATCTCCAAAACCTGATTCGGTTATAGTAGCGTCAATGTTCTTATAGGTACCTTTTAGAGTACAAGATGTACTTGTTGTCGTATATGAGGCGGTAAGTTCTATCTCTTTTGTATAAAAACCTTTAGATACACTAAATTCACTTCCATCTTCCGTTGTTATAGTGTATGTACAGTATACCCATTGATTTGGGTACAGATTCTTGATACATACCTTATTCCCATTGCCATAATCTCCAAATCCTTCTTTTGATATTTTAATGTTCCCAGTATGAACTCCTTTTACAGTCATTGTGGTATTAGTAACTTCTACAAGTTCAATATCTAAGTCTGGAGCCAATGTCATTATTTCAAGATTTCCCTCAATTGGATGTCCATAAGCACTACCTTTAATTGTTATACAATAGCCTTTGTTTGGATTTAGGTTGGAAAAGACAAAAGCGTCATCTTGCTTTTCTCCTAATATTCCATCGCTTATTTTTGCATTATTGAGAGTAAATTTATCTGTTGAAAATAATTTTATTGATACTTGATCTGCTGTTTCGGATACAATGGAATACGCTCGTGAATATGCACGATATTTCCCTACATATTTATATGGAACTAAAATTATAGGTTTTGAAGGATAGCTATAGCTGGCATAGCTTGAAAAGGACGCAACATCATGAATATTATTGCATCCATCGAAAGCAAGGCTGCTAATGGCACTAACCGTATTAGGTATAGTTACAGATATAATGCCATCTGCCCCTTGAAAAGCATAGCTTTTAATATCAGACACTGTTTCTGGAATAGTTAAATGCTGAATTTCCTTCTCATTACAATATAGCTTGTGAGCATATTTTAAAGGATTCGATTCACTTTCAAATGAGATATTGCACCAACTTTCCAAATCATTGATATTCACCTTCTGTAATCCATTACAATCTTTAAATGCTCCCGTCTCTATGGACTTTAAATTGTCACCAATTTTTACAGAAGAAATTTTAGCCAGACCAGAAAAAGAGTATCGTTTCAATCGTGTTATTTCTGCAGGAATGGAAAGCTCGTTTATTATACTTCCATCAACAGAAAGTGTATGTGATAAGCTTATAGGATTAGCAAAATCATTTGCAAAGTCTATATTACACCACAAAACAAGGCTATTAATATCAACATTAGCTAATTTGACACAATCCTTAAATGCGTCTTTTCCTACTTCCAAGTTCTTAACTTTAGAAAGCCACTTTATCTTTTTTAGTCCCTTACACCCGTAGAAGGCATTGAGGCTTATGTTTGATACGTTTTCTCCAATTGTTAGTGCCTGAATAGAAGGAATACCTTTGAACCAATCCTTTACGACATTGATGTTTAAGCTAACATCACGTACATTCGCACATTGCGCAAATGTGCTATCAGCAATAGATTTTACAGTGTTTGGAATATTTACTTTTTCTATGCTTGTGCAGCCATAAAAGGAAAAGTCCTTTATGCTTGTTATTTTCGCAGGAACATCCAAATCTTTTAGCAATTGGTCACCAACATATAATTTATGAGCATAATATAATGGATTTGCTGCAAAATAAGGGCCTTTTGCACTTGAGCCGATGCTTGAACTTCCAAGTATATCATCACTATAAGGCACATAGTCATTACAATTATCTGTAAAATCAATGTTGAACCAATTTTCAAGAGTTGATACTTGGATTTTTTGTAAAGCGTCGCATTTTGCAAAAGCACCATGTGCTATTTTTCTTATGCTGTTAGGTAGAGAGAATGCTGTAAGTTTTTTGCATCCATAAAAAGCATACTTGCCAATTTCTGCTATACCATCTGTTGGTATTGTTACATTTTCTAAAGACTCATTACCTGCACATAAACTATTGGGAATTTTATCAATTGCAGATTCAATTGTAAGGTCTGTCAATTTTGTACAAAGTTGAAGAACTCCGTAACCAATTGATTTTATGTTCCTGCCAAAGGTAAGCTTAATTAAAGATGTACAGCCAGAAAAAGCATAATCTTCTATGGTGTTTATACTTTCTGGAAATCCATTTATTTTAAGTTTGCTACAACTTCTGAAACATTCTGAGCCTATAGAAATGAGTGTATTGGGGAAATCAATAGTTTCCAAAGCAAAACATCTCTCAAATGTACTTTTTCCTATTCTTTTTATGGCCTTAGGTAAAACTACATTTGTCAATTCATAGTTGTTATAGAATACTGAATCTTGTAATTCAGCTATAGATGTTTTAGATAGGTCTACGGTTCGCAGTTTACTTCCATAAAATGAAAGTTTTTTTATCGTAGATATGTTTGCAGGAAATATGATGTTACCTGTAGTGTTATTCTCGATTGAAATAGAATTCACAATTCTCATAGGATTTGAATTCTCATTATAAAAATCAATATTGCACCAAGCTGACAGGTCTTCAACTTTCAATTTTCTTATTGTACATCTTGCAAATGCATCCTTACCTATCTTTTTGATGGTCTTAGGGATGGTTAAATTAACGATGTCTGTACAACCAGAGAATGCTTTTTCGCTGATTTCTATAACGGTATAATTTTCTTTATCATACGTTAGATGTGAGTCTATAATTACATTTTCTTTATGATAATCAGGATGATATATATCTGTTAGCTTGGCGGTATGGTCATCTGTATTTAAAACAAATCCTAAGTCTCCATAATACATACCTATCGTTTTTGCATTTCCATAGAGAAATGTCATAAACATAAAAAATAATAAAAATATTCTATTCATATGTATCTAAAAAAGGCGTGTAACCGTTCGTTGCTTGTTTCAACTTAAGGTTACCGCCAAGTGACCTGCACAATAACAAGCGACAGAACAGTCCACGCCTATAAGCGTGAACTTTCTTACTGCTTGTCTCCATTGTGCGAATATTGGCGGTATTCTAAGTTGGGAGGCAAGAGCATAAAAGCTCAATATCCAAAAAGTATAGAACGGAAACGCTGGATTAAAGATTTCGAGGCAAGCCTCGGTTAAAGTCTCTGTTGAGGAATGGCTATTCTGAGAATGGCACAATCCTTAGCGTTTCTGTCTTGTATAATGTCTGTTTCTTATTTTACTCTATTTTAATGTTTGACAATCCGTGAACTATTACTATCAAAAGAGGGTGAGCCATCGGTATATGACGAACCCTCTTTTATGAGTTTGCTTGCAAAATTAACCAAAAGTATTGGTAATAAAGAATTTGCTATGAAATTTTAACGCAAAAACTGGGGAATACCCAATAAAAGCTATCATTTTAATTACAACCCAACGTCGCCGCCGTCTCCTTCAGAAGAAGATGAGCCTCCGCCTGTCGTTGAGCCTCCGCCGGTTGATGACGAGTCTAATCCGCCACCTGGCTTGTTGCTGTCGTCTGTTGAGCCGCCCGAAGTGGAAGGGGAGGTAGACTTCTGATTGAGCACCTCACGCTTGTAGTGAGTGATTTCCGTATTTACGTAGTCGATGAATGAGGTGTAGTCCTTCTCGCCAAAGACCAGGGCGAGGGCATTCACCATCTTCACCAATGCGCGATATGCATCGTCGCTGGCTGTGCGGGCGGTCTTCAATGCTCCTACGGTTATGCCCATCTTCTCGTTGGTGCGCTGCAGGGTGAGGGTTCTTACTCGCTCGTTGGCTTCCTTCAGGTTGGTTACGAATGCCGTCAAGCCCAGCGTGATGACTTGTGCAGAAAACTTGCCTTCTAGGTCTGTGATGAAGTTGACCAGAAGACCTGTCTCCTTGTCGAGTTGTCCGGCGGTGTTGATTTTGTAGTCCTTGATGTGCTGTGATAGGACCTTGGCAGCCTGAGCCATGTCGGCCACCGGCATGGCGAGGAAGCCTTCAACGGCTTTCTTGTAACCGGCGTATAGGACATCACGGTCGTTGTCAGCCTTGGCTATATCATCAGTCAAGAGACTTTTCTGTGAAATTTTCAAGGCTTCGTCTTCTGCTGTAACTGCAGCCTTGAAATTACTGACTAGTTCCGAAGCCTTTTCCTTGACGGCAGTGTCTGCTTCGGCACGTGCAAGAATGTTACTTACAAACGTGAAATGCGCACCGTTATTCATGCGCTGGATGTTGATGTCTGAAATCTCTTTCATGATGCTAAAGATTTTAATTTGACAATTCGTTATGTGCGTTGTCGGATTCCTCCGATTGCAATGGCTAAAATATAAAAATTATCGAGAAAACCGCCACCTTATTACGAAAATTTTATCATATTGTGAGAAAAAGATTGTTTTTTCCTATAAAAAAAGATTTTGATGCTAGTTTTTGGGATGTTTTGAAACAAAAAGTTGCTATAAACTGGAATCAGCAGGCATCTTTACATTTTGCGGGTATGGAATCAGGAATCAAAACATCCAACGGCAATTGAAAGTAGCCTTTGACTGCAATCAAAGGTCCCAACGACACATGAATGTAGGTATTGATTGCAGTCAATGGCTTCAATGAGGTTAAAAGTATCTGTTGATTACGATCAGCAGCCTCAACGACTCTAAAAGTGGCTGTTGATTGCAATCAAGACTTTCTGTTAACATCAAAAATAGAAATGTTTTCTAATCAATGCCCTCCATAACCCAACAAAAAAAGCATGGCGCAAATCACTGCGCCATGC
>ERZ1034842.566-NODE-566-length-13977-cov-28.163913_pt1 | contig 13977 bp, 15 predicted proteins | sample MGYA00520634_ERZ1034842 | MGnify/ENA primary metagenome ERZ1034842 (study PRJEB33766, sample SAMN09781734) | gut metagenome | biome: gut microbiome | host: Homo sapiens | place: Madagascar | study: EMG produced TPA metagenomics assembly of the PRJNA485056 data... | reverse complement strand
ATGAAGAAAATTTGGTTTCACCTAAAGAACGTGACCATCTGGTGGGATTGGTTCACGGCCTTGAAGGTGGAGAAATTTTGGAACTTATGGGCGACACAGATGAGCTTACATATGGAATTGATGCGATCGAATATCGAAAGTTCAAAAACGAAGCGCCAAAAAGTGAAATGAAAATAACGGCATAATGTACGATAGAATCATTAAATGTAAACATATATAAGGCCATAGCGATTAGCGAATAAGGTAAGTCCTGGAGAGCAACAACTCTTCAGGACTTTTACATATTCATAAACTGACTTTTCCCAGTAACAAATCAATTGTTATATATTAAAAAAAACAAAATAACTAATACAAATTCATTTTTACAGGGTGAAAACTTGTTTCTTTTGTTTTTCAAAAAATTCTCTGTTTTTCTTGTAAACCCGTACACAATGTGATAGAATAGTGATAAATTATTGTACAGAACAAACAACGCCGACCGTTATACCCAATCTGTTGCACTGGGGGGATAGCAGCGTCCATGAAACCAAAAGGTGGAGGAAACCTGAATCGCATACTGGCCGCGCTGCTGGCGTTAGCGGTCATCATTTTGGTCATCATCGTTGCAGCCCGCGTCAATGGGGCTGATGCCGTTTTGCACGACAACTACATACGCACCGAGAGGACTTCGGCTAAGCATAAGCCTACCCCATCTACAAACGCCACGTTAGAGCTTTACCGCGCAAATGCAGCGGAGGCCTATGCTTTTTCCGTGGATAATATGTTCCCCGGCGATACCACCGAAAAAACATTTACCATAAATGTATCCCATAGCGGCGGGGTATCGCTCTACTTTTCCGCCGCGCTGCAATCCGGTACAGATGCTATCCTTGCGGACGGGCTGTGCATATCCGTCACCCGCAGCGGTGAACTCCTCTACGATGGCCCCTTCTCCCTGCTGCCGGGCCCCATGGCCTGCACGCTGGAGGAGCACAGCTCTACGATTAGTGAAAGCGTTCCTTTTACTATAAAGGTATACCTGCCCACCTCGGCAGGCAACGAGTTCCAGAACAAAACCCTCGTGGCCGATCTGCAATGGTGGGTCGAGGACATCCGCAAATCGGATTCCGGCGGCGATTCCTCCGACAAATCCAATCTTTCCCCGTGGATTTCCACCCCGGATGGCAAGCCGGATATTCCCAAGACGATTGCGCAGACAGGGGACAACTTCCCCTTGATTCTGCTCATCATCATTGCTTTAGCCGCACTGGCAGGATTTATCATTCTGATGCTGTTCCGCAAAAAGGAGGGGCGCCATGGACGCAAACCGTGACCCTAAGCGGGAAGAAGCTGCTTTCTCCCTCGCCTCGCTGCGGCAGCCGGATGCCCACTCGGCGCGCAGCAAGTGGCTGGGCAGCACCGTTCTTACCGTTCTGCTTATCATCGGGTTGGTCGTCACAACGGTGGCTATTGGCCTTTCACTGGTCGATGTCCCAAACAATACCTTCCGCACCGGCAGCATCAAGCTGAACCTGAACGACGGCCGCCCCATCATACAGGAAAACGAATACGCCTTTGAGCCGGGCGTTACCGTGGTAAAGGATTTTTTCCTGAAAAACGAGGGAACCTGGGAGGTCTACTACAAGCTCTATTTTGCCCATGTAGACGGCGACCTGGCCGATGTGCTCGATGTAACGATCCGTCAGGGTGACACCGTGCTGTACAGCGGCAAAATGTCCGCGCTCACGCGCCGCACCGCCACTACGGCAGATCAACGCCTTGCGGTAGGCCAGCAACAGGATTTCACCATTACCTTCCACTTCCCGGAAGATGCCGGGAACCGTTACCAGCAGGCTGACCTGACCTTTGAGCTTTGTGCCGATGCGGTGCAGACCAAAAATAACCCCGGTGCCCTGTTTGAATAAGCAGGAATGATTTGGCTGGAAAAATCTTGAAAGAAGCAACTGATACATGAAAAAAGTTCTTGGCACTTTTGCACGCATCTTCGCGGCAATTCTTTCTGTCGTTTCCATCTGTGTTATGCTGTTTACCGTCATATCGGTGCTAACCTTCAACCGAAACGACCGTGAGTTCCTTGGCTACAAGATGTTCATCGTTCTGTCGGACTCTATGTCTGCCACCAATTTCAGCGCTGGCGACCTGGTGCTGACAAAGGATGTGGACCCCACCACGCTGCAGCCGGGCGATATCATCGCCTTTATCAGCAGCAACGATGAAAACTACGGCCAAACTGTCACCCACAAGATTCGCTCTCTGACCACCACCGAGGATGGCCAGCCGGGGTTCATCACCTACGGCACCACCACCGACACTGACGACACCGCCATTGTCCTGTACAGCGATGTGCTGGGCAAATATGCCGGGCACCTGCCCAAAGTCGGCGCGTTCTTCAACTTTCTCAAAACCACGCCGGGTTACATCCTCTGCATCTTCGTGCCCTTTGCGCTGCTGATCCTCTCCCAGGCGGTCGAGACCGTGCGATTGTTCCGCGCTTATAAAAAGGAAGAACTGGACGAGCTGCAGGCCGAGCGCGACAGCCTGAAAGCCCAGGCCGAGGAGACCCGCCGCATGCGGGACGAGCTGATGCAGATGAAGCAGCAGCTGTCCGGCGGCGTACCCGAACAGCCCGCCGCGCCCCCGACCGAGACGGCACAATTCGTTTTGCCCGGCCAGCAGACCGGTGCGGATGTAGCACGCCAGCTGTCCGAAGGCGGCGAGGTCACCCTGCAGAATGACGTTGCCTTTACCGATGCCGAAGGGCATTGCATCGACTGCACCGTGGCCCCGGGCAAGCGCGCCGCCCTGCACTTGAACGGCTGCAAGCTGAAAGGCAGCATCCAACTGAGCGCGGACGCTGCCCTGACGGTGGACGGCGAGGGCACCATCCAGGCGACCGGCCGCAGTTACAGCAATGTTGGCTGCGCGGTCTACGCAAAAGGGAAGGGCAGCCGCGCCGAGCTGGTGAGCGGCAGTTACCTGGGCGGAACGGGCGCATGCGCGGTCTGCGCGGCAGGCGGCACCGTAGTCATCCGGGGCGGCAGTTACGCCGTAAAAAGCAAGGATCCACAGGGCTGTGCCAACACCCTGTATGGTGCGGGCGATGGCCGCATCGAGGTACACGGCGGGCGGTTTGTAAACTACGACCCCGCGCGGTATCTGGCCCCCGGTAAAACAGCCGCCGTCCAGCAGACCGAGACCGCCGCGATCTATCAGGTCTGATACGGTCTTGGGCACATTTATCTACGTTCCTTTGCTATTTGCCTCCTCTCTGTGTGTGGGGGGTAAGTGTAAAATGTATCACCTGCCGGAATTTGTGACGCTGTTCCGTCAGGTGCTGCCAGAGCGTCAAGAAATAAAAAACTGGAGGAATTCTGCATGAAAACAAACAAGAATTCCGTCAGACGCAGCCTGATCGTCAGTGCCACAGCGCTGGTTTTAACGGTTGCGATGCTGATCGGAACGACCTTCGCATGGTTCACAGACAGCGTGACCAGCGGCCGCAACAAGATTCAGGCTGGTAATTTGGATGTCGAGCTGGAGTATTCCAAAGACTTTAATACTTGGAATACTGTCACGGAAAATGCCAAACTGTTCGAGGACAGTGAAACTTGGGAACCCGGCCATACTGATGTGGTTTACCTGCGGGTTTCTAATGCGGGTACTTTGGCGCTTGATTACACCTTGGCTATGAATATCGTCAAGGAAGTCGGAAGCACAAATGTTAACGATAAACCTTTCAAGCTGTCTCAGTACATTAAATATGGCGTCAAAGAGGTTAGTGCTGCTTACGCTGACCGGAAAGCAGCTGTTAATGATGTTGACGCTACTGCTACCAATATTGCCACTGGCACGCTGAAGGCTGAGCAGCTGCTGAAGAATCAGACAAAAACTTTTGCTTTGGTTGTTTATATGCCAGGCGAGACTACTGGCAATGAGGCCAACCACAAGACCAGTGAGGCCGCGCCCTACATTGAACTTGGCATTGACCTGCGCGCTGTTCAGTCTCAGCACGAGGAAGATAGCTTCGGCAACACTTACGATGCTACCGCCGATGGCAACCCTGATCATCCTGAGTGGGAATATACTGGTAACACTACTGCCGATGTTACGGTTTCCGCCAACAAGGATGGCGATACGGTTCTGACGAACGCTAACAATACGGTTACTGCTACCGTACCCAAGGAGGCTCTTGCGGAGGATACGGATAATGTGCAACTGACCGTTACTCCGACTTCGAAGGATGCGGGCAATGTCACCATCAGCGCTGGCGAAACCGCACAGGCTTACAATGTTGAAGTCACAGGTATTAAGAGCAACAATGATACTACTATCACTGTTAAACTGTTTATCGGCAAGGGTCTGCAGAATGTCACGGCGTATCACAATGCTGATGCGTTGCAAGATGCTAACTATGACAAGAAAACTGGTTACATTACTTTTAAAACCACCAGTTTTAGCCCGTTTACCTTTGTCTACGACCAGCCCCAGGCTATTAATACAACTACTGATACCTATACTTATAGTCTGGCAAGTGATATGGGCAACGTTGCTGAAGGCGAAACCGCTTCTTGGCAACTGCTTGCAGACCTGTCAGTAAAAGCTTTTTCCCAATTCGGAAATAAGGATAGCAATGCTATACTTGATTTAAATGGCCACACTTTAACGTTGACTACTGGCAATACTATCGAAGTTGCGAATGGTGCAAGTTTTACTTTAAAAAATGGTCAGTTTAAGGCCAACAATTTTAGCAGTGCCTATGGGGCCGTAATCAAGTGCAATTCTCTTTCCTCTTTTACGTTTGAAAATGTAATTGCAGAGACGACTGCCTCTATGCTATTCCCTGCCAAGGATGCAGCCTATGCCCGCGTCATAGATTCCACGATTAAAGCTGGTGGTTATGGCATTGGAACAAATGCGGGTAGTGGCAATGCTCTCAATGTTCAAATAGACGTTCGAAACTCGACCATTACTACACACACCGAGGATGGTGATAATACTGCAATTTATATGAATGTTGTTGGCACTCTGAATATTGAGAATAGCGTAATTACTGGTGACCGTCAGGGCATGTTTGTCCGCGGTGGGTCTGCCATTATTAAGGATAGCACTATTGCAACCACTGGCCAATTTAGCGATGATAAAACTTATCTTGAGGGTGCTTGGAAGTCCGGTAATGAGCTTCCTTGTGGTGCACTGATTGTTGGCAATCGTGAGACGGGGAATTCTTATCCGGCGAATATCTCCTGCATCTTGAAAAACACGGAGCTTAAATCTAACAATGGTGTCCGTACCATCTATTTGTATGCTAAAAACGGAGCCAATACGCAGAAAGTCAACTTTGAGTATGATTCTTCCAGCGTAATCGGGAAAATTGAACCTGACCAGCTTCCTGATGGTATTACCGTAAACGATAATACCATTTCTTCGACAACCGAATAAACAATCTTTGTCGCCCCTCCTGGGGGAGGGGCGGCTATCAAAGGGTACAAGCAGGCAGCTTGTGCCTTTTGATAGCTGAAATGGCTGCATCCCTGGGCAAGTTTGCCTCTCCACTGTGGGGGGGGCAAACGTCGTTATTATCTGCCATGGATTTGTGATGTTGTTCCGGCGGATACCACCCAAACATCGTTAAAAAGTTGGAGGAATTCTGAATGAAAACAAACAAGAATTCCGTCAGACGCAATCTCATCATCAGTGCCACAGCACTCATGCTCTCGATTGCCATGCTGATCGGAACGACCTTCGCCTGGTTCACAGACAGCGTGACCAGTGGCCGCAACCATATTCAGGCCGGTAACCTGGATGTGGAACTAAAGTACAAGAACAAAACTACCACGGAGTTTGCCGACGTAACGACCAAGACGCAGCTGTTTGATGACAGCGCACTGTGGGAGCCCGGCCATGTGGAGTATGTTGTTCTGAACGTGCACAATGCTGGCACGCTGGCCCTGAAATATAACCTGAATGTCACAGTAGATAAGGAAACCGAGGGCACCAGCGTTGAAACGAATAAAAAGTTTAAGTTGTCCTCTTTCCTGCAGTATGCGGCTGTCCCCGGAGACCTCACTGGCAAAAGCCGCAGTGAAATGATTACTGCCGCCGAGGGCAATAACCCTACGGCTTTGTCTGGCGGCTATACAGTTACGGATCAGTCTCTGCTCGCAAACTCTGATGATGACATCGTTACGTTGGTTGTCTGGATGCCCGAGGAAACCGGCAATGCAGCCAACTATACAGGCAATGATATTCCCACGATCGAGCTGGGCCTCACCCTCGTTGCCACCCAGTACACCGAGGAATCCGACAGCTTTGACAATACTTACGACAAGGATGCCAAGTATCCGGCTGTTGGCTCTGTGACCGCCCCTGTTGAGAATGGAATAGTCAAGAGCGATATTGAAATTGAAACGACTGAGAAATTGGAAAGTGATCCGACTTCTCCGGTTGCCCGTGCGCTCATCCCTGCTAAGGCCAAGACGACCGCCGCAAAAGATGATACCTCCACTCAATTGGTTCTCCGCGTCGAGGAAGCCTCCACTGCTACCATCGATGGTGTCAATACATTTGAACGCAAACTGCGCACCCTTGATGTCACAATGGATGGTCTCGCTCCGGATAATGATAAAATCATCCGCGTTGAATTGTATGTTGGTAAAAACCTGGAAGATTTCCAACTGTATCATAACAAGGATTTAATGTGGGGTGTTGGAAATTGGAATGATTTTAACCTCTATTGGAATCTTAGAGACGAGGACCCTGATTCCGCTGATCACGTGTTTTATTACGATGCCGATACCGGCTATGTAACATTTACTACAATGAGCTTTGCGTCTTTCACGTTGACCTATAAGGGTGATGTCTGGTCCAACCATGTTGCAGAAACATTCAGCCAGATTGATAATACGGAAAAAACAATTACCATTACCTCTGCTGAAGAACTGGCTTTGTTTGCAAAGAATCTGAACGCAGCAGCAGAAACTTATAATAATTATACGATTCAGATTGCCAATGATATTGACTTGGGTTCTTATCTTTGGGAGCCTATCAAAGCCTATGGCAAGCTCGATAATGTTACAATTAACGGTAATGGGCATACGATCCGGAATATGATTGCACGCGGCTCTGCAGGTAAAGATGGTTATGCCTGCGGATTTATCGGTAATACCAGTAACCCGATCACGATTAAGAACCTTAACTTTGATAATGCAGATACTGCTATTTATACCCGCGCAGGTAGCACTTATGTGGGCAATATTGTTGGTATCGTAATCGGTGATGCCCATAGCAGTGTGATCTTTGATACGGTATCTGTAATAAACAGCACGGTTTCTGGATACGGTAAAGTTGGCTGCCTGCTTGGTATGGGTGCTGAGCCGGGTGTGAGCATTACCTTTAAAGACTGCATCTCTAAGGATAACACGATTCATGCAACGTACAATGTGGGCGGTCTTGCAGGTAATATTCAGCGCGGTGATGGTAAAGATAATGCTTCTGCTGAAAATTGCAAGGTTGAAAATATTGTTTTTGACAGTGACCCGAATTCGTCGTATATTGAACTGAATAATGCCAGTGCTATATTCCGTAGCAATGATAAGCCCGATGGGACGACTTTACCTCCTAAGCCGGTCAGCGGTACTTACTGGGTATGTGATGGCTATTACTGGGGCGGTTATGCTGACTATTATGTGTCCTACGGTGATAGCACCTATGATGCACCTGTTGAAGGATATGAGACCAAGGGTCTTGCTAACGGAGAATACTGCGTCAACAAATAACAAGTAACACCTATTGGCCGCCCCTCCCCGGGGAGGGGCGGCTATCAAAGGGTACAAGCCGCCTGCTTGTGCCTTTTGATAGCCGAACAACTTTCATTACCGCTGCATTGGGCGGCGGTATCCCGATACATTTTTCCGGAAAGGACACAGCTTATTATGGAACAGTTTATGCCAGCCCGCAAACATGGCGGCAGCAGGCCGCCCAGTCTGTTCCGCTCGCTCTGCGTCAGTATGGCCAGCATCGTGCTCAGCCTCATCATGCTGGTGGGTACCACCATGGCCTGGTTCTCTGATACCACAACAAGTGCCGCGTACACCATCACCGCTGGCAACATTGACAGCAGCGGCGCAAAGGTACTGCCTGCTGCGGTCTCGCAAAGTGAGGATGGTTCTACCCCCTGGACAGACCTGCCTACGGAAGGCACCACAGGCACACCGCTTTTCAGCGAGACCCCCTACACCCCCAATACAGCCCAGACAGTTTGCATGAAATTGCACAACGATGGCGAGCTGCCCACCCGTTACCGCGTCTCGCTGCAGCTGATCGGGAATAGCAATGCTCTGAGCGACAAATTGCAGTACGGTTACAACACCTATGATACGGAATCAGATTTGATAGCCTTTGCCGGTCAAGAGGCCTCCACCCGTGCCAGCACTGATGCGTACACCATTACTGATTGCCTGAGCAACCATAGCCTGAACGCCTACAAGGCCCAAAACACTACCTGCCAGGTTGAGCTGGACCCCAACGCAGACAAGTTCCTGGCCCTGTCCATCTTTATGCCTGCCGATGCAGATACCGCCGCACTGTCTGCCGACCAGACCGTGCAGGTGCGCTTGACTGTTATTGCGACCCAGAAGGCCGCCGATACCGTCCCCGATGCATGGGATGGCGAGACCGCTACCGCTACAGAAGCCCTGCGGCGGGAAGGAGAAGTCTACCTGATCACTTCGCCCGCTGACCTGGCCGGTGCTGCCGCCATGCTGCGTGCAAATGCCGTGATTGACTGTACGCTGCGCCTGACCGCTGACATCGACATGAACAGCCAGCCCTGGACCCCGATCGATACCAACGCCGCTGTAACGTTGGACGGCGCGGGCCATACCATTTACAACCTGACAGCCGATACCGACACCAACGCAGGCTTGTTTGGCAGTGTGGGCAGTCTGACCGCTTCGCAGCTGACCTTCAGCGGCGGTTCTGCCAAGGCGGTCGAGACCGCCGGCATGCTGGCAGGCCATGCGGATACGGCAAACCTGACGGCTGTCTGTGCCAACAACGTGACGGTCTCCGCCGCCAGCGCCAGCCCGCTGGTGGGCAGCGGTGCCGTGACCGAAAATGCCTGCGCCGTGAGCAACTACACGGTAAATCCGTAAGGGGAGGGGAGCTGCATGAGAAATCTTCACTCCCCGGTGGTGCTGCAGCTGCTTTGTACGGCGGTCATCGCGGTGGCTTGCCTGGGGGTGTTTTCTACCGGCGCGTGGGCCTTCAACAGCTGGATCACGCGCACGCCTGTAGAAACGCTAACCTACGGTACGTTTACGGCAACGCTGGACGACTTGCCCCCCGATGATGACGGCCAGTACCACCTTGAGCCAGGCACGCATTCCCTGACCTTACATATGCAGGGCAACGTGCCCCGCTATGTGCTGCTGACTGTTACCCCGCAGGGGGACGGCGCGCCGGAAGCCGCACAGTACACAGCAGCCTCCGATGCGGAAACCGCCGCCTTTACCGTACAGACGGACTACCCGTTAACGCTTACCCTGACCGTGTTGGAAGAAGCCCCCGAAAATGCCCGGTCGCTGGCAGACGCCCAGCTTGTGTTTGTCAAACCGGTAGATGATACCGGGGATGAGGAGGCCGTGACGACTGACCCGACGCAAGGAGAGGCCGATTCTGTAGATACTGCCCCGCAGCCGGAAACACCTGATACTGAACCGGCAGACTCCACGGATCAGGATGCACCGGATACCACAGATGATGCCCAGCCGTCTGAGACGCCCGCACAGGATGCAGAGACACCCAACAGTGAGGGCGGTTCCACCAAGACAGATACCGTGCCTGAGGCCGAGAGTTCTGCAGTCACTCCCGATGAATCAGCCACACCACCCGAACAGGAGTAGCCCAGCAGCCCGCGGCGTGTTGCTGCAGTATTTTATAGTTGACATTTTTTCTGTCCCTGCATATAATATAGATAGCCAAAGCTGATGGCTCAATATCCATAGGAAACAAAACAGGCCCCGGAGAGTTGCCGCTCTCCGGGGCCCTTGGTTTACTTCTTGCCTAATTTCTCGTCAAACCATTTGCAAACGTAGTAGCCGACTACGCTCGCCACGACGGAAAGAATAAAGCTGATAGCTCCGTCCATGAGAAACACCTCTTTCCCATTAGATGGGACGGAGTGCAAGAAGTAAAAATATTGTAGCATATCCGGGGATTCGGTGCAATTAGACAAAGGTGTAACAGCGATAGTTAGACGGAACGAACACTATACACATCTAACACTCAACTGCAAATAGGCATAGAACAGAAGTTTATAGAACGCCTTGACAAAAATTTAACAATAAATGCTTGCGAAAGTTCGCTATATCGTTCAGTCGAGAAAGCGTCATTATGTGATTATGTTCTATCGTGCGTTCTATAAAGCCTATCCCTATGCGATTTGTTGGAAATTTTGCAGCAAAAATATAGTCCTCACCATTCTCGGCGGGGACTTTTGGGTATACTATCTGGTTATTGGCTACTTCACCCCCAGCAGTGCCAGAACAACGATAACAACGAGAATGGCAATGAAACAGCCGGAACCATCACCGCCACCGCCGCCACCATGTCCACCGCCGTTGTTTTCATTGAAGGACTGCATATAGTGGGCGTAGCCGGAACTGCCTTTACCAAAATAGCCGTAGTCTTTAGGCATTGTGATACCCCATTTCAGTTCATCTTGAAAATGCTGCTATTCAACTGAACAGCCATATCGCGAACAGGACAGCAGCACAGACCGCTATCAAGATACCGATAACTTCCAGGCATCCATTATCTCCACCGCCGCCACCGTTGTTGTTATTGGGAGGTCTATGCCCATCACCGCCGCCGGAACCAGAGCCGAAGCAGCTATTGAAGGTTTGCTGGTAATGGGCGTAGCTAGAGCTGCCCTTGCCGAAGTAACCATAGTCTTTAGGCATACAGTGCCTCCTATTATGTATCCCGTGCTGTTTACGGTGATGTCATCGAGATGAACGGCGTCAAGCACGAAATGTCTCCGCGCTATTCCAATTACATGGATTGCTATTGGAAGTAACCTTATTTCTGTGCCTTTATGGATTCACCGTCAAAAGTGATGTCGTTATTCAGGTAAGCCTCTATACACAAGCGTAAAAAAGAATTTGGCGTTGTATTGTTTAACAAACACTTCGCCTTAAATTCTTCAGCAATAGGCGTTGAAACTGTGGTTCCAAGTGTTTTCCGTGCATCTCTATCTTTGGCAAGTTGATACTCTCGTTTATAATCCCGCGCCATACCAACACCTCATTTCTTCAGGAGGATTCAAATTGGAAAAATTCTATAATTCTTGTGTTCATTCCGAATTGCAAGCCCTTTTAGGATTTTATTTTTAATTCATTTTAAGTTTCCCATTTTCATAGGTAAGTGAATTATCAAGGTATGCCTCAATGCAAGCCTTTACGAACTCGCTTCTTGAAATCCCTTCATCTTCACACTTTAATTTGAATTCGGAAGCCATCTCATTTGTTACTGTGACACCAATAAGTGAATGTCTTTTCCGATTTTCGGTGTATTCTTTATGATAATCTCTTGCCATGCAAATCACCACCTATGAATTCATTTCACCATAATCATATCACACAAGCGCCCCATTATGGTTCGCTTTTTAGTTCTGCTTTATACTTATAATAAGTATTCCTGCTAATTCCTGCCAGCTTTATGCAATCTACGTCATTCAAGCTGCCGCCAAATGCTTTACTGTTCCTTCTGATACATTCCTTGGCAGGTGCTGCCTTTTTCACGTTCAGCTTTCCGCCGGGGCGTTGACCTATTTGCTTATTATGCCGTCTGGCAGTCTCTATGCCTTCCTTGGTGCGCTGGTGCAGGTCGTCAACTTCTTTCTGTGCCTGTCTAAAGGCAAGGCGTACCTGTTCCTTGGTAAGGTCAATGCTATAGCGATTCAGGGCATCCATGATGCTGTTTAGAAGCCTGTCTGTAGCGTTATTGCCTGTAGAGCTTGCCAGCTCTATGCGGCGTTCTATGGCCTGCTTATACACGTCCGTGTTGATATGCGGTTCTTTCAGAAATATCAGGTTTACGCCCTGCTGGAATAGCTGCTCATACAGCGCACTGCCTTCATCGGCATTGCGGCTCATACGGGATACACTGTCAAAGATGACCGTATCACCGGGCTGGATGGAAGATAGAAGCCTATCGAGTTCTTTTCTGCCTTGCAGCTTTGTGCCTGTAGCGGCTTCCTTGTAGATGCGTTTCACGGCAGGGTAGGCGGCAAGGATGTTACGTTCCTGTCGTTCAATGCTTTGTGTCTTGGTGCTGATACGGCAATAGCCATAAATAAAATTCATATTTTTTGACCCCATATTGTACCGCTTTTAACGGTCGTCATCTATGGTATTTTCATAGTGTGCTGTTTTGGATTACTTTGCAAGCGGTTTTGGTATATTTGCACAATACATCAATTTTGGTACAGTGTTCGTATAATGCCAGTATAGCAGATATGGAAACGGAAAGGAAGCCACCTGTAGGTGACATGCAAAAAACTCAAAAAGTGTAGAAAATAAGCGAAGATATGCTATAATTATAAAGGAATAAATAATCGCAGTTCAGAGCTATGGATATTTGGAAAAGGCAACATATTTATTGGGCAACAAGCATAATATAGACATCGAATTATAGTGAATTTGATCATCCACAACCTCCGCGGCAAACCCACGAATAGTGAGTTCATCGCGATGATCGCCGACAAGATCCGCCTGGACAAAAAGCGGAGAGCATAAGGCCGCATAAACCCCGCCACTATCCGCAAAACCGGCATTTTGTGGCGGACGCTGCAAACCGATAAACTTCCTGTATTCATTGGGTCCTGGACCGCGATGATACAGGAGGTTTTATTTTTTATGGTTCAATACGATGTTGAGGCTTTTATGGCCGCTTGTGAGCGCAAAGGCCTGGCCGCAAAAACGATGGGCAACTATGAGCAGACGCTGCGGCTGTTTGGACAGTTCCTAAGTGTGCGTCAAATTGAGCGGACGGAAGAAGTTAAACGTGTACATATAGAAAGCTATATTGACTATTTGTATGGGCAGTTTTATGATGCAACGCATAATTACACTGGAGTTGAAGGCGCAGATGATGAAGCGGTCAGAAATCGAATAGAAGCACAAACTGCACAATTTTTCCGGCAGACGTTGCTGTGTGTGTGGGGGGGGGGACGCTGTAAATAGCGGAGTAGAAATTAAAGAGAATATCCCCCTCTTGTATGCACTTGGAGTTAAAACCAGTGGATGCATGAGGGGGGATTTTTTGTTTGTATGCAGCTTTAGCGCGGCTTGTCTTTCCGGCGACAAAATGCTATACTCGAAGTATGTTCTAATAATAAGAAAAGAGGAAGAAACATGGATTTTGTAAAGCGCTTTAATTTGACGCCTCATGTGGAGGGCGGCGCGTTCCGCGAACTGTACCGCGATGGCGAACGCGCCAAGGAGCGACCCGCGCATGGTGTGATCTACTATGAACTGGGTCAGGGCGAAGCCTCGCAGTTTCACACGCTGGATGCAGACGAGTATTGGTTCTTCCACGCCGGCTCCACCCTGGAACTGTGGGAAATCGACAACGCCAAGCTTACAAAATACAAGCTGGGGCTGGAAGACGGCGCCGAGCCATGCGTGCTGATGAAAGCTGGTACGATCTTCGGAGCGAAACACCTTTCTCCAGCGGATGAGGCGACCCTTGTATCTTGTGTCACGGTGCCAGAGTTCACCTACGACCACTATCGCATCTGCGAACGTGAAGAAGTCGTAACCCTTTGCCCTGCTGCAGGGGAGTTCTATAATAAATAAGGAAGTTGTTATCCAGCACACAATTGCCCAGCTGCCTCTCTGCGAGGGAGGCTTGCGTTACCACCCCTTATCCCTACAAATGGTGCCAATCCCACCCAATCGCCACAATATACACCTT
>ERZ1034842.564-NODE-564-length-14028-cov-65.812424_pt1 | contig 14028 bp, 21 predicted proteins | sample MGYA00520634_ERZ1034842 | MGnify/ENA primary metagenome ERZ1034842 (study PRJEB33766, sample SAMN09781734) | gut metagenome | biome: gut microbiome | host: Homo sapiens | place: Madagascar | study: EMG produced TPA metagenomics assembly of the PRJNA485056 data... | reverse complement strand
TGTCAGTTCTTCGACATTCGCGTTTATATAAAAACAGCGGTTCTTTGCTGTTTTTGCGGATAATTGCAAAAACGTTTCCTTTTAATTCAGCTGAAAGGGAACATTTTTAGGGTAAAAAAATAGCAAACCTTGCATTATTGCAACGATTGCTTATAAAACGCCGCTTGGATTACTTACCTTTTAGCGTTTGTTCAATAATTTTCTTGTACTGCGCAGAATGGTCTGCCACAGCGGGCTTGATATAAGGCTGCGCACGTTGGCCGTGCGTCAAATGCCAATCGCCTTTAGCATCTTGATATACCCATGGCGTCGGCCTGCCGCCAGCAACATACTGGCCTGTGCCCATCTCGACATACACGGCATATTCGCTGTTTGTACCGACATATGCGGATTTTTCAGCTGTATCTACTGTGTGTGTAATACTGTTCCGCAGATTGCCGGTATCAACCGGACACAGACGCTTTGCATAGTCTTCCGCAGCAAGTCCACACATTTCCAGCGCTACTGCGCAAGCGGATTCCATCGCGGCGAGGACTTCTTTGCTGTGGTCTTCAAGTGTGATTTGCATTCTTCCACCTCACCCACTCTGCATAGGTCATGCTTTTAACCAGTACGTTTTTTCCTGTAACAGGGTCGCGTGCCCGGCGCATACCGTCGCTGGTGTCAATACCGTCAACTTCGGCCGTCAACGTGCATCGGCAGTTTTCAACAAGAAACGCAGGGGCGCTCGCGTCGCCAGGGAACATTATTTTGTACCCATCAACCTCGAACGGCTTGTCTATTTCTGCGGTCTGGCCGTCAAGCAGTGCATGGGCGTGGCGCGTTCGGTTGTCAAGCGTAGCCAACCACCGGCGCTTTAGCTTGATTCCCATTTTTTCGGCGGCTGCATAACTTTCCATGCGGCCCGCATTTTGAGCGCCTGTAACCACCGTTCTTGCAGTCCGAACCGCCATTTTGCGGTTCATCCCTTGCATTCTGTCTTGTAGGTCGTCTGCAATTTTGTAAACGCTTTTGCCCTGCAAAATTCCGCTTGTCACACTTGCGGAAATTTGCTTTTTTTCGTAGGCAATGTCTTTCGCGTTGTTCAGCTTTCGGTCTGGCGGGTAATACAGCAGATACCCCTCCGGGTTTTGAATCAGCCGACGGACGGTCTGTTCATCCCAGAGGGTGAAATCTGCGCTTGAACTGACTTGCTCGATTGTGTATGCCGCGTAATTTCGGTTCAGCGTGTAGATGCCGGGTGTTGCATCGTTGGCATACGCAAGCGCGACCTTGTTAGCATCATGATACCGCTCTGCCACCTTATCGCGCAGCGCCTCATAGCGTTGTCCGCGCCCTATCTGAGCAAGCCGCCACTGCTTGTATTCCTGCTCTGTAATCGTCCCCGCTTTAAGCTTATCCTGCATTTCCGCGTCACGCTTTTCGAATTGCTTGAAATATGCAGTTACAGTATCGCTTAATTCATCGGCGGCCTGCTTGTACAACTTGGAAATCCTTGATTCCAGCTCTGCAAGCTGCTTGTCTGTCATTTGGTGCGCATAATCAGCTCTCGGCATTGCCGGTCAGTCCCCCTTACGTTGTGGTGATTCGGTTTATTTCCTCCGCAGCCTTGCGCCGCATCAAGCCCTCATACTGGTCGGCATCGCCCAGCAGCGTCAGCGCCTTTTTGGTGATGTACTCATCATCGTAGTAGGCAGCCCCCAACATCAAGGTCTGCATTTCCTCTTGTGCGTTGATAATCTTGTTGCGGGTATATGTCGGAGTGTCATCAATCCCAGCAACCGCCAAAATGCCATTGATGCAACGCGTCACGTAAGCCTCGAATTTGTCCGTTTTGAGGTCAAGCGGAACATAGCTTGCTTTTATCGCTGTTGCCGTCTGGTTGCTTGCAGACACAGCAGCAGAATCGAACGCTTGGAAGTCATCGTATAGGCGCTTCGTCAGCATATCAATGGTCTGCTGCGTTCCGGCGTATGGAGCTTCGATGCTCTGGGGCGTTGCTTTCGCGCCTTCATCGCCGTCTGCGTGCGCAACATGGGTTGTTTTCAGCCGCTCCACAAACTGTGCATCGTCCACTTCATCCATACCGCCGCAATTTGTCAGCACCCAGTAGATAAGGTTTCCTTCGTCCACGTTGTTGACCATATTGCTACTTGCGAGGTCAAGCGCGTCAACCGTGTTCCTGCGCCCCTGCATTTCGCTTTGTGCTTTCTTGCCGTTCCGCAGCGGCACAATCGGGAAGCCCGGGTAATTTTCTCCGGCATAGATTTCAGCGCCGTCAACTTCTGAATACTGGATTTTCAGTTTGTATGGCCGCTTCTTCCGTTGAACGGTCATATCGCCGCTGTTGGGCTTAACGTACTCTGTGTAGCCGTCTATCTCGTACAGAGTTGCCCGCAGCGGCTTATTTTCTGCAACTTGCCAGAAACGTATTCCAGCCATAAGAGCGCCGTTTTCCTCGTCATAGAGCGGCACGAACTCCTCTGCCGTAAATACCTGTGTGTGGTCAAGATTCCAGAATACGAACGCCTGCCCGCTGATAAGGGCTTCTCGCGCCGCGTCTTGCATATCCTCGTCAAAGCAAGGGCAGAGCTTTTCTTTCGTGCTCTCGTTGGCGAACGAGATACCGTTCCCAAGCAAGTAGGACACTTCCTGGTCAACCACCATCCCGAAGAACTTCGATGCAATCTTGTGGTTTGCCGTGTACATATCCCGATGTGCTCGGCCTTGAAAGTCATAGATTATCTTTTCATAGCGGTTAATGGTCGGGTTTTCGCCTGTATAATACAGCCGTGCATCCTGCGCCAGCCTGTAGCTGTTGCTGCTCTTATACTCGCGAATAGCGCTCTGAACAAACGCCATTCGCTCGCGCTCATCCTGCCCAACAGCCTGTAGGTCTTGTAGAAACTTGATACTTCCTCACCACCTTATAAAAAAATACTTGAATATCGCTTTTCTGCAGCGTCTCCGGCCTTGTTTGCCGTGCTCTCCATTGCATAGCGCACCGCATCAATATGGTGGTTGTTAATGTCTGGATAGCCTTCCAGCACCTCGCCGGTCTTGCTGTCTCGCTCGTACTCATACTCCGAGAACTCTTTCGCCGTGTCGGGGCACCGTACAGGGTCAATAACAATCGCGTCCAAGCTCTGCAGCCATTTCGTGCCGTATTGCACCGACTTTGGGCCTTTTTTTGCGGCGAATGTTTTAACGCCGTACTTGTTATAGTCCGCAATGGATTTCGGCTCTGCGCTATCTGCGCAAATCTTGTCCTCGCGGGTAAGTCCTCTGTCAAGGAGCAGCTGCGCCGTGTCTCGGTTGGCGGTTCTCCGCCGGGTCAGCTCGTCAAAGATGTACAGCGTACGCCTCGCCGCGTCATAGTGCATTGCGTTATAAGCCCACGGGTCGGGGTACCAGCCCCAGTCAACCCCTCGCTTAATGCGGTCAAAACTGTCTATCTGCTCATCTGTGATAGATTCAATCCGCAGATTTTCAAAAACCGCCGTGCCGCTGCCAACAACCTCCCCAAGATACTCGTGTCGGTATGCCGTTTCGTTGGTCTTTTCCAGATACTCCGCGTCGGCTAAGAATCGCTCGCCGAGCCATTCCGTCGGCGTTGTCTTGTAAGTGGAGTGATGTACCAGCTTGCCTTCGCGGGCTTTCAGCGCGTAGCCGTTCGCCCAGTTTCTCGCCATTGCGGGCGGGTTGAATGATTTAAATGTCAGGAACCAGTCACCGCCGCGAAGGCAGGACTGTTCAACGTTTCGGATTTGCTCCTCGCCGTCAAACTGGTCAAGCTCTTCAAACCACGCAATCCCGATATAGCCGAACGGCATCTTGATTGACTTGACCTTTCCGGGGTCGTCCATACCGAAAAAAAGCACCTTTTGCCCTGTCGGCAAATAGGTGCATTCCATCGGGCTGACTGTGCAGCGAAAACGGTCGTGTAGTCCGAGTTCGTTTATCGCCCAGACAATCTGCGCATAAACACTTGTTCGCAGCGTGTTTCCGACCTTGCGGAACACGGCAGCGTGGCATTGCGGATGCTTTATCAGCTGCAAAATCAGCTCTATGCTGATATAGCTGGATTTTGTACTGCCGCGCCCGCCTTTTGCGACAAGCTCTTTTACATTGCCTGCTTTTATTTCGCGGTGGACTTCGGAAAAACAAGGGGAAACAATCCCGGATAGCTTACAAGTCATCTATGATTTGCACCTCGCTATCCTGCTGTTGTTCCGGCTTATCCTGCCATCCAAAATTTGCCCGCAAACTGAACTGTGCGCCGCCGGAGCCGTCTTTGTCGTACAACCTTTCTTCGGCGTATTGTTCGCATTTAGCCTTTGCGCGCGTAATCGTGTCAACGAACTCTGGTTTGTTTTGGTAATTCAAAAGTGCCTGCCTTGATGTGAACCCAAGTGCAAGCGCCAATCCTGTCACAGTAGGCGGCTTTTTATCGTCATAGATGATATAGCCGTTTTTATTTCGCATCGGTTCGCCGTTATCGTCTAAGAACGGCTTTCCTTTGCAGGCTTCAAAGTAGGCATCAATCTTTTCTTGCATTGCCTTTACGCTTCTGTATTTAGGTGGTGCGCCCCCCGGATTTTTTCTTGATGCCACTTTATCACCTCGCTTTACAACACAAAAAGCCCACACAATTTGTGTAGGCTTATATCCCCCTAAAACCCCTTTGCGCCGGAGGAAAGCGCGTTCACGCCCTGTCGGTGTATGCTGTGCCGACCTCACCCGTTGCGGGTAGCAATTCCGCAACGCTTTTTTGATTCCCTGTATTGTCCGCACAGGGCTGGCGGGCTGTTTTTTCGTATACCGCGCAGTCCCGCGGTTTTCGGCGGTATTTATACCCGCGCCCCTATTCGCGGTTGAAGTTTTGTTTCGCACTTCACTGTGCGGGCAGACTTTTTCAGGCTCTCGAAGTCCCGTTGCGGTCTGCCATCGCGCCGCGCTCCTGATCGGCTTGCCGCTTTGCTTACAGCGTTTAGGTTATCTATCGCGTTTCCTACGCCGGGCTTTCACCGGTGGGAGCGACCCAGCCTTCGCCACTGTCGGATTCGAACCGACCCCATCCACTAACGGTGCACGTCCCAGGTGCTACGTGGCATATAAAGGCGCGGAAGTTGCGCGTGTTGCACGGTGTGCAAGTCATAGGCAAGTTAATATTTAACATATTACCGCATTATATTTGAAACTTGCCACAAACTTGCACGCTTTTGCAAGTTGCGTGCAACATAGGTTTTCCGCGACTGTTGGAGCCGCACATAGGTCTCACACCATTTCTACGCGGTCGCTTCTAAGCGTAGCGCCCTTATCTTGCGATTGGCTATGCGGCATATAAAATGCCGGTCTTTCCCGGCTGTCAAAGTATAGAGAAAGGAAAGAAAATGAAAATAGCAACGTCTTTTTGCTTGCTTTTCAGCATATTCATTATAGCGCTTGACAACGTCCCCACGGTTACCCTTTTTCTCGATTATCTAGTAGCCAAAAGAACTTGCGTCTCATCTCATAGAATTGCCGCCTTCCGCAATATACTTGCAGATGCTCGAACGGCACACCTTCTGTTACGTTTTGTAGTAGTGGAAGCCAGTTTACACGGTCAACCGCCCGCGCGGTGTCCTCAATCAGTGCAATATCGTGCTGTAACTGTAGTGCAATATCCGCCTTTCTCGCTGTAGGGTCTGCCTTGCTGTTTCCGTGCGGCAAACCATCGTTTACTATTGCGTCAAGTTCTCGGCAGGAAGAAAGAATTTTGCGCTTTTCCGGGTACTGGCGACACATTGCGTATAGCTGCTTATATCGCCAGCAAGATATTCCGTAATCGTCAAGTTGTAGGTTTCTTTGTCGCATTGTTTCCCCTTTCTACATGGTAATCAACACAAAAATCACGGCGGCTAGGATGAATAGGACAAGTATGGTCATTCTGGGGCCTCGCTTTCATTATCAATGTGCCGGTTCGTCTTTTGCCACGATGTCAGCAAGCCGGCGCAATGTGTAAGCAAAGGCATCAATGGTTACAACTCTGTTGCGGTGCTCATTTTCAAGAATGTCGGCAAGATGTCGGATTCTTGCCGAAGTGAGCATTTTTGTTTGGTTCTCGTCTTGTACGCCAAGCATCAATTCCTGTTTAATTGGCATTTCATCAACGGTTAGGACGTGCATCATCTTGCCGGTGGTGTCAATGTAGTTGTTATTTTCGTCTAAGGTTGGTACGTCAGTTTTGCTCATTGTTTGTCTCCTTTGGCGGTTCGGGGAGCGGCATCCAGTGGGTGACGGATGCAAGCATAATGTTGGTATATCCATACGGCAACCACCGCCAGTTTATGTATTCTTTTGTAACCGAATCCCACCATACAAAGCGGCTTACAAGTCTGCGGGCAAAAAACGTACCATCATTTTCTGCGTTGTAAACAATAACCTTTTCGTTTGGATTAGGAAGTCTGTCTTTAACGCTTATCCATTCAGTCATCTGCGCTCACCATCCTTTTGCCGCATTCCGGGCAAAAATTATAAGCAGCGAAAGAAATTGCATTACAGGCTGAACATACAACATTTGTGCTCCCGCTGCTATCGCTTAACCAATGCGCCGTAGGTCGCAGGGATTCCGGGTCAACAGTTGGTGCATCATCAATACTTTCAAGCACATCGTTTGTATCGTATATATTCTCGTTCAGACCGCTATAGAGCCAATACTCGCGTAATTCATCTGCATCAATCAGTCGCATGGGTATCCCTCACTTTCTCAAAATAGAATTTGATCGCTTTCGGATTTTCCAGCACATTGCCGTAAGCGATGCCGACCTTGTAAATGTAATTCTCTTGCAGTTTTCGCGGAATCTCCGCAATGTATCGTCTGAATGTTTCAAGATCGTGGGCGCGCTTGTAATGGTTGCACATACGGCAGGACGGCATAAGGTTTTCAATGTTATCTGTGCCTGAATCCTCTGCGTTCCACGCCCTCTGCGGCTTGAAGTGGTCTACCTGCATATCATTGTAGGCAATGTGGCGGCCGCAGTAAGCGCAATGACCGTCAAATTTCTTGTACACAGCAACGCGGGTCTTTTTACTGATTGCCATTTATTCATCCTCGCTGTACTTATAGTCGTATTGATATTTTCTCTACATAGTCCATACTCTGGCGCAGATTGAGCGATTTCGGATCGAGAATACAAGCAGGGGTGACAGCACCGCTGCGGCACGCACCAACGCATCCAAACCAATCACCAATATCCACAGCGCGAACCATAGCCGCGCCGCATCCAGTGTCGGAATCCTTGTAACCGCAAAACCAAGGTGTAGCAGTCCAAATCCATCTGTCGTAGTGCGGGATGTAATCACGGTACTTGCGGTACTCATCACAAGTGAGGATAAAAACAAAGTCCTGTACAGTGCCATAAGCTCTGTCGCCGTTGTCGGCAACAAGGTCAACGGTATGTGACAGCAGACTTTCTTTATAGAAAACACTGTTCGCCATATCAGATAGAATTCCACGCACATTACTGGTGCGGTAGTTATTCCAGTTGCCCTTCAAGTCGGCAAATTTATCACTTGGGCAGAACTTTATATCTTTTGCCAACGGCTTTGCCATAATAGCCAGCACACCGCCGTCAGGGTGGTTTGGGTCAAGGCAGACCCATTCAAAATTTTTGAACATAAAGTGTTCGCCGGGGCGCAGGGTTGTGATGTTAGTCATCAGTTGTCAACCTCCTCGTTCCAGTAGGCATAGCGGCATTCATCACAGCAGCTATTCGCTCCAAAATCCGCATACTTCCCGCACCACATTGGGCGTTTGTCTTTCTCAATCATGCAAGGCAGCAAACGAGTTAAATCCGCATTTGGAAACATCTTCAATAACTCGCTCTGGCGGGTTTTGACTGGGTGGTCTTTCGCCCACTTATCTGCAATTTTTACCATTTCTTCAATGTCTTTATCTGGTTCAACACCTCTTATACAGTTTATATATGCACTGCAAGGGTATTTATCTAATTGGCACTCATCACATTTTCCGTTATTCGTCTTGCAAATCCGTCCAACAGTTTTCAAGAATTGTATTGCGTCCATTAGTCATCAACTCCCTTTGACCAGTATTGACGTGTGCACTCGTCACAATTATTTCCAAAGTTTTCGCAGATATTGCCATCCTTAAAATTCTTTTTAATAAAGCACGGGGGAATAGCTACAACTCCATCGGCGTTTATCATTGCGTCAGGATGCAGTTTCAAAAACTCGTCACTCTTAGTTTTTGCAGGATGCTCGTCCGACCATTTGGCAACAATGTTGTATGCCTCAGCAAACTTCTCCGGGTGGTTCATGTCCATGACGTCTTCTGACCAACAACCCTTTTCGAGCATAGGACACGCTTTGCAGTCATCATCATTATAATACTCACATATGCGGACAAGCTCTTTTACAAAATCTTGCGGTTTCATAAAATCTCCTCCTTGTCATAGCCGAGCGCGACAAACTTTCCGTAAGTCAGTCCCAGCGCTTCGGATTCGTGTACACATTGCTCAATGGATTTTGTGTACGGCAGTAGTGCTTTCTTTCGCTTCTTTCTTGCTTTCTCGCCAGTCATCTGCGGCATACCTTTGGGGCGTCCTTTTGGCTTTAGCGATTTGCGCTTTTCATTTTCCCGCCTGCGGCGTTCCGCTTTCTTTTCCGCTGCGCATCTATCGCAGTAGCGGACGGCAGACGAAACATTGAACAGGAGTTTCCCTCAGCTTTTGCAGGGCTTAGTTGTCATTCCTCGCATTTTTGGTTCCTCAAAATTTGCAGAATCCGCGGCGGTGAACGTCACGGCGGATTTTATCTCCGCGTGTCAGGAACGGCTCGCGGGATTCTGCTTCTTCCCGGCGCGCCGCTCTGACCTTATCACAGATTACGCGGTATTCTGCGTATTTCTCGCAGCTGCTGTGGCAGTGCTGCAAACGGTTTTTACAGTCCTTGCAGGGGCACGTCACCTTGAAGCACCTCGATTATAATTTCCGTGCGTGGGTTGTCCTTATCGTACCGCACCCGGGAGCCGTCCACGTTGTCGATGATTTTGTAGTTGTCATCGGCAATAATTTTCGATTTCACAAGAACATCGTGCGCAGATTCTATCAGGTTTGACAGGTCGCAGGCACGCCGCGTCGGCATATAGAACACGGTCATAACGCGGCAGGGGCGGTCTATCGGCGTGCGCGGCTTGGGGTTGAGATACCACATTGCGGCGCCCTCGTATTTCTCATAGGCCGCGCTTGGTTTTATGAATGGTCTGCCGGTGCGGCGGTTGATTAAGATGCGCTGGGAGTTTTTCTTGCTGACTGGCGGCAGGGGGATTGTGTATTGATAGGTCATGTGTTACCCTTTTTCGTCAAAACGGAAAATCACCGTTGTCCTCAATCTCTGCAAAATCGTCCGCGTTTCCGTTGGAGTAGCCGACATTCGGCTCACCCTGTGTGCGGGCGGCGGGGTGGGCAGCAGAATCAGACTTTCCGCAGAAGTTAGCGTTTTGCACAACCACCTCAATCGCGGTGCGGTTCTGGCCGTTCTTGTCCTGATACTGGCGGCTCTGCAAGCGTCCATCAACAGCAATCAAAGCGCCTTTCTGGAAATACTTGCAGATAAACTCGGCGGTCCTTTCCCATGCGGTGCAGGGAATCCAGTCTGTCTGGCTGTTGCCGTTGGCATCTTTGCGGCCTCTATCACAAGCCAACGTGAATGATGCCACGCTCTTGCCGGTAGTGGTCTGGCGCATTTCCGGGTCACGGGCCAATCGGCCCTGCATTGCAATTACATTCAGCATGATTTATTCCTCCGATGCGGTCAAGGCCCGCGTATATTCGCTCGGTGCTGCGCTGCCGAGCTGGCGAACGCCTGTTAAAAACCATCCCGGCAGTGGTATGCCGAGTTCTGTGTACCTGTCCCACGCAAGGCGCATGCTCCAGTTCTCGTGGCTGTATGCGTTGACCGACAAGGCTTTTTTCCGCACTTCGTGTACAGTCGGCGGGAACGTTGTTTCTTTCGAGAGTTCCTTCACCGCCTTTATGGCAACGTTGTTTGGAATATCTTCCAGCGATTCAGCCCAAAATTTTACGGTTTCGGCGATTTCTTCCTCGTCCGTGCTGTTACAGATGTTCTTCCAGTTTTTCTTCGCCAACAACAAAAGCGCTGCTGTCTCCTGATATGTCATCACTGCCTCCCATCGCTATTCTACGCAGGGTCTCTTGTGTGCTTCGTCGTTGCCCTGCGTTCTGCCTTGATGATGCTTTGCTTTTCCGCGCCTCCTGCTCGGACAGATACGCAGCTTTCGTAAGGATATTTTTTTGCAAGCAGCCGCGCAGAATCGTTTCTGCGTACTTCCAAGACCGTGCATTGTTCCGCGCCGCCTCTTGTATTGCTTCGCAAACAAGGTCTGCGGGGAGCTGCTGCAAATAGGCGTTGATTCCGTCGTATACTGCCCGCGACATCGTGCCTATATTCTGCTCGTAGCACTCAAAACACGCCTGCGCATCGTTGCCCTGTTCTGGTGTTTCATCCTCGCGCGTGTTCTTCATCATCATCATATTATCTTTTGTTTTTGTTCTTTGTTCTTTGTTTTGGCTTGTTTCGCTAACGTTCGCTTGCGTTCGCTGGCGGTCGCTAACGTTCGCTTGCGTTCGCTTTTTGGCATTTTCGGAATTTGCCTTGCATTTCGCGTTGTACTGGTCTTGAGCTGCCCTTATATTGCGGGTAATGAACCGATACGCAATCACTTCTTTTCCAGTGAGCGGCTCGGGCGGTTCCTCGCCGTTGCAAAAAGCACTAAGCGCGTACATAAGCCGTCGAAACTCACTGTCCGAAAGGTCGGACGTATCTTCCATATACCCGGGATAAAAAGGGATATATTTCAATTCAGCCATATTCAGTTGTCCTTCTCTTGATGGCAGTGCATATAAATGTATTCGGAATGCGCTGCCATGTTCTGGTATAGCCAATCGTCGGCTTTCTCTTTACTCAGATGTTCGCGAATAACGCGCTTTTCATACACAAACTCGCCGTTAATTTTCTTTTCGGCTATGCGGTCTTTTATATCCGCTTCTGTGTAGTTAGCTTCCACAAGATAGAGATTATAGCCTTTGGCTGTTATTCCGTTCAGATTGTTTGCGTCGGTCGCATAGAACAATCTTTCAACGGGAGCCTGCGGCAGCTCTATATGCCAGCAGCAATTTTGTACATCATGCTTTGTTTCCTGCGCCTTAATTCTGCACAGATTCTTGTAGTTGTACCAGCGTTCTGTTCGTATCACGTCAATCTGGCTCATTTTAATGCCAGCATTCACGAGGGCTGCACATAACCACACACAGCACGCAAAACGCAATGTGGGCCGCTCTCTGGCGAGCCTGCGCAGCGTGGCGGGGTTGAAGTGGTCGCTGTGTATGTGCGTAAGAAGTACGAGCTTCAAATTCTTGTAATCATCTGTCAACCGAGAAAATGGAACGCCGCAATCAATCAATATTGTGTTTTGAATGAGAACGGCGTTCCCTTGGCTTCCGGTTGAAATTATCTTGCAGTCCATCTTACAGGCTGCTCAAGTCGATTTTCTTCGGCTCGGCGGATGCGGTTTGGGCTTCAACTGCCTGTTCGGCTTGCGGCTGCTCAATCTGTGGTACAGGCTGGGCAGCAGCTTCAAGGCGTACATCCTTTGCGGACGCGACGCGCTCTGCAATAAGCTGGCCGTCGTTGTGATGTGTAATGGTGTCATCATGTTCAAGCGCGGCCTGCATATCAACGCTCATAACACTCCAGCGGGAAATAAGCTGACGAAGCATGGTTTTCTTTGCCATGTCGTCAAAGTTCTTGTACCAGAACGAGGAATACCTCCACATTTCGCTCTGCGGAACTTTCCCGGCGAGCAAATCCTCATAGCCTTTGCGGCTGAATGCCGGGCTGTAGGTGTCCGCGTGGGTCATCATCTTTTCCTTCGACCAGTAGATAACCTTGCGGAATCCGTTCAGGTACTCAAAAAATGCCATGTAACCGACTGTCGGCAAGGCATCGCGCACATCATCGTCCTCGATAAACTTAAACCGGGCTTTTCCGGTTTCGGGGTCTTTGCCGCTGTACTCGCCCTGCTTGATAACCATAACATCAAGGTCTTTGTACTGGCCGCTGCGCAATGCAAGCTGGATATAGCCTTTATAGCCAAGCACGAATGTGGCGGTGGTGGTTTCCGGGCGAATCATGTTGCCGTCTCGGTCATACTTGGCCTTCTGCTTGAACGGCACGAGGTAATACTGACCCAACTGCGGGGAGGGGCTGAGGTTGAGCGATTCGCCCAGCAGGGCACCCGCAAGAATCGTCCCTGCATCACACTCCTGCAAAGCAGGATTCACAGCAACCGCGCTTGTGATGCTGGCGGTAAAGCTGCGTGCGCGGTCTGGGTCTCGCAGCGTGTTGTTGATTAAGTTCTGGTAGCTCTGCGTAGTGATCATTACGCTGAACTTCGGCTTATGTGCCAACTGCTGATTAGATGTCGTCATAGCTCATGCCCTCCTGTAAGATGAACTGTTTCAGTTTCTTCAACTGTTCGATAGTGCCGCGCACTGTAAACTTGACCTCGTAGACGTCCTGTGCGGCGATGGGCGCTTCTGTGGTCGTTTCTTCCTCGGGTGCAGATACTTCTTCAACAGGCGGAGCTGCGTCCTGCTGCGCTTCTTCGATGGCCTGCTGTACCTTTTCTTCTGCCGCCTGCTGCTGTTCCAGTGCAGCGCGGCGCTCGGCATCTTGCTGCTTTTGCAGTTCGATTTGCTCATGCCGAGCGCGAACAGTACTCAATGCAAGCGCCATATTCAGCGACTTCTGGTATTCAACCAGAAGCTCGGCAGCATCGGCGTTCTGGGAAAGCTCGGCAGCATCGGCAGCAATCTGCAAAACGGTGGCCGTCATAGCAGTCTTGACGCCGCTGACGGTGGTGGATAAGCCGACTTTCAGGTTGAGCTGCTCATACTTGAGCCAATCGAGATTGTTGGCCTTGCAAAGCTCTGCAAAATAGTCTTTGATTTCAGCCGTCTTTTTCTCAACAATGCCGCGTTCCAGCTCCTTAATCTGGCCGTCCAGTGCAGCATCTGCCTTCTTATACGGCTCCGAGACGTATTCCTTATAGAGCGTCTCGAAATGCTCATAGGGGGCCATAATATCGGCCTTTACGCGCTTTCGCTGTGTTTCCATATCGTCAAATTCTTTGCGCAGCTCAGTACGCATTTTCTTGGCGTCGGCGCGGGTCTCCTCCGTGACGGCCATCTGCGCAACCTGATTTGTCCGGGCTTCGATTTTTTCCTTGACAAGCTGCAAATGCTCCTCAATAATGGGAAGCTGGCGCAGCGTGATTACCTGCAAGCTCTGTTCCATTCGTTTACCTCCATATTTTTAGTTTTGACATATTCCGATTCCGGGATTTCGTGGTCGGGGATTTCCGGGCCCGATTCGTCAGGAGTTACAAGGTGGATGCGGTAGCACTCTGCGGGGGCGGGTAGGGGTTAAAGCGGGCCACCCATTTATTCATCGTCTGACGCCTCCACAAATTCGCCGTTTTCAAGGCGATAAAATGTATCCGCTTTGACAGTTTCTCCATCCACGCGGCGGCACTGAACGTCTGTGCGACGCCATTCACCATTTACTTCTTCCCACTCGGAAAGGACAAGCCAGCAGCCAAGTGCGCCTTTTGCTTTTCCTTCGATTCCAAGAGATGATGCAACACCCTCTTTGCCGGTGTTGGTTGCCGCCGAGCGGTAGCCGGTGTTGGTTGCCGCCGAGCGGTCGCCGGTGTTGGTGGCTGCCGAGTAGTAGCCGGTGTTGGTGGCTGCCGAGTGGTCGCCGGTGTTGGTTGCCGCCGAGTAGTCGCCGGTGTTGGTGGCTGCCGAGCAGTCGCCGGTGTTGGCTGCCGCCGAGCGGTAGCCGGTGTTGGTTGCCGCCGAGCAGTCGCCTGTGTTGGTGGCTGCCGAGTAGTCGCCGGTGTTGGTTGCCGCCGAGCAGTCGCCGGTGTTAGTTGCCGCCGAGCGG
>ERZ1034842.562-NODE-562-length-14034-cov-6.788325_pt1 | contig 14034 bp, 13 predicted proteins | sample MGYA00520634_ERZ1034842 | MGnify/ENA primary metagenome ERZ1034842 (study PRJEB33766, sample SAMN09781734) | gut metagenome | biome: gut microbiome | host: Homo sapiens | place: Madagascar | study: EMG produced TPA metagenomics assembly of the PRJNA485056 data set... | reverse complement strand
TAATATGATTAAAATTAACGAAACATCAAGAGAGCTCACAAAAGTTGAAAGATACCTTATGACAGCTTCACCTGCGATGGTATCAATGAAAGATGTAGAAGACGGAACACCCTTACCAGTTTTAGCCTGGTGTACATTTACAGATGTAAAAGAAACAACAGGCGAAGCGGTAGACCTTTTATCAATCCTTACAACGGATGGAGAAGTATACAGTTGTCAGTCAGCTACTTTTAAAAGGGAATTTCTTACAATTGTTGATTTGATGGAAGACGACGCTTTTTCCGTTATTAAGTTTTCTGGTGTAACAAAAGCAGGTAGAGATTTTATTTCCTGTAAACTTGACACGACAAATCTCTAACTTTTAAACAAAATAAAGTGAATAAAAACCTCGATTAAGTTCGAGGTTTTTTTCACAGAAAGGTGGAGGAAAAATGGCAAGAAAAAAGAAAACTAAAACTACACAATATACAAAAAATAGAAACAGAATTTTATCATATATACGAAGACAGAAAAAGAAAAATCTAGTAACAGACCTATACATACCTACGGAACGCGAATTAAGAAAACAAGGTGTAAAAGGAACAGAATTAGCTAAACTAACAAGACAGCTTAAAGCATTAACACCTAAAACACTAAAATCACAGTTTTATAACCCTTTTGAAAATCCGCGGTACTGGGATGAGGATTACGCATTAAAGAATAAAGACAAATTACCAGATGGCGGAGAAACCATTTATAAAAATGTATTTGATGAATTTATATCAAGAATGTCAGCACCACTGGAAGACTCGAAAAGAAGACCTGAAGCAAAATACGCGTCTGAAAGGCAAAAACAAACATTGTATACGCTTGCAATTTCTATTGCACAAATTGACGGTGAGAGTGCCGTTGGTTGGCGTTTACAAAAAGCTGATAATCTTGAAACATACATTCAATATATTTTGTACGGTAGTCGCGCAGAGTTAGTAAATACTACGGCATATAAATTAGCAACAATAATAAAAGGTACACCTTTATCAAGGGACGAATTATCTGATTTACAAGATGAATCAGAATTTAATGAAAACTGGGATGCACCGATTTGAAAGTAAAAAAGTATCGCTATTTTATGTGCGACTTTGAGACAACCGTATATAAAGGACAAACAAATACAGAGGTATGGGCCTCGGCATCGGTAGAACTTTATACCGAAGATGTTAGTGTTTTTCATTCCATTTCAGAGCAGTTTGACTATTTTGTTAATCTTAACACAAATATTATTGCGTATTATCATAACCTTAAATTTGACGGTTCGTTCTGGTTGAGTTTTTTGTTAGTAGATAAGCATTTTGTACAATCCGTAGCTAAAACAGGTGAAAATGAAACAGACGTAACATTTCTGAAAGAAAAGGAAATGGGAAATAACACTTTTAAATATAGTATATCAGATAAGGGGCAGTGGTATTCTATTATCATAAAGGTGCATAACCATTTTATAGAAATCAGAGATTCTTTAAAACTGTTACCATTTTCAGTTGCGAAGATAGGAAAAAGCTTTGGTACTAAACACAAAAAATTGGATATGGAATATACCGGGTTTAGATATGCAGGTTGTGAAATATCTGAAAAGGAAAAAGAATATATCGCAAATGACGTACTTGTGGTAAAAGAAGCTTTAGAGATTATGTTTAACGAGGGACACGACAAACTCACAATAGGTTCATGTTGCCTTGCAGAATATAAGAACATTTGTAAGCACTCAACGGTTAATCAACTTGATTATGATGAAATGTTTCCTGATGTTTACAATATTCAAATAGATAAAACAAAATATAACGAACTAACAGCAGGTGATTATATTCGTCGTTCATATCGAGGTGGTTGGTGTTATCTTGTAAAAGGAAAAGAAAATAAAATAAAGCATAATGGAACTACAGCAGATGTTAATTCACTATATCCTAGTATGATGTCAGGTGAATCAGGAAACAGATACCCGGTAGGAAAACCTTGTTTCTGGTATGGGAATTATATACCAGATAAGGCATTGGAAGCAACGCACTATTATTTTGTTAGAATAAAAACTCGTTTTTATATTAAACCAGGTTATCTTCCATTCATTCAAATAAAGGGTAATGCGCTGTACAAGGCAACCGAAGCTTTAGAGAGCACGGATGTATTTAATTATAAAGATGGTAAATACTATCCGTACTACATAGCAGAGGACGGTTCAGTACACGACACACGAATTGAACTAACCTTAACCATGACTGATTATGAACTATTGAAAGAACATTATGAATTGGTTGACTTTGAAATCATATCAGGTTGTTGGTTCTATTCACAGATAGGGATTTTCGATGAATACATTGAAAAGTACAAACAAATTAAACTGAAAAGTAAAGGTGCGTTGCGTGAACTTGCTAAACTGTTTTTAAATAACTTATACGGAAAAATGGCATCAAGCACAGATAGTAGTTTTAAATTTGCTTACGTGAAAGAAGACGGCACAATAGGGTTCTTACAGGTGGAAGAATATGATAAACAACCCGGATATATCCCTGTTGGGTCAGCTATTACAAGCTATGCAAGAAATTTTACGATTAGAGCCGCGCAGAAAAATTATTATGGCATTGATAAACCGGGTTTCATTTATGCTGATACTGATAGCATTCACTGTGATTTATCACCGGATGAAATTAAAGGTATTGTAGTTCACGACAAAAACTTTTGTTGTTGGAAATTGGAATCATGTTGGGATAAAGCTATTTTCACAAGACAGAAAACATACATTGAGCATATTGTAAAAGAAAATCTTGAAAAAGTAGAACACCCTTATAACAACATTAAGTGTGCCGGAATGCCACAGAGATGTAAAGATTTATTTGAAATATCTTTGAAAGGTGATGCTGATATAAATGGTTATACCGATGAAAAAACCAATAACCATAAAGAATGGACAGATGAAGAGAAAGAATTTTTATTTGATGCCAAAACAGGTAAACCAATTAGAAGAACGTATGATACCTTCAAAATTGGTCTTAAAGTACCCGGAAAACTACGCCCTGTTAGAATACGAGGTGGCATATTATTAACAGAAACAACGTATGAAATGAGGTAAAATAATGAAAGAAATTAAAGTTAAATATTTAAAAGATATTGAAAAAATTAAACAGTTAGAAAACGGTGATTGGATTGACTTGCGTGTTGGCGAAGATATTGAACTTAAAGCAAACACATTTGCTATGATTCCTTTAGGTGTAGCTATTGAACTCCCAAGGGGGTTCGAAGCTTTATTACTACCACGTAGTTCTACATTCAAGAAATATGGTATTATTCAGACTAACAGTGTTGGGGTTATTGACGAATCATACTGTGGAAATAATGACGAATGGAAAATGCCAGTGTATGCAACTCGTGACGTAGTGATAGCAAAAAATACAAGAATAGCACAATTTAGAATATTAGAACATCAACCTAAAATTAATATCATCGAAGTAACAGAGTTATCAGGAAAGGATAGGGGCGGTTTTGGCTCTACAGGTGAAGTATGAGAGATATATTAATAACTTTAATAGAAGCATATTTGATTGTTAATTTAGTATTCTAAATTAAAGGTGTAGGGTAATCAAAGATTATTTCCTACACCTTTATTATATCTTTAACACAGGTAACAATCATAGCGTACAGCATATACGATAAACACGACAGGCGGTACATTCAAACCGTGCTATCCTGCGCGTTCAATGATGTAAACCTATGCAGATACCCTAATAGCTTAAAGCATTTAAAACAGCTTCTTTACATCTCATATCCTTGAACCTAAAACAACCACGTTCAAATAAATAGCGCATGTTACCTAAAAATAAATCATTTTTCTTTAGCATAACATAATTGACACCGTGGTCATTGGTACTTACTGTTATTTTAAAAGGATATGTTAAATCTGGTTTGTCGTCACAATACATAATACCATCTTCAGCAAATTCACGAATGCTAAAATTAGTCCCCTCATATTTAAGGGTGCAAACATATTTTGATTTTCCGGTAGGCTTTTCGATGAACGCTTTATTATCATTTAGGTACACTGATTCCGAACTATATGCAACGTAACTATCTTTTGCAAAAGCCCTGTTAAAACCAGATTCTTTTTGTTTTTTACTTGCACTATCAACATATCCTTGTTCTAAAACAAAGCCGTCACCCCTTAAAAATTTAGTATCAGTTTTAAGTCTGTTACTTATCCCCAGTGTAATGTAATATGGATTTATAATACTTACAGGGTTTGACAGCATATACACGGGAACATATCTTACCTGTTCACCTTGCCCCCTTGCTATACTTGTATGTACACTTAGAAACTTCTTTATTTCATCAGTGCAGTAGTGATTACTTTCACTTTGAAATTCATCAAATATCATAGCTTGAACATCTGAAAAGAGGTGACTATATTTTTTAATTTGGTCAGCACTGTTTAATGAAATAGCATATCCGCAACTTTTACCATCTAAAAATAGTTCGTGAAATATTCCACTTGCTCTTCTTTTATTAGTCATAGTATGAGTAGGAAAGAATAAACTTCCTATATCCTTGTAAAATTTGTCAACAACATCATCTAATTCGTAATTATACCTATAGATAAGGGCAAACTTTTCATTTTTATCAAGAAACCGATTTATACGTAGTCTTCCGAAATAACACGTTTTACCGCCAGTTCTATTTGTAGTACACAAGTAGATTTCTGGTTTTTTTCCGTTAATATCTAGTAAAGACAATAGTTTTGTACCATCATAATATTTTTGCATTGTATTAACCTCCTATCTATAATAATATTATAACACAATTATATAAATATAACAAGTATTGAAATAATATTATTTTAATGGTATAATTATATCATGATAAGGAGGTGAACATATGGAACAGTTTTATCCTGTTATTGTAGCATTGGTATTTAATGGGTTAGACCTTGTTACAGGCATTATTACAGCAGTTAAGAATCACGAAATTCAATCTTCTAAATTAAGAGATGGATTATTCAAAAAAGTCGGTTTTCTGCTGTGCTATTTTGTAGCATGGTTAATTGACACACAGGGTTCGTTTATTGGTTTTAATTTAACTACACCTATATTACCTATTATAATTACCTATGTGTGCTTAACAGAATTAGTCTCTATTCTGGAAAATATCAGTAAGATTAACCCTGATATTTTACCAGAAAAATTAATGGAATTATTCCATATCAATTCATTAAAGGGGGACGAAACAAATGGCGAACATTAACAAGGCAGTTAGGTTTATGATTGACACCGCAAAAGACGACACACATGGTTACGACCAGACACACAGAAACGGACCAGATTATGACTGTAGTTCTTTAGTTGCTACGGCATTACATGAGGGTGGTTTTAACGTTTCACCTTATTCATGGACAGGTAATTTAGAAGAACAGCTTCGCGCTTGTGGTTTTACAGATTGTAAACCACCTTGGAAACCAGGTGACATACACCTTAATGTAAATCATCATGTGTGTATGTCAGTAACGCCCACTGCAATAGCACAGGCATCTATTAATGAAAAAGGAACTACCACGGGTGGTAAAACAGGTGACCAGACAGGAAAAGAAATCTATATCCGTGATTACTACGAGTATTCAAAAGGGTGGGATTATCATTTAAGATATATTGGTGCTAACGTAAACACAGGCGGGTTGTACAGTATTGACACAATTGCACGGCAAGTTATTGCAGGCTCATGGGGAAGAGGTAAAGAAAGAAAAATTTTACTTACAAAGAGTGGTTATAATTACGTAGCAGTGCAGAATCGTGTAAACGAAATCATGAAAGGTGAAAAGAAAACAAACGGCGAAATTGCCCGTGAAGTTATTAACGGTAAATGGGGTAATGGTGACACAAGAAAATCACGACTTACATCAGCCGGGTATAATTACACAGCAATTCAGAAACTTGTAAATGATATTCTTTTATCTAAGTAGGTGCAGTTAAATGCCAGATATAAACGCAGCTTTTACATGGGCTGTTACATGTTGTTCCTTGCCAAACGTTGGCTACTCACAAGATTACCGTAATCAACAGACAGTAAACGGAATTACCTATTATGACTGTAGCAGTTTTATAAACTATGCGTTGCTTGCAGGTGGTTGGGTAACACCGGGTTATGCACCAAACAATAACGCCTTTACAACAGGTGAGATGCCGGGTATTTTAACTTCACTTGGATTTGTTTCTGTAGACCCGTCAGGAGAGTACAAGCCAGGTGATATAGGACTATCAGCGGTACACACAGAAATGTGTTACGAGGGTGGACAGGGCGCAGGTGTTTTTATGGGCGCTCACAATGACAACGTTGTACTCCAAAATCAGGTTTCAATAGGTTTTTCTAGTGGTGTTATTGGTACTTCTTCGTACCCGACATTGTGGCGTTATGGAAACGGTGCATCCGGTGAGGTGGGCTATACTTGGATAGTCGGTACAGCATCGCAATACTTTGACGATTATGGTAGTGAGCAGAAAAATAACGCCGCTTGCCTATATTCGTACTTTTACTTTAAGGGTTGGACGATTCAAGCAATTGCAGGTTTATGCGGAAACATAATGGGAGAATCAACATTTAACCCGGCTTGCCTTGAACAAGGTGTCCCATACCCAACAGAGGGAAAGGGAACGGGGCTTGTACAATGGACACCATATCCAGACAGATACAACCAGTTAAACCCTTTACATGTAATCTTTAATGTTTTAGGTTACGACTGGAATGAATATTCAAATGGTAACTATCAATGTGACGCTATTTATGCAGAATATCAGCAAAGCACAGGTGAAAAAGACTGGGGCATAGAGGGACAATGGATTCCTACTGCTTCCTATCCAGAATCATGGTCAGAATGGGCGCACAGTAATGCAGACCCGGGTTATCTTGCTTTAGTATTTCAAGCTAATTATGAAAGACCTGCTAGCTTACATTCTGAACGTGCAGAATACGCTAGAAAATGGTATGAATATCTTGCAACCGTAGACCCAAAATTCCCCGGACAAAATACACACGATCCAAAGAAAGGAATGCCGTTGTGGATGAAAATTCGTTACAACTTATATTAGAAAGGAGAAAAATAATATGGCTGTAAAAACAAAAGCAGAAATTCTTGAAAGTATTCGTACTCGAGTAGGTGATAGCACAGACGACGAAACACTTGAATTTCTGGAAGATGTTACAGATACCCTTTCAGATTTAGAAACACGTGCTAGTGATTCTACAGACTGGAAAGGAAAATATGATGAACTTGACAAATCATGGCGCGAAAAATATCGTGAAAGATTTTTTAGTTCTGAACCAAAAGAAGAGAAAACAGACAACGAGAAATTTGAAGAAAAAGAAGACAAAGAAAAGAAAACATATGAAAGTTTATTCGATGTAAAGGAGTGATTAATTTATGGCTAGACGTATAGCAGTAAATACTTTAAATGCAACAACTATGGACATTCTCAATGTTATCAGACAGAATGCGTCATATGATTATCAGCAGAATGTGCCCGAAGTTACAAAATTTTCAGATGTTCCAAAAGTAGGAGAAATTATTTATGGAACACCTGCATTCGCAAATCAGTTTATCAATGCACTGGTAAACAGAATTGCACTTGTTAGAGTACAGAGTGCAACTTTCAATAATCCATACTCTATACTTAAAAAAGGCTATCTTGAGTTCGGTGAAACAGTTGAAGATATTTTCGTTTCTATTGCAAACGTGGTAGACTTCAACGTTGAAAAAGCCGAAAAACGTGAGTTCAAGCGGACTATCCCGGATGTAAAATCAGCATTCCACACTATGAATTGGCGTGTTATGTACCCCGTAACAATTCAGGATGAAGATTTAAAACAGGCATTTTTAAGTATTGACGGTGTTCAGAATCTCATTGCTAAAATTGTTGATTCTGTATACACAGCGGCAGAGTACGATGAATTTCTGTTATTTAAATACTTGCTGATTAAAGCTATTTCACATGGCAAAATGTTACCAACTTCAATCGGTGATGGTACAGATTTAAAAGAATCGGCAGTAGCATTTCGCGGTACATCTAATGTACTTCCTTTCATGGCAACAAAATACAATGAATCTGGTGTTAAAACTAACACGCCTAAAGAACGGCAGGTTATCTTTATGGACGCACTGTTCAACGCACAGTTTGACGTAAATGTACTTGCAAGTGCATTTAATATGGATAAGGCAGATTTCATGGGTAGACTGTTTTTAATTGACGACTGGACATCATTTGACAACGAACGTTTCAATGTTATCAGAGAAGCGTCTGACGGAATCGAAGAAGTCACAACAGAGGAACTTGCTTTACTTGCTAATGTAAAAGCTGTTATTCTGGATGAAAATTGGTTTCAGGTATATGACAACAATAACAAATTTACTGAAAAATATGTAGCGTCAGGTCTGTACTGGAATTATTTTTACCATGTATGGAAAACTGTATCAAACAGCCCGTTTGCCAATGCTGTTGTGTTTGTATCATCTACAGCAACTATTACACCGCTTGCTGAAATTACAGTAGAAATTTCTGATAAATCTGTGAGTGAAGATGCTGTCACACTGACATTACAGGCAAAAGCTGATGGTGCGACACTTGAGCCAAACAATGTGACATTTGTTCAGACAGAAGCGTTGACAACAGCAGGAATAGCTGTTCATCCGTTTGGTGCATTGATGATTCCTGCAAGTCAGGTAGCAACTGAAATTGTTCTTGAATGCGAAATTAATGGGGTAAAATACACCAACGCAGAAACAAAAGTAACGTCTGCTGACAATGTTGGCAATACTGTGAAACTGACAAAAGTGTGATTAAAATGAGGGTGAATTAAGTTTCACCCTCTTATAGAAAGGAATAATATGTATATTAATCCTCAAACAAACATTAAACTATTGAAAAATGTCCCATTGGATACGACTTATGAGCATACAATTTACTTTTCGAGTGCATCTGACCAAAGTGCCTATTTTGCATCACTTGTTAAGTATAATTTAACTAATTATACTTATCAGAGAGTGAAACGTGGATATGCCAGAGTTGGAATTAAGGCTGACAGCTTGTATGATTGTAATTACATGATGTTTCAGAACACAGCATACGGCTCGAAATGGTTCTATGCTTTTATTACAAGCGTTGAATATGTAAATGACGAATGCAGTGAAATAACATTTGAACTGGATGTTATGCAGACGTGGTTTTTTAATTGTTCACCAGATTATTGTTTTGTTGAGAGAGAACATAGTAAAACAGATGATGTGGGTGACAATATTCTGCCAGAGCCAGTTGAAGTTGGTGAACAAATTTATTCATCAGGTGTGAATCAAGTTGACAATCTAGGCGAATTGTGCGTTATTGTTGAAAGTTTAGACACATCAGCCGCAGAATTTAGCGGCGTGATTTATGACGGTATTTATGGTGCAGGTAATAAAAAAGCGTTCAGGATCGACGATTATTCCGGTATTAATACGTATCTTAAAACTTTTGCACAAAAAACTGACAACATACTGTCAATTTATATGTGTCCACGCGTTACAATTTCTAGTTCACAATTGCCAACAGAGGGACACACCGTTGATAACAATTATGATGCATATGAAAAGGAGTATGTTGCGCAAAAAATAAGTGGAACAGAAACGTTAGACGGGTATACACCAAAAAACAAAAAATTATACACATTTCCATACAATATGTTTAGTGTAATTGACGGATCAGGTAATGAGTTACAATTAAGGTACGAATTTTTTTCAAATGGTAGCCCTACACTTATACTAAACTCTACTTGCAGTTTACCAGTACAAGTTATGGTTAGACCAAAGAATTATAAGGGTATGAGTGAATGTTATTCAGAATCATTAACCTTGAGTGGTTTTCCTATGTGTTCTTGGGGTATTGACAGCTATCAAGCGTGGGTGGCTCAACATAGCCTACCGCAAAAAGTACAAACTGGAATGGGCGTTATTGGTTCAGTTATTGCTTCGGTTGTAGCACCACCTATAGGTGTAGCTGTCGCAGGAATGTCAGCCTTAAACGCAGTTACATCCTCCATGTTGCAAAAATATCAGGCATCAGTCGCAAGTGATTCTGTCAAAGGAAATCAGAACAATGGCGGAGTTAACACAGCAGCTAAAACAAACAATTTTTTCTGTGGACGTAAATGTTGCCAATATCAATACGCAAGGGCTATTGATAATTTTTTTACCATGTATGGGTACGCTACTAAAATAGTTAAAAAGCCAAACAGAAATAGCCGCCCACATTGGAACTATGTTAAAACTGTTGGATGTACTATTACAGGAAGTGTTCCTGCTGACGATATGCGTAAAATCTGTAGCATATATGACAGTGGTATTACATTCTGGAAAAATGGATCAGAAGTAGGGAATTATAGTTTAGATAACAGCCCGTCATAAGGAGGTGAGCAAATTGGGTAGAAAAGGAAAAACGCTTTTTCAGGAATCGGCTATTTTGAATAACGTTACTTACATGATGTACATAGACAGACTTACAGAGTTAAGCATTTCCATGTTCGAGTGGAAAAATTTACCTCCTACAGTAGATGCAAGATACCTTGAATTACATCTATTTACTACTGGTTGCATGGTGTATTTTAACGATGATGTTTTAGGAAACTTGTGTTTAGACTGTTTAGCACAGGGTCAGCTTGGAATTTATGGTGATCCAGTGTTAAGACGTGCGTATTCTAGTTACAATAATTATCAGAAGCTTTTAAAGTATAATGATAGCGTTATTGTATGGAATAATTACTTGCATACTAATAGCGTAAGAGATGCACAGATATTTGCTAGACGGTTGTATGTACTTGATAGAATTATTGATGTAAATGCCAATGCACAAAAAACACCTGTAATGGTACAGGGGTCAGAAAAGCAAAGATTAACACTGTTAAATCTTTACAAAGAATTTGACGGTAATTCACCTTTCATCTTTGGGGATAAAAATTTAGACCTAAATTCTTTGAAAGTTTTGAGTACTGACGCTCCATTCGTCGCAGATAAAATCTATCAGCTTAAAACGCAGATATGGAATGAAGCACTGACATATCTTGGCATCAGTAATATCAACATCCAGAAAAAAGAAAGACTTATTACTGATGAAGTAACAAGAAATCAGGGTGGTACTATTGCAAGTAGATACTCAAGGTTAGAGAGTAGGCGCGAAGCTGTAAGAAAAATTAACGCTATGTTTGGTACAAATATTGAGGTTAATTACAGAGAAGATTTTCAATCTGTAGATAATTCCATCCTTGAAACGAATCAGGGTAATGATACAAACGGGGGTGCAGGTAATGAGTAAATACACTACAGAAGTTCGTTATATTTGTGAACAGAAAAGCGAACTTGAAGAAAGTAAAGGGTTCGCCTCTGTTGACAATATTATTAGTAAAAGCTGGAACAAGATTTTTACTACAAACGTTAATTTCTTTGACGAAAATTACAGGCAGGTTATCTGTAAGAAGATATTGAAACATTACTATATGAGGGAAATTGGTTGCGAAACAGTTGGTCTGTGGATTCTCTGGATGAATACACGATTAGAGGAAATTATGCCTTATTACAATCAATTGTATTTGAGCGAAAAGCTAAAATATGACCCGCTTACTGATGTTAATGTAAGTAGAACGCACAAACGTACCAACGTTGAAAATAAGACAGGGGAAAGTACAAGATCAGGAAACAAGGATGCAAATTCTACTAAAAATAACACTAATAATGTTGTTGATTCTTATGATTCTGTTAATAGAGACTTGTTTAGCAATACACCTCAAGGGGCGTTGACAGGTGTTGAAACAGAAACATATTTGACCGATGCTAGAAAGGTAACACAGGTTTATACTGATACTGTAAATGGTAGCAGTGAAGATAAAGTTAAAAGTAGTGAAAAATATACTGAAAATAATAACATAACGGATGCGTTAAATAGTACAGAAGATTATATTGAAACAATTACAGGTAAACAAGGTGCTGAAAACTATAGCGATATGATTAATAAATTCAGAAATAATATGTTAAATATTGATATGCAGGTTATTGAAGAATTTAGTGACTTATTTATGGGATTGTGGTAGAATGGAGGTATAGTAATGAGTGATGAAAGAACAATTAAACCTAATGACCCGGCGGATTTTACACCGCAGTTAGGTAATTATAAAAGCTTACAACCGTTTAGATTTTGGTGCCAGAAAGTATTGCCACTTGTTTATGATGATAGTTTGAGCTATTATGAGTTGCTTTGCAAAGTGGTGGATTATCTGAATAAGACAATGGAAGATGTTGAAACGCTGAACGGTGATGTAACTAATCTGCATAAGGCTTATGTGCAGTTACAGGAATATGTTAACAACTATTTCAATACACTTGACGTTCAGGAAGAAATTAACAATAAATTAGATGAAATGGTTGAAAACGGTACTTTAATGAATTTATTCAATAAGTATATACCTTATACAACTCCCGAACGTTTTGGTGCTATTGGTGACGGTATTACAGATGATAGTATTAGTTTACAAAATTGTATTAACTATGCTATACAAAATAATTTGGCTATATTACTTTCCAAAGTATACGCTTGTAAGGGCTTGCTTGCATCTTCTCGTATTTTTATGTATGGTACAGGTACGCCGGTCAGTGGTTTTTACGATTTAGATGGTTCACAACCTTTATTAAGCGTTACAGGTGACTATTCTGTGCTATGTAATTTCTATGTACATAGCATCACTTCAAGAAGTACACCATGCTTTGAAATATATGATTCACATAGTGTTATATTAGAAAAACTATGGTTTAACGGTATCACAGCAGAACAGGACACCTTAAATGCGCCAACTGTAAAAATCTATTTAAAAACGCCTGGTGATATTACTTACCTTACAAGAATCGTAAACTGTAAATTTATTTATGCTACAGTTTATTTACAATCCACAGACAGTATAATAGTTAATTCAATATTTAATGGACTATATAAATATTATGCTCTACATCTGTACAATGCATCAAACACAATTATTTCAAATAATGAAATTGTGAGCGGTGCTAATTGTGGGTTATTTATTGACGGTAGTTACAACGTAACAGGACTTAAAATTGCATCAAATTATTTTGATGGTGGAGGTTCTACACAAAACACCAATATAGCTATAAGATGTGGTAAGCCATTATTAACATCATTGATAAATGCTAATAACTTTTGGCGAATACACAATAGCGCCTTTATTGGAACAATTGTTAGACAATGTATCTTCTCAAACAATGTATTTGAAGATTGTTCATTTATAGAACAAACAGAAGCTGACATTGATATTAGTGGTAATAGTTTTAGTAATGTGTTCAATGGTAACATGTTTTACAGAGTAAACTATTACAATAAAGATACTATGTCAGTGACTACAAGAACCTTAAATGGACTACCGCTAGCGTTGCCTAACAATACATCAAATTTTAATAATATGTTCCTTTCTAATACTATTTATAACCCGGCATATTATACCGCTATAAATTACTCTGAAAATAACATATACGAATCTAATAACTCAACATCAAAGATAGATATTAATAGTACTTTCATTCCACAATTTATAAAGTGCTCTGCAAAACAACTTGTAGCACAGAAAAACTTAAAATACTGTGCTATAAGCGGTGCTATAACAATAACTGAAAATGTCAGTGCTTATGAAGCCTTAATAGGCGGACTACCTAACCCTCTTGTACAATTAGCATTTTACAGAGATGAAAGTAATTATTTGTACCTTGATATTAATGGATACTTACACACTAAACAGCCGATTGAAAGTGGTACAACTATTCCGTTAAATATATTCTATCTGCTAAAATAATTACATAACCGCCATCATATATATTAACAATGATGGTGGTTATTTTTTTGCACTAAATGTTACACATATTTGCACTAAATATTTTATACTATTTTCTACTTGATAGGTACATAGGTTTTGTGGTATAATGGGGAAATGGAGTACCGGGTTTGATGT